>Ga0247724_1000023_pt1 | contig 57494 bp, 57 predicted proteins | sample OKSTACKMC2E_FD_182776 | JGI IMG/M metagenome (GOLD analysis project Ga0247724, IMG submission 182776) | Subsurface sediment microbial communities from gas well in Oklahoma, United States - OK STACK MC-2-E | ecosystem: Environmental > Terrestrial > Deep subsurface > Rock core/Sediment | place... | reverse complement strand
TTCTACCCTGACTGATACCCGTGTGATTGCAGATGGCTACCCACTGTACATCGGTAGTGAATTGCTTCCTACCCTGAAGCACATGGCTGACCCATTTGGCAACCCTGCATTTATTGCAGTTCAGCACTATGCTGATGGTGGTAATACCTTACGTGGTGAAGTTGGTACAGTAGACCATTTCCGTATCATCGTAGTTCCTGAAATGCAACACTTTGCAGGTGCTGGTGCTACAGCTACCGCAGCCAACAAAGGCTATATGGCTACTGCTGGTAAGTACGATGTGTTCCCAATGCTGTGTGTAGGCGGTGACTCATTTACTACCTTAGGCTTCCAGTCTGATGGTAAAAGTGAGAAGTACAAAATCATCACCAAGATGTATGGCGAAGAAACCGCAGACCGTACTGACCCTTACGGTGAAACTGGTCTGGCGTCTATTCAGTGGTGGTACGGTACTTTAGTACAACGCCCAGAACGAATTGCACTGTTAAAAACTGTTGCTCGTCGTTAATCCCTGATAGTATGAAGGAGCCTAGAAATAGGCTCCTATTTTATTAGCTCAATTTAGTCATATGGTTCCACCCATTAAAAGGAAATGAAAATGTTTGAAAACAATCCAGATACCGAAACCACTCAAGACCAGTTAGAAGATGCCTCTTTAGAAGCTGCTGAAACAGCTCCTACTTATACCCCTGAAGATGAAATGGCTGCATTAAAAGCCAGAGCACGCCTATTAAAAATTACCGTGCGTGGTAATCCTTCGTTAGAAACCATGCGTAAATTGGTTAACGATGCAATTAATGGCACAACCGAAGAAACCCCTGAAGGCAGTACTCCAACTTCTGCCCCTAAAGCGTTAACCAAACAAGAGAAAGAGCAGCAAGTTATTGATGATGCTATGCGCTTAGTTCGGGTACGCATTGTGTGTATGAACCCTGCCAAGCGTGATATTCAGGGTGAAATTATCTCCGTGGGTAATAAGCTGTTAGGCACAGTTAAAAAGTTCGTTCCCTTTGTTGCTTCTGCGCATCCTGATGGTTATCACTTGCCCAACATCCTGTATCAAGAGATGAAATCTCGTAAGTATCAGGGTTTCCGTACCGTCACACACAACAACGGGCAAAAGACGCAAGAAGCAGCTTTATTCAATGAGTTCGCCATTGAAGTGCTGCCTAACCTATCACCTGAAGAGCTGAAAGAATTGGCTCAAGTACAGGCTGCTAAGAAAGGCGTTTAAGGGGTAGACCATGGCAGTGAATAACACTATCGAGGAATTAACCAAAGGGTCAGTGGACGGTAATGGTGCATTCGATTGTTTGATGCGTGCTGTTGCTGCTCACTTAGAAAAAGAGCATAAGTCATCACGCATTACGGGTGCAGACTATACCCAAGTATACCTTGGTTCTATCACTGCCGTTCTTGCCCAAGCTACTCAATATGTTTTACAGTCTGAACTGACTAAGAAGCAAACTGCTTTAGTCGATGCCCAGATTAAAAATATTGAGAAAAATAGTGAATTGGTTGCTGCTCAGATACGCAAGATGGATGCTGATGTTTTAGTATCCGAGCAACAAATCCGCTTGATGCAAGAGCAGGTTGCCCAAGTAGTGCAACAAACCCGTTTAACAACACAGCAAGTTACCAATGCTATGAAGGACGTTGAGGTAGCTACTGAACAGATTTTAAAAATCAAAGCTGATGTTAAAGCTGTTGAGCAGAGTATCATTAATGCCAAGAGCCAAGACCTTTTGATTAATAAAAACATTACTAAAATCGATGTTGAAAATGAGTTATTGCAACAAAAGATTGAAACTGAGAAAGCCCAAACTTTAGGTACTTCATCTACAGTACAGGGTGTACTCGGCAAGCAGATGCTGTTATTTGATAAGCAAGCTGAAGGTTTTGACAGGAACGCAGAACAGAAGCTGGCTAAAATTCTGGTCGATACATGGACAGTAAGACAAACTACCGATGGTGCCAATGTGGATACTAACGGTTTGTCAGATTCAGAAATCAATAAGGTGCTGAACGTTGCCAAGATTGGTATTGGAGTTGCCCCCTTTAGTTAATACTCAGTAATCGGTCTAGTGAAAAAAGAGTCTTTATAGTAGACTCTTTTTTATTTCAGGCATTTGATATGAGTATCTTCAGTCGAACTAAATATTACTTTGGTTCTGCCACTACGTTGATTATGGATGAGACTCCAAACCTCGTTGGGGACTCTGTTAAATTATCAGTGGTGAATAACCGTGATATAGCCAATGACCTCATTGCCAATTATATGGATAGCCTCCATATGAAAGGTAAGCAATTACGCAGATACGCTAAAACGCATTATACGAGGGGTTTACCTGAAGGGGTAACCAACTATCAACAACCTAAGAATGACCTCGTTAGAGTGCTTCTACGAAGCCTGCTAGGCTTTAACGTGCTCATCTATAAAAACGTTATTGATACTGCTGACCCTCTACGCTTTGCCTTCCCCTTTCTCACTGCTAACCGTGGCTATGATGTTAGCACTAACATAGTCTCTGCCCCTCCTTATACGGTAGCTGCTGGGGTAACAGTGAAAGTAGCTTGGGCTGACTTCCTTTCCCCTACCCAGATAGAACTAGCCTACGAGCATCTTAATATGTTTGGGGAATATGTAGAAGGGTTTAAGGAAACCATTACTTTGGCTTCTCCTGTGGTATTGGACAGTCGTTATTACCATGTCTGCTATTACCCTTTAGATAAGTATGCTGAAATCAGTGGGGGAATGGAATTTTGGTTCTATGATGAACGGTCTAACCAATACCCTGTATTAACTCTGCCTGATGTTTTGGTAGAGGAAAGTCAGTATTACCCTGTTGTACCCATTAGGGAAGACAAGGTAAATATGACTGCTGAAAACTTACGGGATACTGAGTTATACCTAACCAGTAAAAGAACACTGAAATTTTTTGGTATTGATATAAATGCCCTATCAGATGCTGTGCATGAGTCACCTGATATTAACGATGTGCAACATGCTTACGTGACTGTTGGAGTTAATATTAAAGATACCAATGATTATGTTTTAGAGTACTTGTTTAATTACTTCCTCTACCTTTATGACAGGTCAGAAGTTACTGAACAGGAATTCTATTACTGGCTACATAACTACTCGAATAATTATTATAGTACCGAACTACCACCGACTAACATAGTGAGAATTAAAGATAGTCACTATGATGCTTCAGTCTATTATAACTATATCACTACGAGTATTGATGAAGGGGTGGTGGCTGACGGTAAACTTGGTGGATTTGAAAGGGTAGTCTCTACAGGTTCGAGTATTGCCCTCGATGAGAACACTTACTACGAAATGTCTGAATATACTATCAGGTGCCAAATAACCCCTAGATTTGTGCAGACAGTCAAAGTATATGGTCTAATTCATGAATCCTTTGTGACTGCCCAAGGCAGGGGTAAGTTCATTAAGACTACGCTTAATGATGCTATTCATGATGATGACGAGGAGAAAAATAATTTTATCATTCCTCTAAATATTGATGTGTGCGAAGGCATGAGTAATTTAAAGGCAAATGGAGTGCTTTATTACTCTATTCGAATTGTCTTTCATAGCATGGTCAAAAAGAAATTGAAGTGGTATCAAACAGGGCTATTCCGAGGAATCATCATGGTGATTTCCTTGGTTCTGACTGCTTATGGTATGGGGCAATTTGCTGCTGCTTTGATGTCTACTACTACGGTAGCTCAAGTGGTTATGCTCATTGTGCAAACCATTGCTATTGGTGCTGCTGTGAATATTGCCATGGACTTTTTGATTAACGTTATTGGCCTAGAACTGGCTATGGTAGTAGTACTTATTGCCAGTGCTGTAGCCATGACAAATACTAATGTTTCTTTCAAAGATATAGGGGGATTCAGATTACCTACTGCGGTAGATTTATTGCAGATAACCAACTCTATGCAGAATTCTTTACAGAACTATATCGGAGATGAAATATCAGGGGTTTACTCTGATATGGATGAATTTATCGAATATGGTAAGCAGCTCATGGATGAACTTGAGGAGTTGAAAGACAGTGGGGTATTAAATCCCTATACTATGGGTATTGTGGATACTTCAATGGGTGTTTATGAAACTGCTGAAGAATTTATAAACAGGACTACCTATGATGATAATATAGGGGTGCTTGCTTTGGAAACACCTTCAACATTCGTAGAACGTATCCTCACTTTGGATATGCCTTCGAATGAAATCAGAACACAAGTAATGTAAGGAGTCGATATGACAGTTAACAACTCTCTTTGGAGTATGCCTTCTATGATGCCTAATACCAATGCGGCAGTGGGCAATAGTTCCAATAACAGCCTATGGGGCAATACCTCATACACCATGCCTACAGCCCCTGTAGCGCCTACAGCAGACTTTTGGGGTGCAGCTAATATGCTGACACCTGAAGCTTTGATGATGGCCTTTAATCAGCAAAATGGTGGGGGTATGGGCAATTTCAGTAATGTGCCTGCTGTTCAAGGTATGTCGATGTTTAATACACAACAACAGCAACCCTCTTTCTGGAAGAATGCTGAGATGTTTGGCACCATTGGTAAAGGCTTACAAGGTCTTTCAGCTATTGGCGGTACTGTCCTTGGTTTCCAGCAATTGAATGAAGCCAAAGACCAAGCAGCATTTCAGAAAGAAGCATTCTGGATGAACTACAACCAACAACTAGAAGATAGGAAAGAAGCAGCCAGACGCAGGGAAAGTGCTGCTGCGGTATCTAAAGGTTAATAGATAGGGGATTAAGCATGGCTATTACATGGCGTAACGTAGATGCTCCTAACATGGCTAGTGCCAATGCTTTGGGAGTTACCGCAGGTAGGCAAATAACTCAAGGGTTAGATGCCCTCTCTTCTTTGGCTTTGGACAGGGAAGACGAAATTCAAAAAGAGAATACTCAAACGGTACTAGACCGCATCTACGCTATGAACTCCGTGGCTGATGTGGAAAGTGCATTGAGTAGTAATGCTTATGGATTAGATGCCCTTAACCAAGAATTTGGTAATAAGGGTGTGGATGTAACCAAAGTAAGAAATGCCCTTATGGAAAGGGATAACCAAATCATGACGGATGAAAACACCCGTTATGAATATGACACTAACTTAACCAAACGTAAGGATACTCCTTTGTTGGATAAGAAATTTAGTGAATTAATTGATGCTGGTTCTTTGGATGAGATTAATAGCATTACTGCTGATTTAGATAACAGCGGTTTATCAGAGGCGGGTATTCTTGCAGTACGCCAAGCTGAAGCCAAGGCTAAGCAAAATTTACTTGATTTGAAAGATGCTGAGGTTAACCGTACTCGGTCTGCTATTAATTTCCAAAATAGCCAGCAAAAACACCAATGGGATGCATCTAATCAAGCCTTCACTCAATACAACCAAGAACAGCAAAAAATGGCTGATTTTGTTAATAAGTATGAGCCTGAAAAGGTACTCGAAATTCAGAGTACTTTGGCTACTGCACAAAGTGAAATGGAAAAGATAGCTAAAAAGTATCCTACCAATGTTGACTTGGATGCTGTAGTAGAAAAAGGTACTGCGGTAGATGCTATTTCTGATTACGTGAAAACTCTTGATTCCTCTAAAGTTGACGTAGCTGAAGTCCAAAGACGCTTAGAAGATAAGATTATTCATAATGGGGATAAAAATGTTTTCACTGTTGATGTAGGTGAAATGGTTAATGGTGAACTGGTTAAAAAGCAAAAAAGTTACACTATGAGCAATATGCCTAAATGGGTAGTTGACCAGAGTTTGAAATCCATCGGTGAAATTAGTGATGATTGGTATTTCTCTGATTGGGGTAAAGGGGATTTAAAAAGCAAACAACGGGAAAAGTTTGTTAAGGATATTAAGACTAACCTTGAAATCTATAGTGATTACAGGCTTAATGTGTTGCAGAAAGAGAGAGAGGAAAATAAGGTAAAAGCAGTTATTGCTAATGCTCATTCACAGGAACTCGCTAGGGTACTTAGAGCAGAGCAGGCTTATAAAGAATCTCTTAAACCTAAGAAATCCCTTTAAGGTAATCAGATAATGGCTAAAACCCCTTTAGATACAGCTTATGATGAAATTCTAAGTCCCGCTGAACAAAAGTTAGCTGCGGCAGTAGAGGCCAGTAATAAAGACCTTGCGGTTATTGCAGATATTCGCAAGTCTTATTTAGACGCACAAACTGCCCGTGTTAGGGATAGGGCAGAGTCTCCCAATGCGGTTGTATCTGATACGGATTTAAGCACTTTCACAGGCCAACTCACTAACTTAGCTATCAGTGCAGGAGCTAAAACCGTTTCCGTTTTAGGAGATGTGATTCAAGCTCCTGCTAAGCTATGGCGTGAAAACGAATTAGCCAGTGCCAATATTACCCAAGAGGATATTGATAATTATTGGTCACTGAAAAATAAGCAAGTGCAAGAAGCTGCTGGTATGAATCTGCTTGAAGATTATACCGAAGCAGAGAAAGCCTTGACTAAACCCAACATTGGTAAGACCCGTGGTGTGGGTACTTACATGACTACCCATGATGCCCCTTCTAAAGCTCAGACATTAGATGCTTTCTTTGAAGGTGAGAAGAATGCTCAAGTATCACGTACTTACGTATACGATGCTTTTTCAAGATATGCCAATGACCTCAAGAAAAATGAGGTTATGGCTGATGCTAAGAAGACCTACGAAGAAAATAAAAAAGATGTTGTTCAGGGATTTGAAGAACTCAGAAAAGGTGATTTAGCGGGTATTGGTAAAATGGTATCTGCTGCTGATAAGATGGGCGCAGATGCTTTGGTTACCTTATTCACTAATCCTTCAGGCACTGCCCAATTAGCTGCTGAAGCTATTCCAACTGCTGTTATGGCTGCTATTAGTGCTCCGTTAAGTGCTGCTGCTTATGGAACTTCGTATATCCGTGATGCAGAAGACATGTACAGACGGGAGTACAAAAAGATGCCTTTGGGTACTGACCGTGCAATCATGGTTAGTGGTTCTATGCTGGCTGGTGCAGTGGGTACTTATGCTGACCGTTTACTGGGTAGGGCAGTAGTCAACTCCATCGGTGGCAATGCAACTAAAGTTGCTGGTGAAGTGGCCGAAGACGTTGCTCAAGGTAGCCTCAAGGAAGGGGCTAAAAAGGTCACTCAGGAGCTGGTAGACACTGCCTTGGGGATTGCTGCTACTGCAACGAAAGAAGGAATTACAGAAGCTACTGAGCAGGCTATTAACGAATACTCAGGTAAGCAAGACATCGACAAAATGGATGGTGCTGAAATCTTCGCTAATGGTGTAGCAGGTTTTGGTGCTGGTGGTATGTTAGCTGGTGGTGCTACCGCTGTAGGTAAAGTGAATGACTTTGCCAAATCAGCTAAGGCTTCCATCGTAGCCAAAGAGGCAACTAAAACTGTATTGGCCGCTGATGCCAAAGCTGATGAAGCTACTTCTGAGCAAGGCGTGGTTAATCCTGAAGTCAGAAAAGGTGCTGACTTATCTTCCTCTTTGGGTATTGCCAAAGTTATTCGTAATGCCCGTACAGTGCTAGAGAAGGATGAAACTGACCAAGGTACTCGGGAAGATACCATTCTTTTTGCTAAACATGCTCTGTCCTCTATCGACAACCGTTTAGATGCTACTGCTGAAAAACTGTTGGATGTAGAAGACATGAGCAAGGTTGAAGGCATTAGTGAAGATGCTAAAGAGCTGCTGAATTCTACTAAGAATGAATTACTCAAAGAGCAGAAGCGTTTACAAAAAATTAAAGATGAAAACGCTGAAAAGATTACTGCTGAATATGATGCTTTAGTTTCTAATCCTGAAGTGTATGAAGCTGCTAAGTCTCGTCTGACTGCTGAAAAGTTAGATGAGCTTGCAGACATGGATACTCAAGCAGTCCCTCTCGATGAAGAGTCAGACACTACTGAGACTGATACCACTCCTACAGTAGATAACACACTGGATAAAGATGCAGCCTTGCTTGCTGCTTCCTCTTTGGTTACCGATAAGGTAACCCCTGAAGATTTAGAAGCTGCTGCTAACTCCTCTAAAATCTCTCCTCAACGTGCTACACAGTTGAAAGAGACTGCAATTCTCAATCGACTAATTGATGTTGCTAAGTCTTCTGCCATGGTAGCAAAAGACATTATTGAAGGTGGTGAAGGTTTCGTAGGTATCAAGCAATATCAACAACGTATTACTGAGCATTTAAACTCAGGCAGTCTACGTACTGCTGCAAGAGACTTAACTAGCTTAGGTAAATTTGCTGCTCACCATGAAGCCAAGGCCAAGGCGTATGAAGCTGCTTTAGTGCAAGCACAGAATGCTCCTAAAGGTACTCGTATCGAGGTAGCAGGATTCCGTACTCTACCAACTAAAGCCAATCCTAAAGGTAACCCTGTTACCTTGGATGCCAATGCTGGCAAGTTGGTTAACAGTGTTCGTCAAGAAGCTGATTTAGTGAAGAGTGCCTTTACCTCTTTGGCTAACCAAGTGACTGCTTTCATGCCTAAGCAGAATACAGCTAAGCCTGAGACTGCTCCTACTGAGACTGCTCCTAAAGCTGAAGCCCCTAAAACTGAGGCACCTAAAGCTGAACCCGTGGTTCAAGAGACAGTCAATAAAACTGAACCTGAAGCCAAGCCCGAAGAAAAAACTTCTGAGCCTGAAACAGTAAGTGAACCTACTGCCAGTGTTCAAGAGCAGACTGTTCAAGAGCAAGTTGCTGAGGAGCAAGCTGTTGAAGAACAGGTTACTGAGGAGCAAGAAGATACTTCTCCTAACCCTATTACCAAGTCAGTGAACCAAGGTAGTAGAGCTGGACTGAAGCCTAAGCACCTTGTTAATGAAGCAGATGCTCAACACTTAATGACAAATCCTGTAACCCTGTTTAAACGCATCAAACGGGGCGTATTATGGGCGATTAATTACAGAGATACCAATGCAGTAATGGAAGCGTTAAATCGCGAATTGACTCCATCTGAGAGCTTATTACTGGATAAGCTGCCAGTCTTCATGGGAGGATTCGAAGCCCGCTTAAGAAGCTTGCTGCCATCTCCTGAAACTGTGTTGAGTAAACGTGGTTGGCAAAGTGTCTCTGCCCCACTTCACGCCTTCACACTGGAAGATGGTACTTTCAGCAAAGAGTTCACCGAAGCTATGGCTATCTCTGCGTTGGAATACTTGGAGAGCAATAGCTTATCTCTGATGGGAGATAACACCACAAGCATTGCTACCCTACTTGGTTTGGATACCAAGGACTTTGTACCTACTCGGGAACAATACGAAGCCTTGGGTAATGCAGGAAGCCCTTACGCTGACGTAGCACAAAAGCTTGGTGCCATTGCCCTTAAGAACATGGGAATGAAGAAGGATTCTTCTAAGCCTCAAAATATCATGAATAACATGGAGTATGACTTAGGTCGGGCAATCATTGGGGCATTGAATGGAACTACCCGTGAGAATGGTATTCTGACAGTAACCAGCTATAAGATTAGTGATTTAGTGGCTCTTGGTGGTGATTACACTATCGACCCTAAAAACCCGCACGCCACTATTGAATCCATTGCATTCAACCCTAAAGTGGTTGCTAGCTTCCTTGGGGTTAAAGATGTGTCCTCTATCTTTGGGGGCACTAATGGCTTATTAACTACCCTAACCAGTAATAAAGCTGAGTTACCTAAAGCAGAGATTGGTACTAAAACCCAAAAAGTGAGCAATTTTATTAGGCGCTCTAAAGGCCAAAAAGCGCCAAAAGAATTTGTAGAAGGTTTACAAAAAGATGCCAATGTACCTAATTACTTAGACTTGAATATGCATACGCTATTCAATGAATTAGGTAAAAATTGGTTTGCTTATATGTTAGGCACACGGGATGCAAGCAAGGCTATTCTAGGTAAACGCCCTTCTATCGAAGGTAAGAATAAAACTGCTGAAGTGGACATTACTCGTTATGAAATGTTCCTAGCTCGTATGCAAGAGACAGCGGGCAATCTTACTGCTCCATTCTTCTATAACTACCGTATTGGTAAACAGCTACGGGCAAGTGCTATTGGTTCAGATATTAATTTCCAGACCTCTAAATTCCATCGGTATATGACTGCCATGGAACCAAGTGAAATTGATATGGTTAATGATACAAACCAATCATTCACTCTGTTCAAGTTGGGCGTAGCTCAAGGTTTAGGTTTCGGTGTAGACAAGAAGACAATTCAAGCCAGTTTAGCATTTTATGATAGCGTGTTAGCTGACCCTGTGTTCATGAATGGTGTCTATGCCATTAAGGAAATCTTAAGTGGTACACCTGCTACTGACGGCCATAGACAAGCCATTCTTGATGCAGTAGAGAAAGGCGAAGAAGCTACCCATTCCCTGAAATCGTTAACAGGTCTGGCCGAAATGCTTATGGCTACTGAGGGTAAATTCAATACCACAGTAACTCTTGAGCTTGATGGTGTGACTAACGGTGTAGCTAACGCCCATATCCAAATGGGATTGGCTATGCAGAATGGTAAGTTAACTGAAACTTCTCGTATTCGTTTAGCTCAGAGTGGGTTCTTCTTAGATGGTACTGAGACATACAACGAATGGATTAACCGTGCTGGTAATATGGATATGTACCAGTCAACGGCTGTTGCAGCTAACGTAGCTGAACAAGTATGGATTGAGGATTCAGCTAACCAAGATATGCTTGGTACTTTGGCTACTTTCAAGAAATACACAGGGGAATTAGTTAAGGAAACTATCGAAGGGGATTTGGCTGCTACGTCTGAAGGACGTAACTTTGTCAAGAACCCTATTACTACTACTGTGTATGCATCGGGTGCTAAAAGCCGTAGTGATAAGATGGCAGATAAGGTCATGGACAACCTATTAGATGCCGTTGAGAAAGCTGTTTTAGCTAATGATGTTCAAGCATTGAATGAGTTGAAACAGGACATCAGTACTCTTGCGGGTATGAGAATCATCTTCCCTCGTAACATGATGGAATTTGAATTTAACTCTTTCATTGCTAAGGGTATTAAGTACTCATTCAGTAAATCGCTGGGTGCCATTGTCAACGAAGCAATTTCTAATGAGTATGCTAAACAATTAGATAACACTGCATTGGTCACTGAAACCAGTAACGTTATCTTTGATATGTTCAATGCTTTGTATCAAACCAAGATTAAAGAAAAGTTAGCTGAATTGAGAAGTGCAGGTAAGTTAAGCACTTACGCTTACTTGTCTGAAGACCAATTGGATGAGATTAAAAATTCCTTACTCCATACTATGCCCGTATTCAATTCTTTTTACGGTAACATCAGTAACGGGGTAATGACTGCCAAATACTCGGGCACTAGCAATGTAAGTAATGCGGATAAAGATGTGAAAGCTGCATTCCATCTTGGTTCTGCGTTAGGCCACAGAGGAAGCAACTACTCCTATACCGATGGTTACGAAGCTCCTGCTGCTGGTACTATGGCTATTCTAAACATCGCCTTCGGTGATGCTACAACCATGGCTAGAGCAGCATATAAGTCAGATGAGCCACTAGGATTAAACGTATTCGATGCTCGGTTAACCCGTATTGCTAACGTAGCCAATACTGCTACAGCATTAAACGAATCCGCTTATGAAGCAGTGACTTACCATAATCTGTTGGGCACAGTGAGTAAGCGTTTACAGGAAGCCACTAAAGAGTTTATGCAAAGTGGAGTAAGTAAAACTTACTCTCCTGAAATTAATGCTCTAGCCCATAAGGTGCTTGTGGCTCATTACTCTGATGGGTTAAGCCTTATCAATGGTAAAGCCCATTACAAAAATAGCGATGGCAAACCAATTGCACTTGAAGATGCTGAAGTGGCTCAGTCATTTACTCCTGATATGCTTGTGCGTTACATAGACAACTTGAATGCTCGTATGACTGCTGCCCATAAGCAAAGTCAAGAAGCTAAGCAAGTGCTGTACAAGTCACTTAGCGTAAACCAATTCAGTTCCGTTACTGGTGGGGCTAAGTTTGCTAATGGTAAGAAGCAGGATGTACGTGACTTCACTATGGAAGAAGCGGCTAATGCCCAAGCCTCTTTAGAGACCCGTATCATTGAAACAGTGATGGACTCTACGGAACCTTTAACAGGAGATATTGACCAGACTTTAGCTAACTTAGAAGCTGTATTACCTCCTGTTCAAGCAGAGACACCAAGTGTTGCCACGGTAGAGCCTAAGCTAGAAGCTATCATTGCAGGCCGTACTGAGTTCCCTCTTGCCGATATTCTGAATAATTTGAAAGACCTCACAGATATTCGTACTGCTAAAGCAATGCGGGAATTACTGAGTAATCTTCGTGGTTCGAATATTCAGGTAAGAATCTTAGGTGCCAATGAACAGAAAGTGATTGCTACTTCACTAGGCGAGATGAGCACAGAGTCCCTATACGGTTATTGGGAACCCAATGAAAAGGTCATCTACTTGCAAGGTACTCACTCCCCTAATTCAGGCGTGGCTATTGAAACACTTTTGCATGAGGCAATTCATGCGGCTTTGGATAGCAGACTAACCAGTATCGAAAAACAACTCACTCAAGGTGTGAATGGAGGCCATACAGTTAAAGAGCTTAGTGCCTATAAGCACATTGAACAGATGCGAGCTAAGGCTAAAGAATTCTTAGATGCTGACTCTACAGCCAACATTAAAGAGTTTATTGCATGGGGCTTATCCAATGCTAAAAACAGGGGTTTGTTAAGTAAACAACCAACCCGTATTAGGGCATTTGTTAAGGCTATCGTTACCCAATTGAAATTGATGCTCGGGCTGAAAACTCAAGATTCAAACATGCTTCTTGATTTACTTGCTGATGCCATGGTTATTGGTAAAGCAGGCACTGAGGTACGGAGTTCACTAGATAACACTATAGCAAGTTCTCCTCAAGTGGCTCATGATGCTACACGTTATATGGACTTAAACCAAATCTATGACCATATTGCCAAAAGCAACACTAATACCATTACTGCAAGCCATGATGCCCATCTACGTGAGGTATTAAATAAGGCTGTTATCAAGGCCATTAACCCTACTCTGTTGGTTATCCCTGATAATGCTAAAACTTTATCTTCTCAGGATGCTGCTTTACTTCATGCATTAGACCCTGAAATTCGTAAAGACTTTGGTTTGTTGACTGCTCTCAACTTCCGTGTAAGTGACCAAGAACTCATGGTCTATGCAACCTATAGCACTATCATTGGTTCAGCCTTAAATGACTTTGGTTGGAATACCCGTGAAATCCGTAGGATGTACGCCCATGCTAAGAAGAATCTAAGCTGGCGTGACTTTATTGGACAGGACAGTGTACTTGATACTGAGGCAGATAGAGCACGTTCTGAAAGTGAAGCTAGGGCAAGATACAATGCAGTATTTGCCAATACTCAGACTAATGATTATCTGCGTAACTTCATGGCCTTGGCTGCTACTAACGAAGCGTTCAGGGAAAGATTGGCTACTCTAACCACTCCACCAGCGGTAAGCAAAGCTATCAGAGGGGAAACTGTTAGAGACACTCTTAAAAATATTATTGAAGCTATCTTAAACTTTTTGAATGACTTAGCTATCACTCGTTCACATGAACCTACTGTGTTGGCTAAGTTAGACAAATTGGCTAAGAACATTCGTCACAGAGAAATTAAAGAGAAGAATAAACTACAAAGTAAGATTATTAAATCTGCTAAGTTTGCTTCTAAAGTACTGAATACTGTGAATGAATTCAGTCGTATTAAGATTGATAAAGCATTCGATAAAATGAAAAAGAAAGTGAGTAAACGCAGAATACTAAATGCTGCTGTAACTCTTTCTAGTGTGGTACTCAGTGAACGTAGAGCAAGTGAATTCGCTTTCGGTTTGGATACCATTCAGAACTTTATGACTACGGGTCGTGAGGGATTTGTATCTGCCTTATGGACAGACCTAAAAGGGACTGATGATAGCAATATCCGTATTCATAGTTTGCTGGCAACGAAGAACAAGCTAATCGACCAAGAGACAGTGAACGTTAAAACCAATACTTCTGAATTGGTAAAATCCTTGTTTGGTAAAGAGCTTACTGATAAAGAAAGTGTAGCTGCTACTAAAGTACTGATAGCTCCTGACTTATCCAGCTTATTAACTAATGGCTATAGCTTTGCTCAAATTGCTAACTTCTTGAATAACCCTCTAGCTGTTAAAAATGAGGCGACTAGGCTGCAAGTGGCTATACGCCAACAGGCACCAAAAGGCACAGATGAGTATTTCATTAACCAAGCCAAGAACACTGCTCACATGATGATTAGAGGCTATCAGAAGTACCGAGGCCACGTTATGAGTAACGCTGCAACTATCGTTACTCTGTTCGGTACTGGTGAACCTAATCCCAATGCGAGTATGCAAGTTAGGACTATGGTAGATTCCTTGATTACTCTGGAAGCCTTGCAACTGGTTGACCCTGTGCAACTACAGATGATGAGCAATCTGTATAAGAGAGAGGCTGCTCGTAAAGGGGAAAACGGTGTTGAGTCCCTTTTGGCTATGCACAACGTAGTGAAAGACAAAGTGCTTAAGAACACCTTCTTAGGTAATGAGTTCAACTATGTCAAAGGCCATACCACAGACATTACTGACCCTTACATGTCAATCCAGATTGCACCTAAGAGTATGGAAAATGAGCTGCTGATGCAGAACTATGAAAGGGTTGGGGAACCTCTCGTTAAGGATAAGCATGACCCAGTGGCAGAGCCAATGTATATGTATGTGTCCAACTACGGGGGCGAAGCTACTTACCTGCAAGGAGCAATGTCTCTTGCAAGTAAAGGTGCTCGGGGTATGAGTGTGCTTGATGCTAATAACCAAGCAGGCAATGCCCTACCTATCTACAAACAGAAGGATTTGATTAACAAGATTCGTAGAGGCAAGGCCATTGATAACCAGAAGTTGTTCATGCCTAACCCTCCTTTGGCTGATAACGAATTAGTCCCTACCTTTGACAGCAAAGGACAAGTGATTGACTATCGTTATATTATGAAACAAGAAGTTAAGGATACTTTACTCAGAAGGGATAACAGGGTAGACCAAGTGTTTGGGGCTATGTCAGCGAGTGCTACCGTTAAGAAAAATACTGTAATAGTAAACTCAGCATTAATGAAAGCTCTCTATGACCAGTATAGCCATGACAGAAAGAACAATAATGTTAGGGGCTATTTGTTAGTTGAGCCTAATGCCAAGGATAAACAACTTGCTGAAATTTGGAATTTGATGCCACAAGAAGCTCAAAAAGAAGCTACTGCTTTATTTGGTAGAGAAGGCGTGTATGTCAGGAAGGATGTGATTAATGCAGCCTTTGGTTATCGTAAATGGACTATAGCCAATCTTTGGAATCCAAATAATGATTATCCTGAAGTGGTCAAGAATGCCCTTAATCAGCTCATTACGAGCATTTATGGCAAAGCCCTAGCCAAGTTCCTTATGATGGGTGAAAGAGGGCTTCAGGAGATTGTTAAGGAGGCTAAAGACATTATCGTGATTAAATCGGTTGTGGTGCTTGCGAGTAACTTCATGTCTAACACAGTACAGTTGTTCCTGCTCCACGATGTGAACCCGATTAAAGCGGTGTCTGACCAGATAACAGCTATCACTGCTGCTCAGGAGTACAACAAGAATGCTAAGGAGATATTCTTCTTGCAGGCTAAAGTAGATGCCAATATTGCAACCTCAGCTATGCGTTTGAAATTGCACCAATTGTTGCAAGACCAAGCAAGGAATCCAGTTAAAGGACTGATTGATGCAGGTATGCTACAAACGATTGTCGATGATGCCAGCGCCCAAGAAGACTTGTACTCGTTCAAGCATGGCTTAATTGGTAAGTTAGAGGAAGTGACTTCGGCCATTCCTGATGGGGTGAAAGAAGCCTTTAAGCAGGTTACTTTCCAACAGGGTTCTATAGCCTACGACTTTTTGAGAAGAGCTACGCAATTCTCGGACTTTGCTGCACGGTATGCATTGTATACCCACCAAGTAAATAATGAGGGAGTAAGCCACGACAAAGCCATTCAAAATATTATGGATGCTTTTGTTAACTACGACTTACCCCCACATAAAGCGATGCAGTACACAAATGATATGGGTATTACTTGGTTCTTTAAGTACTTCATACGGATGCAGAAGGTTATTGTGAAGAGTTTCAGGAAGAATCCTGCCAAGGTATTAAGCTTATCTGTTGGGGCAGACATGTTAGGAATTAACATACCTACCCCGCTAGATGCTTTTGCTCCGTTCGTGGATGTGAATAGAAAGATTGGACTAATAGATGGTTTTAGCATGGCTGCTAATGCCCTTCCATTAGCCAAGGTGTTCTAACTATCCTTATCTTTGTTGGTTCCCCTAATGTCCCTGATGATTACTAGGGCTAGGGGAATTGCAATTAGGATACCTGCTATTAAGGCAAGAACAGGGAGAATCAGGGGGATAAAGACTATAAGTCCTATCCCCACTGCAACTACTAGAATAGCTAAGAACAGTTCCCAAAGACCTGTCAGCAAATTCCACATAGTTACCTACTTATAAGAAAGGGTCTTCCTCTTCTTCTTCTTCATCCGCAAAAGCGTTTTCCGCTACTTCAGGTGCAGCTTTTGGCTTACCTTTACCCGCTTTCTTAGCAGCGGTTTCAGGTGCTGCTGTCTCTTCTTGGAATGGGTCTGTATCTTCCGTTTCGAGGAAAGCTGATGCAGGGTCTTTTTGTTGTTCAGTTGCAGGCGCTTCTTCTTCGACAGGAAGCTCCACTTCTTCATCCCAACCGTTATCGGTGCCATTGTCTGCCACTTCGGCAACTTTAGTAGGTGATTGAGCACTGGCATCAATTGGCTCCATATGGGCTTCAATCATCGCTTCGATAGTCGGAGGATTTCTGCGAGCCACAAATGAAATGGCGCTAATCACAATGTTGGGGTCATGTGCAGCAACCTTATCAATGATAAGCTGCTTAAGGCCAGCTTCATCAATTTTGATACTTACGCTACGTGTGATTTCTAACATGCTTACCTCTATATGATTTCTTTAATGTAAATAGTTACCCTTGGGTTGGCTTTATCTATGCCACCAAAGGCAAAGCGTTCTTCGACAATAACTTGGTAGTTATCGTCAGGTATTTTCCCCATTTCAGTCAGAGCGTCCGTAAAGAATTTAGCAATGATAGTGCAGATGTTGTGTGTATCGCAGAGACGGGCGTTACCCACAAAGAGTACATACTTCACCATTATAGGATGTTGAAAAGTAGGTAATTTCTCTATCTGTTCTTGCATTAACTTTTTGTACTCTATCTTCATACTGTTCAGGGTGTGGAAATGAGCATTCCTGTAAATATTCAGATTGAGAGCAAAATCCTTTGCACGTACCCTCTTAATCTTCAATGGGGAAAAAAGGGTGTAAAACTTGGTGCTCATACAGTACCCCTAAGTAATAAGCCCCTATACAGGGGCTTTGGTTACTTTAGCACTGAGGAAGCTTAAGCGAAAGGGTCTTCTTCGTCAGCATCCATAGGAGCTGATTCTTGTACTGGTGCCTGTTTAGAAGCTGTAGCAGGAGTACCTTCTTCTTCGGCACCAAACAGGTCGGAGGTATCAGTAGGAGTACTGAATGGGTTATCCCCCATGCTAGTACCAACTGCACCTTCGATTGGCTTGTAGGTGTTTTTAACATTGCCTGTCCAATGCTTAACCCAATCGTTATACATCTTGGGTTCTGTCTTGCCATTGGCCACTTCTTTAGGGGTCAGGTCATTGGCAGCATTAAACACCATATGGATTTCGTTGGTTTCCCGCTTATCATTGGTTGCAGCACCGTTTTTGAAGCCGTTGCTAATCACTTTGATGATACCGAGTTTGACCAGCTTCTTGCACATCATAGGCAACACTGGCACTGTCTGAGGAATCTCTTTGCGAGATTCAGCATCGTACAGGTCAATGGTTTTTTTCTGCTTGGCTTTGAACACTTCCATAAATGGTTTGCCACAAGTAGCCAAGCACAGGTTGTCCAAAAGTTGATACCCGGGTAATTTCACTGCTTTACCTGATTTCTTGTTCATGTAGAACACTTCACCTTTGGCATTAGTGAAATACAGGGTATAACGACGTTCATCACCTTCTTTGTTTTTGGTGGTGAGGTTTACCGCAGAAGCACCTTTAGCGGATTGGGTGATGTAGGCTTCAGTAATAATTACCTTCTGAATACCGCTATCATCAGCCGACCAACCGCCTACGCTTTCTGTGTTGTCTTCTACGTTCTCACCAAAATTGATATTGTTAATATCCATTATTTTGCCTCATTAAATGCTTTGAGTTTATTTAAGACATGCATGATGTTGTTATCAATGAATGTCTCTTCGCGTTTCCACAAGCCCTTAGTGGAACGGATATTTAAACCCACTCCCATAGCTGTCTTGCGGGTTTGGAATACGTATTTACCTTCGTCAATGCGTTCATCTTCAGTGATGTTTAGCATTGGGTTGGCATATTCTTCCAAGTCTGAGAGGTCTACGTAATCCGCAAACACAATGTTTGTAAAGAAACTTTCGATACCCCTGTTAGCTGTTGAGCCTTTTACTGCAATTGCGAGTTTTGACCTCCCTTTTATATCCTTAGCCATTTCCACATGGCATAGGAAAATGATGGGCTTATTACATGAGGCTACCCCTGATTGGAACAAATCAAGGATGAAGTCTCGGTATTTATCCCAAATTTGGAATTTGTCATCTGCAACACGCTTTGCGTGCATCTCTTGCATATCCAAGGCAGATGTCAAAGTGTCGATAATGATACCAGCACACTTAGGATTGTTGGCACCTTCTTTTACCCAATGCGTTAAAGTCGCGGGAGAGGTCACAACAACCTCTTTAAACTTATGGGCAAAGGGCAAAGGTTTATTGGTTTCACAGTTAAGGTAAAGCCAGCTTTGTTGGTTTGGAATATACTCCAACGAGGCTGACTTTCCGTTACCTGCTAAACCACATACTGCAACTATGTAGTCATTAGCCATGGTTACTTTTTACCTTTAATCGATTTGAGAATAGTCTCTTCAAGTTCCTTACTACTTAACGGGTCGTCAAGTAATTCGTTAACTTCAATGACTGCCGCCTCTATCTTATCAATGCCAACTTTTTGCTCCGCTAGGAAAGCTGCATAACGATATAGGGTTTGGTTTCTGTTCCCTTCAGTAGCTGTCCGTACTACCCAACGCTTCATTCCACCTACAGAGACCATCTTACCTTTGGTGGTTTCCAGCTCTTCAGAACGCTGCGTATTTGGATAATAGGGCATTACCCCTAGGTTGATACCATCCAACTTACTAAACACCTTAGAGCCTGCGTAATAGCGGTATTTGCGTTCACGCTGAATAGCTGGAATATCCACAGTCACTGGCAACCAATAAGCAATGTTTTTACACAGTGCTCGGTACTGGTCTTCTTCCAATGTGACTTTATGTGACAATGGCAGAATGAGTCTGTACCGTGGGTCTTGCTCAGTGTGGGACTTAGTGGTGTAAATGATGTGGTTGTACTCACCTAAAATCTTCGAGAGAAACTCGGGTTTGATTTTGGTTTGGTCAACATCAAATACCACCATATTAGCGCCCGCTATTGTGGTATCCCGTGTACGTCTACCGTTCCCCACCTCACCATTTTCAAAGTGGTGATTACAGAAGTTACCTGTTTTGGATGCAAAGAATGCGGGTAACTTATGGAATGGGGGGGTATTGTTGGTGTACTTATCCGCGAACTCAGTTGAGGTCGATAGGATAGCTTTGCTTAGGTCGTTCTCTTCCAGTTTGGTTCCCTTGTAGAACATGACGTTAGCCTCTTTGTAGGCTGTGATAGCCAAGGCATTCTTATAGCCATAGGACATGGCTAAGTTAATCAAGTCCTTTTTGGATGAAACAGAACCAGAATAAAAAGGTAAATACTCAACCAAATCCGCTTCCGTTACAGGGGTGCCAAAGTCAGCTAAGAAGTTAGCCAAACGAATGTGCGCCCTTGGTTGGTTTAGGATTTTGTAGAGTGATTCCCCTGAACGTTCTGCAATAGCAATGGCATTCTGTAAGTGCAGGATAGACACTTCATTTTTGCCATCACAGAATGCATAGGCAGCAGCAAGCTTAAGCGCCTTAACATGCCTATGGGTCATTTCAGTACGCTCAATAGGGCGGTATTCTGAAATCATCTCAGCACGGGTTTTGCAGAAGTCTTGATAGTCCATACGGAACTTTTCAGCATCTTCCCCTACATAGATGGTCTTACCCACAAGGGCAATATCAGCAAGGCGTTTAAAATGCTTTCTGATAGCCATAACTTCGTTCTGAGTGTTCTTGTCCGTTAAGGTCTTGAATATCTCATCACGGGTCTTTTTATTGACGTTCTTAAGGTTGAGGTCACCATAGGCAAAGAAGCAGCGTCTGCCATAGCCTGTTTTTAACCAGTTGAGGAATATTTCTTCTACCTTACCGCCATCGAATACGTTGACTGGTGTACCGAAGGCAAACACGTTAGCAGGGGTATAACCTTTAACAGGTCTTGCCCGCTTGTTTTCCTTGGTGGCCTTAATCAACTTATCCTTGGTGAACCCTACGTCATAGAGTTCAAGGAAGGTAGCAATGATTTCCCCATTGTTGGTTAGGTTTGAACCTATTTCATCCATCTCAAGACTGGCAGCACCACAGCGAGCCAAGTTAATTGACTTGCATAGTTGCTTCAGTGCAGGTGAAGTACCTTCAGGGAATGCATAGAGGAAATGGCCGTTCTGAGTAAAGTCAGTCAGCAATTCCGCTTCCACATCACTTGAGTCTTCCCCTGTCTTAGCTGCAATTTCCATAGCCAAATCGGTAATGGATTTCTTAGCACGGTTAGGGTAAGTCGAGTGAACGAACTCTTCCTCGAAGTCACAGAAAATTTCATTTTCCATGATGTTCTGAGAGTAGTTTTTACCATAGCCTGATTCAGCAAACGCAATAGCAAAAGCATTCACAGGCATTTTATTGTTTGTGATAGTTTGCACAGAGACATGCATATTACTGGCTAACTTACACAAGTAGTAAGCAGTCTCTATTCGGAAGAACATCCTGTCTTGGTTCTGTACCTGAGTACATACCAAATCAATAATCTTCTCCGAAAGATGATGATACGGGAATGACGTTACTAGCATTTTGAATTAATCCTTTGTTAAGCAGGCGTTGATACTGACTACAAATTGGAGAGCCAAAACAATATTCACACGCTTTAGCAAATTGAGGTTTTTCTTTTACTACCCCACAACCTTTTTCAGCCGCATACGCCAAAGCTTCATTACGGGCATTGTCCGAATCGAAGTTTTTGCTTGCCCGTGCAGCATCAGGTTTAGAAAAGTACTGATAAACAGGCTTCTCATCCATCCAAAGCTCTTCGCGGGTACACTCAATGGTATCCACATCTTCAATGGTCAAGTCACGATGTTCCCGAATACGGTCAGCCATCCACTGTTCTAATTGTCGGAAAGACATTAGAGGTACTCGGAATCCCATAATAGGAGCATGGGGATACTTGTCATCATTGTTGATTTTATCGCGGAAACCCTGCATCCAGTTTTGGTAGATGGAGTAGTAAGTACCGAATGAAATATTTGCAGGCAAGTTGTTTTTAATACGGAGCCATGCGTAAATACTTAATTGGATAATACGTTCTTTTTCTTTGGTTTTATCGCCAAAGGAAAAGGTATTTTCAGTCTTCCAATCCACCACCTCACCGTCAATGGTAATGTCATACTTACCCGAAATAGTGTAAGTCACACCGTCAACATCAATAGTGGCAGTCAAACGTTTTTCCACTGACATTTCAGGTACAAACATCCCAAGCTGTTTGGCTACCTTAGCAACCTCATTAGCGTCTTGGTTACTTTCTTCAATGGCGGCATGGATATTTTGCCCGCGAATAGCAGCCATACGCTTAGTAATATCCATTGGGTAATGGATACTTGGTGAGCGAGCCACAGCAGAGGATAACTTCGTTTTCTTGGTAGGCTTAATTAACGATGTGGCCGAGAAGGTTTTAGGGTCAGGGTTATAGTCGTAATCGTCATTCAAGAGCCACATAGCAAGTGGCAGTGGAATGTTATACTGGTTAGTAAGGGTAATCATGCTTACCTCAGAATAAAGTGAGTAGTTTTGGAATCACTTACAGCAGTAAAGATTTCACCCACAATAAGGTAACTTTTATTGCGGGGGTTAAATACTACTGCAAAGTCGAGTGTAGGGGTATGACTTTGGACAACTTCAGCACTACTTTCGTAAATTTCTTCGAAAGTGGTAGCTGAAGCGGGGGTATGTCCTAAGTCTAACAGCCCTTTAAAGTACGGTAATACCGTATCCGTAACAAGGTGGGCAGGATATGCAATGGAATAACCTCGATATGGCATAAACAACCACGTTGTATTTTGTAACATCAAATAAGCGAGCATTTCATCATAGGTCTTCATACTTCTGAATTCTCTACTAAAAAGGCAGTAATATCTTCTGCTTTGATATTGTTAGGGAGCTTGATTGGTGTAGCCCAATTGGGGAGGAAAACTTCAAGCTGTGCAGGAATAGGTATATCTCCAACCAGCTCAGGTACATCAGACAAGTCTGTCATACATTCAATTAGGTTACGGTTAACCCATTCAGTAATAACAGGGTCATCCCTCCACATGACATAGGCAGCATCATGGATTGTAGCCACAGATTTAACATCGTTTTCCATACCTGCATCATAAACTCGTTTTAGGAATTTATAGCCTGCATCTACGGTAATCTGACCATAAGATTGCCCACCAATAGCATTACCAAGAGTACGAATATATTCCTGTACTGCCCTTGGTGTTCTTGGACTATCCAATAGCACTTGAGTAATACCATAACAGTATATCCGTAAACCAAAGGCCAATTCAGCATAGCCTTTTTCCACTACCTTTTTAATTTCTGCATCAAGCCACTCAGCAGAAACTCGATAGAGAGAGTAGTAGTTAGCCACTAATTTATCTGCCTCCTCTTGAGTGAAACCACATTGACGAACTAAACCATAAGCAGTACCCAAGTACTGAAGTAAGAACGTAGGCGGCTTACCTTTGCTTCTTACTTTTTTATAACGAGTCTCAATAGAGTTAATGATTGCTACTCGTTCTTCCTTGGTTTTGGCTAGCTTAACTTCGTTAACAATTTCCTGAAGTTCTTCAGGGAAATAGTTGAATGCACGGAAACTGTGCCCGTCATAGCCATCCAAATACACTGCCCGTTTATTGGGGTCTTTAGTAAGAATGGTGTTTACCCGTTCTTCTAATGACGAATAGTCTGCACCTCCCCAAAGCCAACCATCAGGAGGGGAGAAAATACCTTTGAACACTTTGCTTAGCTCAGTGCCTGAAGGCATGTTCTGAAGGTTAGGATTACTACTGCTTAAACGTCCGCTCACTACTTTGGCTAAGTTATAATTACCAAATAGGTAATGATGCCCATTGATTTCCTGAGAGTTGTTTTTCAACGCTTCAATGAAGGTTCCTTGCATCTTGCTGGCCTTGGCTATGTCATGCAGACTGTCAAAGATTTCATGAGTACTTTCAGGTGCTCGGGCTTTCAATGCTTTCAGGTCATCCCCTGAAGTACTGGGTTTGCCTGTAGCAGTTTTACTCAGTGGGGTGAGCTTAAGCACATCAAACATCAGGATAGCTAATTGGTCATTAGAGTTAGGATTGAATTCCAATGGGTATTCCCATTCCTCCTTCTTCGATACCCGCTTAGCATTGATTTTGGCTACCTTGTCAGCCCTGATTAATTGCATTGCCTGTTCTACTTCTGGCCTTGCCATAAGTATTTGGGTAGCTTCATCAATCATTTTGGTTAGCTTCTGGTCAGCTAGTTGCATAGCCTTATCAGAGAAAGGCATACCTGCTAATTCAGTCTGAGTTAGATACCATTGCCAATTTTTAAAGCGGGTATAGAGTTCTTCCGAATGAATCCTATGACGGTAAGTCTGATATAGCCAATACGTAGCTCTAGAATCATCTAGGTTGTATTCACACACCTTCTGAATAGGTACATTCATCATATCGGTGATTTCAGCATTGGTTAGCTTGTATTCGCCACAGAGGTCTAATGCAAGCGTACCTAAATCCCTTGGGAACCGTTCAGGTGAATTCGTACAGAGGTAATGTAAAATGAGGGTATCCTCATAAGTGCGGTACAACTCACGGCTATCTGAATTGAAATACTTGTAAGCAAGCATCTTCAAGTCATAAGAACCCCCATGCCAAGCTATCCTTCCTTGATATTTTTTCAAAAACATAACCATGTAAGGGGTGAAATCGAAGTTCTTCACATGAAAGGTGTAACCACATTGCTCATTGATAGCAAAGGAAATGGAAACTAGCTCGGCCTTGTAGAATTTCAGCGAAGTTGCTTCAATGTCTGCACCCAATACAGGTTTAGTCAGCAGGTACTTGAAAGCCTTAATCACTTCTTCTTTGGTTGAGGGAGCAATAAGCTTTCTGGGTATCTCTGTACACAGAGGTTTACCTTTGCTTAGGTAGTGATGAATGTGGCCTAGGCAAGTTAAGTTAACTTTGAGATTGGCATAGTTATACAGGGCACGGGAACTAAAATCGAAATACTGTATAAACTTGCCAGTGTTCTCAATAGGCATCAGTTTACCCATGGTTTTGGGGACTGATTTACTGCCACTTAGGAGCTTGTAAGCTTCTTTGCTATAAGTGGTTATTACTTTTACATTTTTGAGCTTTTGGCATGACTCCACTACTTCAAGTATGTTGCCATTGTCAGGGGCTAATACTAAGGCTTTGTCATGGTATAGAGGGTCTAGCTGAGATAATAGATTAGCCCTTATATGCTTATCCGAACATTCGTTCGGATGCACAATAAAGACTAACTGGATATTGTTAGGATTATTTGAATAATTCAAGTATTTCATTTAGTTACCCTACAAGAAACAGTTTGTCCGAACATCGAGAAATGCTAGTGTATAGTAACCGCCTAACCATGTCCTTATCCCCTTTCCAATCGAAGATGCTCTTCATGTCCACCCATACTTCCTTTGCAGTAATGCCTTGGGCAGCATGGATAGTCTTGATGAATGCGGGGCGTATAAAGATGATGAACACTCCTAATCCGCCTGCCATTGCCCAAAGGGTACGCATTACATCAGAAGGGAGTTTTACTTCTTGGATATTGGAGATGAGTACGTGGATTTGGCGTCTATCTCTACTGATATGAAAGATAACCCCAAGAGAATTGAGCTTATCAATAAATTGGGGATTCTTTGTATCAAAGGCTTTTCTGCATTCTGCCAAAACCAGTGCATTATTTCGTAAATTTATCGTTACACCCTTAGGGATGTAATAAGCTGTTTTGCCGTTACTGTACTCGTAAGGTACATTATGCCCAAAAGTGTAGGCTACTTCACACTTTTCAAGTGGATGGATGATACTAGGCTCATTATTGGCTCTGGCTCTCAATGTAATGACAGCGTGCATAAAGAAAGCAGCACGGTTACGAGAAGCACTCAAAATGCACAACTCACTTAAAGGCGGAGGAGTATCTAGTTTTGCATACTCTTCTACTTTTCTGTGCAACGCTTGCACTTTGACTACAGAGATACCCTCTACGCTTTCTGTTGGCAGCAAGTCTATAAAAGACTCCTCCTTGTATTGCACTGCTAATCGAAGCAAATTAACCAAGGGCTTTAGATGAAGATTTTTAGTGTTCATCGTAAAGCGGGGGGAACTATGCAGAGTAGTGATTACTGCATTGTTTTCTGTGTAGTCTTCGATAGGAGAACGAGATAGCCCTATAGGGGGTGTTTGATATGGATCACCGATGAATACTTTCAAATCATCGGGGCGTAGATAATTTAATATTTTTACTAACCAGTCATCCATTCTGAATGCTTCATCTACAATAATGACACGTATTTTTCCATAGGTTTGGGGCAATACGGGGTAAATCATTAAATAGGGGCAATGTTTGAACCCATCAGGGTTTGAGGGTTTTAAACCATCTTTTGGTATTAAGCCTAAGTACTTATGAATAGTATATAAAGCTGCGACTTTGGTGTTTTCACTATCTTGAGCCATGGCTTCCAATGAATCACATGCTTGATTAGTGGTGGTAGTTAACGCATAGGCTATTTGAGGGAATGTTTTAAGGTAGGGGAGCAGCAAATTAGCTGTTACCCAACTCTTACCATTGCCTGCCCCTGCTTTTAATATAAAAGGCTTGGACGGGTCTAAAGTAAGTAGCTGGTCTTCTATCCATGATTTGAATAAATTCAAAGCTTCTAATTGGTCTTTAGTTGCCCCTACATGGGAAGCTAAATTTGCTGCTCTATTCATGCTATATCTTCTTAATGATGTCGTTAATGCATATCTGCTTACCTACGAATTCAGGGAAGTTGGTAGAGCTATTCTGATGAATCAGCCAGACCAATTCCCCTTTGTGTTTCCACTGTTTGACTGGTGCGTCTTCCATATCGGTAAGCACAAATACAAGTTTGTTTGTGGGAGGTTTCTCGCGGAATGCTTGAGCAATATCAGTGCCACCACCTGTACGAATATTCAGAGATTTCACATCACTGTTAGAATTAATAACAAATGTCTGCTGTACCCGTGAATTGTAGGTATGGACTGTGATAGGGCTAACCCCATACTGAGAGGCAAGTTCGAGAATAAACTCGAAACTTTTAGTGACAGCAGAAGCGGGCATTGAGCCTGATACGTCTGCATAAATCACTACGTCATTATGCCATTTGGTTACATGTCCTTCTTTCTCAGAGTCGAGTCTTTGATGCCTTCCCATTAGGGCTTCATCATTGAACTCTCTTCTAAGTAAGTGACGTTGGTTAAAGGTGCTATCGTCCTTAGCATCCCCTCTGCCATAGGTGTTTTTAAACAGCGCCTCAATAGCAGCAAACGAGTTGAGCTTAGGGCGTTTAATACCTAGCAGCTTCAGGGTGCCATCAGAAACCGAACTGGTTCCTTTGGCAGTGCCTTTGCTTTGCTCGCCTGTAGGGTCATTGAGGGTATTCTTACCCGCCTCCTGCATAGCACTGTCATTGATAGCATCAACCGCTTCTTTGGCCGCTTTTTGTGTAGCAGCATGGATACGCTGTTTGCCTAAATCGCTCAACTGGGGAAGCACAGAGGTAGGGTTTTGTGGGGGTTTAGCCTGTTGCCCATCCCCTGCATACAAGGACTTGTAAATAGCTTCAGTACCGTTACCCCAATCTTCCCTAGCTACATGATTTTTTAAGCAATCATGGTGCTTTTTGTCTTCAGGTAGGTAAGGAAAGTCCTTATCAATAATGTTTTCGATTTCACAATCGGCTGCAATATTGAAGTACTGGTGAGCTTCGTTAGATTCCACTTTGGCGTATTCAGCACGGGCAAAGTGCTCTAAGGCCACATGCATACCCTCATGTAGCATAGAGCGTAATACGGCTATCTTGTTCCTTTGCACTATGTCTTCATGAGCAGGGTTGTAAAGGAATTCCCCTTCTCGACTGATAGCAAAGGAGTCAATATTAGCGTAAGGAAGCATCGGTAGATGACTAAGGATGCGTCCATAATACGTTGAATCTAAGTTACCAATTAAGGAATCAAGGCATGACCGCAAAAAATTATCTGTTTTTTGTTGGTTCATTTGCACTATCTCCTAGGTTAATTAGAAGGGAAAGTTAGAAGGTCTTCTATCTTGGTTCCCTTGAATAGGTTAGGTGAAGCCACCACTAGCTTGTTAGCAATAGACATACGCAATGCAGGGTCTAAACGCATTAGATAAATCAAGGTTGCATCAATATCCGCAGAGGTTGATACATTGCCTACTAGGAAGCTGACAATACGCAGAGTATCCGCAGTAGTAGTAGCTATCTGGGCACTGGTTGGGGAGCTTAGGATTTCATCCAAGCCTACTGAAGGCACTAGCACAGAGTTAAAGAAGTCTGCACCTGCATCATAACCAACGATGGATTGCATCACTTGCAGTTTGTTACGCAGGATAGTGACTAATGGCACATTACGCTTATCCGCTGATTCCTGCATTTTGTGCATGATGTTAGATAAGGCTTCAATACCACGGTTTGTAATGAAGGGTGATGCACCATCATTAATCAAGTCAGGGTGTTCTACTATAACCCAATCATAGTTGCCTTCAATCCAACGAATAACTGAAGGATGGAAGTTGTGAGTTTTCATGTAATCAACAAATTCCATAGCTGACTCAGTACTTTTAGTATTGAGTTCGGCAATACCGCAACGAGTACGGATAGCGGCTGAAATAGGCAGAGCATTAGCACCAGAATCGACTTTGTTACCTAATAGGATAATGCTGGTCTTTTCGTGCAATTTGTGAGAACCCACTGACTTTTCCAGAATTACCCGTTGTGCTGCTACCTGCATCGACTTTGGACAGTTACCAAATTCTTCAAACAGGATACAGTGACCTTTATAAGGCTTGCTGGTTTTGGGGTTAATAGGCAGTGGTTCACCTTCCAATGGGAATAAACCACAAGGCAGGTATTCAAATTTACCTGTTTCTTTGTTGGGCGAAGCATAGCCAATGATGTCCATTTCATACATGGAATCAAGGTAAATGGTATGCAGAAGTAATTCACGGTCTTCGGCATATTGGTGAGCTAAGTGGCTTTTGCCCTTACCTACACCGCCTAATAACATAGGGCTTAGACCTGAAGATAAAACTGCTGAGAACCAGCTCGGAACGTCTTTGTGTGAAATTAACGGAATCATTATAGCCTCTCTGGGGGGGTAACTAATATGCGATTAGGGGTTAGTTGAAACAGTCATCGTTAGCATCTTGCAATGCTTTACGTGCAGCGGTAATTTGCTGAAGTAATTGAGTATCCAATGCTTCAGCAGCTTGATTTAATTTGGCTACTTGGCTATATAAATCACGCTGTTGTTTTTCAACAGTAGATTTAAGATTGCCTATGGCCTCATTAATATCGTCAGTCCAGTAGTAACGGTCTGTTACCCTGTCTCTGCGTTTCCCTTGAATGAAAACGCTGTGTTTCTGTAATTGAGCAGTGGGGTCATTTGTGTGTTCAATGACTAGCTCTTTATGGTCAATACGGAATAGCAGCATGGCTTATTCTCCAAACTCAATCTTTTTGGTGAACTCTTCAGAGGTAGCCACTAGGTCTTCCTCTTCATAAACTGAATCTTCGTATACTGGGAAAACCCCATCGTATAAGAAGTATTGGTGGATTAACCGAGTAATCAAACGATACCCAATAACGTTGTTTTTGAACTGTTTTTCCAATTCAATAGCAATGGCATCTTGGATTTGGTTTTTCTGCTCGGGTTCAGTGATGTTGTTCACAAAGAAGTATTGAGCCAATAATGGGTCAGCTTTCATTGCTTTAATCAAATCCGCGCAATCAATATCAGGGATGGGCACATGGATATTCACCCGTCCGAGTAGTTCAGGGAACATCCCCATTTTCAACAGTTTCTCGGGGGATAGCTGTTCCTCGCCTAGGAAAGCACCCGCAAAAACAAAAAGGATGTTCCGTGTGCTTACTTCCATATAATGGCCGTAATCACCAATTAACTGGGCAATACCTGAAGAGATGATATGCAAGATTTCAGATTGAACTCCTGAACGCTCATCCCCTGTACCGCCATTAACCCCGTTGAACAGCTTGTCAAATTCGTCCAGTAGGACAATAGCAGGCTTATTCTGTAAACGCTTAAGCCCTTCCAGACTCTTAGATAATGAGTTACCTGAGATGCCTTCACGGGTAAGTTGGGCTGCGTTGATGTTCACAAAAGCAATGGCATGTTTCTTAGCCAGCTCTTCTAAAATGAATGATTTACCCACGCCACTTTTTCCTGATAATAGAAAGTGTGGGCGGATGTTACCTTGGGATTTTAGGTAGTTAGAAAGAATGCGGTTAATAACTTGGATAGCACTCTTTTGAGAAGCAATTGAACTAGCCATACTGGAATTACTCCGATAATTAGAAAATGAAAAACCCCTAGGTTTCCTAGGGGTTAGTGGGTTTGGTTAATAGGTCAGTGAGTACTGTCTAGCCCCTATGTCACCTTGCTGACTACCCTTGCCAGTCGCATTGCTAGACAGCAGCTAAAACTTGTACACCCCATAGGGTAACATTGTTCTGACCTGATTAGGGTCTTTCCGATGTTTATCCACTATGGTTGGCGTACTAGGGGAATCATGATAACCCCCTACAAAAGTACTTTGCAAGAAGGGGTACATGAATATAGGCAATATCCACAGCCCTGATTGAATTTCATCACAGCCAAGAGAAGCTAACTCATCTTTACTTAACAAGTTAGGGTCAATGTACTTGAAGTTCTGCTCTTTAATAGCGAACTCCGCCATTTCATCAAAGGCTTCAGGACATTGAGCTAACAGGCTATTAGCTATAAAGCTCAGGAAAGAGGTTAACCGTATGAATTCTTCGCTTTCCATACACCTGCCCCTTACAGTTATCAGTCTTGGGATACAGGCTGATAATCATGGACTAAGGGGGTATCAGGCTCGCCATAGGTGGGGGATAAGCTATGGAGATAAGTACCGTCCCCATTAACACACACCACACGACGACCATTTTCTAAAGCGTACACTGGTCTGTCAAAATCGTCAGTATACATATACTTAGCTATTTGGCCGTTGTTTAGCTTAAGGTTTCTGGACATACGCCCTCCTTATTTACGGGTTCGTTAGAAGCATCTTTCAGTGCTTCTTTGGCCTCATCCAAAGTGACACTGAAAGCATGGTCAGTACAATGTTTGACTACAGCTAGCATAGGCCAGCGTAGGAAGTCCGCATGAACATCTTCAGGAGTAACCCCTAAAGTTGTTTGTGCAGTTTTACGCAAGGCGACTACGGTAAGTGGATTGGTAATCAAAGAGTTTTTGCCGCATTCTTCGCAGCTTAGACACATGGTAGTTAGTGTGTCTTCTGCCTGTTCTTGCTCAGTGAGAGACTCAATAGCACAAGTACATTGCTCACATACGCTGATAGGCAGGTCTTTGGTTATTTCCATGTGAGACATCACTTCACGGCCTACATGGCTCAATTTATGAGTAAGCAACTCTAAATCGGCTTTAACAATAACATGCACATCCCCAAGGGAGTCTGATACTTGCATAGCACCTTTTGCAGTTACGTTTTCTGGGAGTGACCCAAAGGGTGTACCGCAGACGCTGCAACGTAGTTTGATTGACTTTTGCATTCTTACTCCTCAGTAAGCAATAGATTGTGGTAAATTTGAGAAGCCAGTACTAGCAAAGTCTCGTTGCTAATTACGGCATATCTCATATGGGCTTGCCAGAAAGAGAAGTCTATTCCTGTTTTAAGTCCTATGAAAGTGCCATTCTGTCCCCATGTGAAGTAAGTTTCCCAATCGACAGGAACCGAAGAAAAAAGGCTTATCAGTACGGTGTACAAATGATTTTTAGTCATAAAAAGTAAGCCCCCCATTACTGAGGGGCATCCCATTATTTCTTAGTTGCAGCGGTGATTACTTTAACGAAATCGCCAGAAACTCCTAAGAATTCAAAGGACTTCTTAGTGCGTTTTTTAATTTCCATAATACGAACGCTGGAGGCTAGGGGAAGGTTAGAGGGCGTATGTCCTGCAAGCAACGCTTTCACCTCATCTCGGCTACTTGGTTTACTTGCCTTGGCATCCTTTTTGGCTGCATCTTCAACAGTTTCCACCTTCAGGCTCGGAGCTTTTTCCACTTCGTTAATGCCACGAGAAGCAGCTTCCAGTTCGACATTCTGCTTAACTTCGGGAGGTAATGAAGTTGGCTTATCCACTGGTTGCTCAGTGGGGGTTGTTACCGCAGCATTTTTAAGTTTAAGGTCTATTGGGGCATAAGTGGTATTGCTACCGTTATGCCCGCCAATAGTTACCTTGTACGCTGCTTTAGGGTAAAGCCCTTTAATTGCCTTGTTTAGCATCAATGCTAAAGAGTCAGGCATTGTTGTAGACGGTGTTCGTGATAGCACATATTTTGCTGATTCATCATCGAGCACATCCAACAAACGATAGCGGTAAGTACGCACTTTACTTACGTTACGTTCAGGCACCGCTAGAATGTCTTCAGGGCTAAGTAAGCCCAATAGAACATTACTGCCATGGAAGGTAGATAGGTAAGTGCGGGTGCATACATGGAGGCCATTGGAACAGTCTTTTTTCCTGTCCAAGTCCACCAGCTTTTTATCCACCACGACTTCACAGCCTGCCCACTGTTTCACATTGCCTGAATGGCAATCTTTAAACACTTGTTCAGGTAGAGTGATACCATCTATCTTGGTGTTACTAGGGCACTTGTTTACCCGTTTGTAAATAATGATGTCACCATCATTGGTTAAGGGTAAATCTGCTTTTTCAACAAAGGCCAGCACATCTTGCACTGAATGGTTCGGTTTAGTCGTCATAGCCGCTAAACGCTGCATGAGCCTATCTACCCCCTTGGTATTATGTGTTTTAACACCATGAGCTATTTGAGAGGCTAAGGCATCAGCATTTGGAATGATAGCTACCCCTTTTTCGGTTTCCACAACAGCAATGACAGTGGTGTTAGCTTCTTCCCGCACTTTGGTTTTTTCGTCCCACGCATCATCATCCATATGGATAGATTTAGGTGTGTCTAAGTGAACCACTTCAGAAGCTTCTGAGAGGAGTTCTGAGACTTCTTCAGCAGATGCCAAGGCATTCACATTAGGGACAGTTTGAGTGCCCTCAGAGGCTTTTGCAGCAGCGTTAATAGGGGCTTGCCTAATATCCCCTATGAATTCCTCTTTGAGTTCTACAGGGGCATCATCAGAGGATTTCTTACCAAATAGAGAAGCCAAGGCTTTTTTGGTAACTGAAAAGAATCGAGCTACGCCTGATTTCTTCTCGTATTCCTCTATAGAGACACCCTTGCTTTCCACTTGGGCATTACGGTTGAGGTTGAAGTACACCTCACCCTTTACCCGCAGCTCTGGAAAGACTTCTTCCGCGAGCACGGGAATCATAGGGTCGCCTTGAACATAAATGTAGGCATTACCTTCACTATCATAGATAGTTACATTTTGGGCAGTGACCAGAGCTGCAACGACTTTAATCAGCCGTGGCTGATTCTTTTGGTTGTCCATGTTGTTTCCTCAAGTTATCTAGCAGTAGTTTAATGACAGGAACCAAGGTTTCGTCATCAGGTTCATTATTTTGGGCAAACGTTTTCATCATAGAGTAGTTGATATAATTAGGCAGCACTGAATTTTCAAGCAATGCTGCTAATTCTAATACCCTTTTAGAATACGTCATCTTTTTGGTTATATCATTAATGATATTCTGTACCCGCTTCATTTCTTCAGGGTACTCATTTACCAGAGGTTTTAATGAAGGGATAATATCTTTTAACAATAGCAAGAATTTACATTCTTCCGAATTTTCATCGAGGATTGCAAAATTCTTAAGTTTAACTAACGAATGTGCTTTTTCAGTTAGCAACAGAGTAATGAATAAATCATCCCTACTGGTGCAACTTCTAAATAAATCAAATTTATCGTATCTCACTTTAATTTTGCCATACTTGGTATCCACTTCTGTATTACTTACAAAGAATACCGAAGAAAGAGAGCTACAATAGTGACTTAAATAAAGAGCATCAGCTAAGTTGTTAGGTAACTTAACACGCTTATAAAGCTCTTCAATCGCATCAACTATCCACGATACAACATGGTTGTTTTGCCCTTTTGGCAAAGTGTTGGCTTTTAGCCATTTACGATATTCCACTGCCCGCTTTGTGATATATACACTACTTTTCGTTAATTTCTGTAAAGCAGAAATAGTTTTGTATAAATCAATAGAAGGGGATTTTGTATCACCTAAGATTTTCATCTCAGGGCTTAACAATCCACTCTTATTTAACAGAAGCAATAGAGAAGGGGTTTCCATAGGGGCTGCTGTAGATGCAGGCATTTCAACCATCACCACTGAATCGTTGGCTGTCTTTGAAAGATGCAGTGGGGCAACCGCAACAGTTTTTACTTTGTTGGCTTTATTCAGAGCTAAAGTAGCTTTACGCTTATTCACAATCTCGTCATGAGCTTGCTGTTCTGCTTTGCTCTTAATGAACAAATCAACTACTTCGTATCCTTCAGCTTCTAATTCTGCAATTAAAGCTTTACGAACCGCTTCTTTTTTATCCCCTTTGATAACCAAAGGGGTAACAGTGTCCACCTTATGTTTGAATTTTCCAAACATGATTCTGTCACGAATTCTGCGGAAAGTAGTATTCAGTACATCAGTTATGATTACCACTTTATTCATTAAGGGTGTCACTTTTTGCAATGGTACTTTATATTCCCCCAATCTTTGAACATTTTTCAAGGTCAAGGGAATAACATGCATTGAACTATCTATATTGTGTTCAAGGTAATTAGCAGCAGTTAGATTCAATAAATACGCAGAACTATCAGGGTAATGTTTGAATTGGATGTCTCTTGCTTTGCCATAAGACAATTCAAGCACATCTGAAAAGTCCACATTGATTATATCATTTTTAGGAACTTCGCTTAATTCAATTCCCAACTGTTTCATTACTGCATCTAAAAGGTTTAAATCACAATAAGCCCCTTTAGGTAATTTTTGATTAAATATCGTAGTGGGGTTAATAAAGCTCTTTAAATTTTGTAATTGGAACAATTTACAGAAGGCTAATTTTTCATAGCTATCCACCCTTTTATACGCCAAGATACGGTGAACAACATCTAAAGTAGTTTCTTTTAATTTAGAATCAGCTATATTAAAAAGTTTCTGCGCCATTACGGTTAATGGCATGTCTTTAGGCAATGGAGAAATATCTATACTATAGCGGTCATGGCGTCCTTCTTTTTTCCTTCTGCCAATAATTGCATCAGTTTCATCAATCACTTTTTCTATGTGCTTTGGCAGCAGTGTCCATAAAGGCTCTTCTGCTTTTTTCACCCCTTCGATAAAGGTGTTAAGTAATTTAGTGAGTTCTTTGATGTTTTCAGAAGTTACGGACAGTGATTCACGGCTAGGGTGTACTACCAGTGAATCAGGGGCAGCTTGAATAATAAGGCATCCATAATCATAACAGTCGTCTTTGACTACGGAGAGCAGGCTGACAACTTCTTTATAAGCAGTGATGTAATCCATATTTTCCACGCCTTCTAGGTCGGGGAAACGGTATACGATGTTAGCGTAACGCACGTTAAGGCTATTGCCTACTGTAGGCAGTTGGATAGCATCACTTGGCATTAGAACAGTGAAAGCATTGGCTTCTCTGCTCAGATTAATACCACGGATTTCATTATCAGGAGCGCCCTTAAAGGTTATCACTGCTGGAATATCCCCGCTGTATACTACGTTACGAGCATACTTAACGATGGTGCTAGCATCATGAGGTTTAAGCGGGATATTGACAGTAAGCCCTGTTTCAGTGGTTGGGGCTTCCATGATTTTTACAATGGCTGGCCTGCCTTGGGTAAGCTTAGAGGCTTTGACTATCTGATAGATTGTCTTGGTGCCATTACAGCAAGAGATAACTTCGAATGCATCGGTATAGCCATGGGGTGATTTGCATCCTAGCCCTAGGCCGCCTGTACTTCGAGAATCCCCTGATTTGGTTCCTTCCCCAATGGTGCCATAAATTTTGCCCATTAGTGAGTGAGGAATACCTAAACCAAAGTCTTTGATGGTGAACATGGTATCGGTGATGTCAATTTGGATAGGGGTATCAATACCCTTTTCAATATGGGCATCCCAACCGTTTGTGATAGTTTCCCTTACCATAGCCAAAGAGTGGTATTGATATAAGCTCTTTTGGAATATGGCAATGAATTCAGGCGAGTTAGCCAGAGTCATTTCTGATACTTCTTGATAGCCTACTACAGCCGCTGAGTTTTCTTTGGTGGTACTGGTTACTTTCATGATTATTTCTCTGAATTGGTTAAGCGAATATCTCTTCGCTTTTGGTTTTCTTTATGGGTTACAACTTCGAGGTGAGCAGGATTGCAGCAGTTCCTTATCCCACATAGGTGGTCAACTTGCCTACTACTAGGGATATACCCGTAATAGTGGGTAGCTACTACCTTATGCACGGCTGAGGTAACGCCATCTATCGATATTCTGCCATAGCCGCCTCCTCTGCCTTTGCCAGAGGTTCCCCCTTGCCATATAAAGCAAGGACTGTTTTTCCCATCAATAGAAAAACCTGTATCTATTTCAGATACCTTACTGAGGATGCGGTCTAGTATGTCAGTTCGTCTACACATGATTCCCCCTTTCAGTAAAGTGGTAATTGCACCAAGTTAAAAGGGTACTTTGGAGTCACAGAACACACAGGGTTTGTTCAGTGCAGTTCCATGCACGCACATATCTTTATAGATAAGATGCGGATAACGCTCACCTGTAGGGCTTTCAATAAGCACATCGGGCAAACTGTTGGCATAGGTAATGACTTCTGCATACATGGCAGTAATCAGAGCACGTTTATCTTGTTCTGTCAGGTTGAGGTCTACCCACCCCATGGTTGTTTCAAACATGTTTAGCAAAATGCTTACATGCTGTTCTTTAGGCACTTCGTTTTGAAGTCTGCCGAGTACTGCTAAGAAGTGTTCGAACACCTTCAAATCTTTAATTTCACTGTCTTTCATACGGTTACGCCTTTGATTAGAAACCAAAGAGAGAAAAACAAATGCCCCAATTAAGGGGCAAGATGTTTAGAGAGGGAGTTAGACTACGTAGACCAGCACGTTATCAGGGAGCTTTTCTACGTGCTCATCCAATTCCTCACGGGTTAGTCCGCCTAGTCCTATAGCAGGGTAGGGTAAGTGGAAAGTAAGATGAGGGTCTTTCGTGGCTATCGAAGCAAGGTCTTCAATAGCTTTGATGACCGTAGGCAAATCGCTCGGGTCTTTGTAGTGGTTTTTAGTGAACATGGCACCAATACCTGCTTCCACTTCCATTGGATGAGGATGGAATAGATTATGCACAGTTAAATCCTGCACTTTGGCTTTCAGTTTTCGGCCAAATAGTTTAGGAGTATCTGGCAAGGCCATAGCACATGCTAAAGCATTGCCCCCACCCATGATAAGCACACCAGAAGGATGGATAATACGATTAGCGGTAAACATGATAACATGTTGTTTTTCAGGCTTGGCACCATAGTTGATTAAGTCATTAATGTATTTCATTGGAACCCCGCAAGATTAAGTTAGTTAACGGCACCACATTGTTGGTATCAATACCATCCAATGCTTGAGAAGCTTTTAGGCGTGCTTGTTCAGCAGCGTGTGCAAGCATTTCAATACGGAAGGTGGTCAGATAATCCAAATGAGTGGCATCGAATAAACGTGGGATTTGGGATAGCCAGAACGCTTTTACTGCTTGTTTAGCAGCGTTATAGGCGGCTACTTGTTCATCGGTAAATGGAGTTGTGGCATGGTAACGCACGGGGTCTTTAGGTGTTCCACCTAAGTCCATAGCACCTAACGTCAACGCTTCAGCTAAGAAATCACTAATTGTTTCATGGTTGCTGGGGATTTCGATATTTTCGAAATCGGGAATACCACTTAATAACAATGGGATGTTTTGAATTTTGAGGGAATTAACAGCGAAAGTAACAGCATTGAAGTCATCGAGGAATGACTCACTGATACCTGCTAGAACAGCTTCCACTGCGGTCAGTTTTTCAATGTATGTCTCAGGCTTCTTTGACATCATCAGTTGAATAGAAACGGGTTTTTTCATGGGTTGCCTCTTAGGTAGGTTAAGCCATATCACTGGCTACGTGTTTAAAATCAATAGTGCCTTTTTCGTTGATATAACCAACGAATTCACCATCAAATCCCCCTATCTGTTCGAACGCTCTCATAAGAGCTTCATCTTCGATAGGTTCATCTGAAATGAAGGCAACGAATCCATAGCCCACTATTCGGTTGGCTATGTGTGTGAAGGAGTAGAGATAGTCTCTGTGAGCTTCTTGGATGCTCTTGGTTATGTCTTTGAACACCACAGGGGCAGACACACCTATATCAATACTTTTGAGCTTATTCTTGCCGTTTGGTTCTTTGATGCATACGCCTGCATAGATAGTCCAAGAATGTTTGCAATTGAACATCATATGCATGATGTCCTTCTTGTACATAGGAGGTACACCCTGTTCCATAAACAGCCCTGATTTAGTTTCATCAAGCAAGTTACAGGCAATGCCTATCTTTCTGAACCCCTGCTTAAACTTGGTTACTTCGAGATTGTGCTCAATGTTCAAGTTCTTCTTAGGGTTATATTTTTTGTTTCTTTTCTTGGTCATAGCTTGAATCTCTGTTACACGATAATAAAAAAAGCCCCTAAGTAGAGGCTTTTTGTGTTACCTAATAAATTAGAGTTTTCTTTTCTTCAATAACTCATAATCATTTGAGCATTCAATATCACAAAATAGTTTGTCTTTGTCCACCTTTTCTAAGCAGTAATGGCATACCCCAATTTTGAGTAATTTGGTAGCAGTGCTATTACGTGCATTAGTAATGGCAGTATCCAAAGAAAACATTTCTTGCCTGCTGGCTGCATCGATTATATCAGGCATAGCGTCCCTTAAAAGCAAGCCCCTAGTGGTGTTACCTAGAGGCTTATAAGTGGTTGTTAAACAGTACCTGTAGAATTGAAGCCCTGTTCGTTACGTTCGGTTTCTTCGTTGAAATCTTCAACAGTTTCGAATTCGACAGGGATAACGGGCAAGAACAAGAGTTGGGCAATACGGTCGCCATTATGCACTACTTGCTGAACACTGCCACGGTTCATCAGGCTGACTTTTATTTCGCCTTGGTAGTCAGAGTCAATCAAGCCAACGCTGTTACCTAGCACTAAGCCTTGCTTATGTCCTAAGCCGCTACGTGGGATTAACACGGCACAGACTTCAGGGTCTTGGATATGGATGGCAATGCCTGTTTCGATGAGCAGAGGAGGGGTGTTAGGTTCGAGAGTAACATACCCTTCAGGAATGACAGCACGGATGTCAATACCTGCTGAACCTTCAGTACCTCGGGTGAGAGGTAAAGGTTCGTGCGTTTCGGCATCGACTAGGCAGTTAGGTAAAAATTTCAATTTCACTTTCATAACGTTTTCCTTTTGCGAGGATTAATAACCAACAATGGTATAGCATAATAATGAAAAAGCCCCTAACGGCAATTGGAATAGACGTTAGAGGCTTAGGGCAGATGCTTCCCAACAAAGTACCCTTAAATAAGTGTATTTTTAATTTAAATCGGTAGCAATACCTTTATAGACATATATCGAATCTTTGATACGTATCACAGGTGGAGTAGGTGTATTTAATTGCATGAAACGAGTAAGCGTATTTCGAGTCATGCCTGTAATCTTGGCAACCTTTGTTTGGTTGCCATACGTTTTAATAAGCATCCCATCCAGATTATCAGTAATGACATGACTGAATGCAGGGTTTGTCAACATGGAATTAACTAAAGCCAGTCCAGCATTAGTAGTTAACCCTTCTACTTGGGTAATCCATTTAGCAGGGTCAAAAATAGTGTTTTTACGAAGAGTCCAATTACCTTTTGGTAATTGAATAATTCTGACATGCTTTATGTCATATTTAAGAAAAACCAAATCGAGGATGATTTTTACTTGGAGATTCATTATAGCTCCTTGAATAACGGTTTCCCGTTTACTCTATCTTCTAAATAGGCTGCAATGGTTTCACCATGGCATTGGTTAGGGGCACAGTAACAACACAAGTGAAGTTCTCCTTCAGCTTCCAGCCTCTCGGCCAAGCTATCTAGTAGATTCATTACGGTTACTTTTCGAATATCGTTTTTGCCTTCTATGATGGAATGAAACAGCTTATGATATTCCTCACAAGCCTCTTTCCTAGAGGCTACTTTAGTGATGCCCTTAAAGGAACTTTCAATATGGCTGAAAGGGTTTCCTAAAATAGTTCCCCTGCCGATGTACACAGCATCTCGGGGAATAGCATCACGATGTTTGTTCAGTAGAATCACTTTCTTCATTTTGTTTAGTCTCATGTCAAAGACACCAAAAAAAGAAAGTGATTACACTTTTTTTCTCGGGGCATTTTTAATGCTGTAACAAGTATCTGAAATGATGCTCAATCTCTCAGCCCGTAGATTACAGATAATGCTATGTACGGTGCTTCTAGCTATCCCAAACTCTTTAACTAAAGCGTTGGTTGATACCTGTTGTCCTGATACCAGCAGCTTTTTGATATGGTCTTTCAACGTAGTGCAGTTACCATAACCAAGGGCTGAGAATTGATAGTGACCTCGTTTGTGCCTACGCACAACCTCACTTGTACGAAGTATGTACCGTACTTGGTTCTTGGTTCCAAATACACCCATTTCGGTTAAGTCCGTTAGGGTGTATGTTAGATACCAGTTGTTTTGTAGGAACTTTTCCAGAGGAGTTAGTTCTCTACTCATTAGGTTATATCCTTATTAATGGTCTGAAACCCTTCTCCTTGAGAATCTTTCCCAATTGCTATAGCGGTAGAAATATATGGGGATGAAGGGGTAGGGTTATACATATCCCATTGAGGTTTTTTGGCTTCTTGTTTTGTATTAGGTATAAATTCGAACCAGTAACGGGTATAAATCTCTTCCCAATCTAACTGGTCTTTTGGAATAAAGGCCAAGCTAGGCAATACTTCAGTTACTAACTTTTCATCTTTGAGTTCCAGTGTTGTCCATTCTTCAGTAGGGTTATTTTCTAATGCAAAATGGAGTGCCATTTTAACTCGTTTAGTGACAAACATGCAGTTATCCATATCTTTATCGTAATTAAATAGATAGGATTTAAGGCCATATGTTTGTTGGTTATTTATGCATAGTGGGTGAAAGGGAGCATCCTGTTCTTTGATAGCAGAGATAGCTGTTCTTTCTGGGGCAGTAATTTTAATAGATTCACTATCCACATTTCTGCCTGTGAGTGCTAAGGTGTAGACACCATTCCAGTAATCGTAACCTTGTGGGCTTTTAGACCAAGGGAAAGCATCCCTTAATGGTTTGTCTGCACAAAGAGTTAACCCACTGCCTACACTACACGAAGCTAGTAAAATATAAAATAATTGTAGCTCTGCTCTGTTCACACCTAGCACAGGGATTATTTCCTGTAGCATGGGCATATTTTCAATACACTCATAAATCGTGTTTCCATTTAGGTTATGGATAAACTGATGAAACTCTTGGGGTGCAGGTGATTTCATTTTTGTGAATTCCTTACTTTGTAGGAATGATACTAATTCATTTGCTGCTTTATCAATGAAAGCCATCCATTGGTCGTATGTTTTGGGTTGTGTATTAAATGTGAATTGGGCTACTGCTGAACGGGCGTAGTTACAGGCCAATGATTCATTAGCTTTTATTAATTGATTATACCCTTGCTCACGGGCTTTACGGATTATGTAAGCTTCTTCTCTGCTTAGTTGATGATATTGCAGCGGTGCTCTTACGGTAGGCAAAGAAGACACTAATGGATTAGTATCAAAATTTCCCAAAAGTCTACGTTCTAAAGCAGCATAATCTTCTCCTATCTGCTCTTGTAGATGTTTCAATATAGAGTCACTAAAAAGGGTTTTATTAGGTGCCGCCCAGTCAGGGAGTATCCCTAGTTCCCTATCCTCCTTTATGCGTTGTGTAGCTGTTTTTGCATATTCTTGCTTAGAGGGTATTTTATCTGAATCGAAATTAGCCATTTTAGCAGCCTCCTTTATCACTTGGTTTGCCTATCTGCCTCCTTGCACGTTCAGCAGTTTTGGTGCCTTTAATCACTCGTAGAGTGTGGTTACCTCTATCCCACTCGCAGTAGACAATATCCCCTTTGAGGTCATCGACTTTTTCGTTGAGGGAATAGAGGTCATGCTTGATATTGATGCACATCAGGAGCACTATCAGGATGCATCCTAAGAAGAGTTCTTTCATGATTCACCCCTTGGCTTAGGCTAAAGCATAACAGTCATGTAAGGCTTATTGGCTAGCAGCAGTACACGATTGTTTTCATATTGCCAGACTGATAGATTACCAATTTTGAAGTGAGCCAAAGGGGATTGGTTGAGTACTTCATATAATGGTTTTCTTTCTAATGGGGCACCGTAAATGCTCTCTATGGCCTTCACAATTTCGAGTACTGAGTACTCAATACCATTGGCAGGCTTAGCGGTTTTTAACGCATTGTAAGCACGCTCAATGATTTCAGGGATACAGCCTATAGCTTCTTTGGTAGCCTTGGTAACATAGGCTGGATGGTTATGGGGATTGAGGACAATTTCCATAGTGAGTTTCTCTTCATCAAGAATTTGAATAGTGTTATTGGTGAATACCCAATAGTGCCCTCTTTCATCTTGGCAAATTGTAGTGTTATTGGGTAATGGGGCTGCTGTTAGAAAGGAGTAAGTAACCCCTTTCGTAAAGGTAACGTTTTCTGCGTCTCTTTTATTAGCAAACCCATGAAAAGGTTTAAATACAACGTCTTCTAGTGGAGTGAGTTTAATCATTTAATTTCTGCCCATTTAATGGTGAATTCTTTTCCATACTCGTTTATTTCTTTACGAGTAATGGTGAAGATGCTGGCATCTGACAAGGTATAACGAATTCATTCGGTGTTCCTCTGCTTAGGCATTTTGATAAACCGATAACCAATGTAAGCATAGAGTAGTCGGGATTTTCCCTTATCATCTATGATATTTATCATTGGTTCCATTGATGCAATAAGACCTAATTGTACTTCGAGTACGGTATAGACCTTATTAGGTGTAAGGTCATTTATTGCAGGGTTGGAGGATGCATATAAAAGTTCATCCCCCACTTCTACGTAAGCTTGGCTATTACTCATGATAGTTCCTTATTAGAGCCAGTAGTCTTTAGTAACTATTTTGGCTTTTTTGCAGGCAATGGCATCTTCTACGAATAGGTTCATGCCGTAGTCATGGAAGACTATACGACCGTCAAGCCAGCCAATGTTTTCTAGCTTGAGGTCAGTGACAAAACTAGGAACCACTGTAGGCGCTTCAGAGGGTCTTACAGGGCTTGTTTTAGCCATGATAAGGTATCTACCACAGCCACTGATTTCTATGCATGGAGCGAACCATTGCTTAGCTATACGGGCGAATTCAGAATTGATTTCTAATCTCTCCCACGTTGAGAATTCAATGATGTTAGCTTCGATGCCTCGAAAGCTTTTAGCTACCTTGAGCACATGATTAGAGTTGGGTGCCCAATGATATACATCACGGGAAAACCCGCTTCCTATCTTGGCACCTACTACCATATCGGCAATACCTTCGAATTGACTCATTTTACTTTACCGAATTTAGGGTAAGAGAGCAGTGTCATGCGGATGAATGGAGTACCGTCCCTGCTGAGCATAATTACTGAGTTGGTGCTATCAAATACCCAATGCTTGCTTGTACAGAACTGCATGAAGGATTGTTTGCCTTGGGGCAAGCTCATCCATACCCCATTGGTTTGGACGCTAATGACTTTACGTTCAATGGACTGGCTATCACTAAATGCCCATGGCATATCTTCAACGAGGATTTCACATAACCAAACAGACTCAAGCATTAGAGCACGTTTGAGTTCAAGCATGTTGGATATAGGGTAATCTGCTTCTTCATCTAGGGAGATAGATTGGATGAAAGTATTCAATGCTTCAGAGGTAGTCTTAGCATGTTCCATAATCTTCTCTGCTTCCGTTGGTTGGTAAAATCCAGCAGAAGCTTCATCAATTTTTGCAGCCACATGGGCATTGATTAAAGCACGTAATTCGTTCACTTTGCGTTTGTTTAGCATGGTAATACTCTCTATATGGTAGGTGGCGAAAAACCACGAAAAAAGGGACGATAACCTATAGACGAACTATCGTACACTTTTTGTTAATTTGGAATTTCAGTATATGGTAAGATTCCTCAAAGTAATCTCGAAAAATACTTCAAAAACACCAAAAGAAAAGCGTTATAAAGTAAAAAATCCTCCCTCATTTAGAGGGAGGATTTCTATTCTAGTGTAAAACTGAGTTTTTACTAAGTATTAGTTGATAGCATACTTGTTGTTAATGATTTGTGAATATATTTTAGGGTCAACAGGGTCTAACTGGCTGGTGTAATCTATACCTGTTAAGGATTCGATTATTTTGAACAGCCATACGCCTTTGTAGATACTGCCGAGCACATTGTTGTAATGAGTCTTCAAGGTATTTACGTGGTTTGCCTTGGCACCGAAGCCATCATGGATAAGCTTCAGTTGGCATGGAGCACGCTTAAGGGATTGCTTGATAATCAAGGCCAAGGATATTAGATAGTCCTTGTCAATCCCATGCATACCACCACGGGTAACACATTCAGCACCCTTAATTGATACCATGCCAAACTTTTCAGAGAGTTCAGCAAGGTGTCGTAGTTCCAAGTTAGTGCTGGTTTGGGACTCACCTTTGAGATAGGCATTGATACTGTCCAAAGCGTTCTGTAACGCTTCAGGATTGTAGTCACAACGCGCATTAGTCTCACGTAGTACATAGGCATCCAATGAATGTGTTACCCTTGCAGCTAAGCATTTAGTGCCGTGTTCCCCTACTTCTTTGGTTCCGATTTCCTTGTACTGGTAGGTGAATCGTTGACCATTGAAGTAGAAGGTTTCTGCACGACTGCAAATCACTCTAATCAGCACGTTATGCCCATCAGGCATCACATAATGGTATTCTGTGGCTGCTGGGTTCCACGCACCAATTAGGATGTTTTTGATGATTTCAGCACGCTTAACGGTGTTGTAATACGCTTCAGTGAATGCCTTCATATCATCCCCGAATACCATTGCAGGGACTTTAGCTGAGCCATAGATATAAGGCACTGTAGCTTTCTTGACTTGGGTTCGGGATAAGGCGGATTGGATTGCAGGATTTTGTTTCATCCAATCGTAGATACGCTTATACAGGTCAGGTACTTTGTCACCTATAGCCCCTGTATTTGTCATACCTATGATACAACGAGTAGCCACTGAGAGTAGCTGACAGCCTGAGCTAGCTGTATCCAGTTCGATGTAATGGCCTGTTGGATTACCATTGCAAATATCCCATACGTTAAGTAAGGATGCAGTGAATAATTCAGGCTCATCGGCATTCTTAATGAGGGCATTAAACTTAGCTGATAAGTCCATAAGTCCTTTACAGGATTTAATGTCAGCAAGTAAACTTCTGCCCCAATCTAAACGTTCATCAAATTCCTTTTTATCTAGTCCATAGTTGTTAGCTAAGTCAATGAGTGACCATTGAGCAGGAGTATATAAATCTTTCATACGGATACCTTCATTCTTTAAGTTGGGAAGACTTAATATTGATTAGAAATCTGGTGCTACTAATTCTTTATTAGCTGATTGCACCATAGCTTTAAGGTAGCTAATACCTTGGTAATTAAAATGGAATGCTTTTGTATAGGTTCTTCCACCATTGTCATATTTATGGTGGATATAGAATCTATTACCTTGAAGGGCAATAGTATTCACTTTACTTGGCAATTCATTGATTAATCGACTCCAAGATTCATAGCGTTTACTAATATCTTTTTCGTCTTCATAGTTACCATCATCTTTGACCTTTGGTGTAGGGTCAAATTTAGGCTGTACTAGGAATTGAATACGAGTTTCTACTCGGTAAGGGTTACGATTGAGTTTATTGATATGGGATAAGTTAAGGGGTAAATCATAATGCTTTAATTCACCCCCACAAATAATGCTTTCATTAATTGTTCTATATCCTATATGCCTATTGTCTTTTACCAATAAAGGTAATTCGACTGATGGCAATACATAGCTCAATTCTTTTTGCTTATCGAGTATTTCTTGGCTGAGTTTATTGGTTGAATAGAAATGTAAATACATCCCTATTCTTTTTACTTTGATAAACGTATTTTTGCATAAAGCATTTAACATTAAGTCAATGATAATGCCTTTGATAGAATTGTTTCTGACTTTATTAAACATCATACCTGTTAATGCTTGGGCAGTTACTGAAGTATTCAATATTACCCTAGCGGTCATCTTGTATATTAATTCGCTATGGTCTTCATTTAACCATTTATCGAGTAATATTTTAGTGATGTCATCAACTGGTAGTTTTTCAACATCAATGGTTTCAAGGAATTTCATTGGTTGTTCGATTAGGGAACCATAAGCACTTCTGAGTAAGTTGAGTTCATGGTCTTTGGCTAATAGTTCTAAGCTCATTTCTTTTTACTCCACATTGCCCCTTGAGGATAATCTTTAGCTGTATATCCTAGGGATGTTAATAGGTTTGCCACTTCTCTTTCTCCCACATTGAAATTACTTGTGCGGTGATGAGTATTATCAGTGATGAATCTTACGTTAGCATTGGCAGCTAAGGTAATCTCATTTACATCAATGAGTTGGCGATTAGGACGATTACCTTCAGCACTGATAAATACAATGTCTGAAGCTTCGTAATGGCCGCAGTTAACTATTTCTTTTGGTAAGTGAGTAGCATACCAATTAGTAGAACTGGTTAATGTTCCACGGCCTATGAATTTATTAGCGGGTTTAGCTTTTACTCTATCTTTTTCATAGTAGTAATGTTCACGCATCGGTAAGTCCATTGTTTACTCCTTTTTTCTTTCAAATATAAAGTTAACTATAACGGTGAGAATAGTTATAGCTAACCATCCACCTAGTAATATACCGCAAGTAATTGCACCTGCAATAAAGATGAAACCGAATATAGGTAGCATAATGTAGACAGCACCAAATATGATGCCTAGGCTAATTACATAGCCTATAAAATTAGCTATTAGATTCATGATTAGTTTCCTTTTCTGTTTGTACCATCCTTTCAATGGTTCCTTCCAATACGATGATATGGAATGTTTGACTTGCTATATAACGGTCTGCTAGCACTAATTTATTTTGAAGTTGTTTTGTACGATTCTTTAATACACGAATGTAATTAAGTAATACAATGAATGTAGTAATAATTAGGACAGGGTAAGCGGATTCCATGGTAATTCCTTAGCTTTCTTAGCAGGTTTTTTAGGGGTAGATGCCACTATTTCTCTATCGAGTTGTAGTGAGTAGTTAGCTATTTTACGTTCTTTCCATGGTTCTTGTGAGTAGATAAAGTCATAGGCTTTTTTGCCATATACTCTAACGGCTGCATAAGAACCAAAATTACATTTAGGGCATTTAGGATTTTTAGACTTAAATACCCATTCGCATGAAGCGCACACTCTTACATGACTATATTTAAGCATGATTAGATTCCTTTATTGTGCTGAGCATCATTAACGTTGCGTAATTCTGCAATAATACTTAACTGAACTACTGCTTCAGGTAACAAGTACCTTCTTTGACGATAATGTTTTCTCTTGGGATGCCTAAGCTAATGAACTTAGCAATGCATTCCCCTTCTTTGGCTTGCACTGCCATAGCGTCTTTGACTGCATCATGCAATACCGTTAGGGATAGGATAGCTGTGAGCACTAGGAGTATTTGCATAGCTCCAATTGCCCACAGTTTTAATTGATTCTTTAAACGGTCTGTTTTATAGCTCATAGCTAAGTCCTTATTATTTACAATAGATAACGATTGTTACACCGATAGTACCTAGCAATGCTGCCAGTACGAATAGTGAATTGATACCTTGGTTAAACCATTCCAATACACTGATAAATAGTTCCATATATGCTCCTTGAGTTGATAGCTGATAGGCATAGACAAACACCAAAAAGAAGCGAAGCGCGAGGTATACATATACTCGCTAAGCTGTTGCTATCTATTCGGTGATTGTTAGATGTGTTGCTATCTGATAGCTATTTTTCTTTGGCTCAGCAGCTCTTAAAAGAGAGCAGGAGACACGAAAAAAGAATTCCTCACCACCCACAAGGGATGATGAGGAACACTCGCTAAATGGTTAGATAGACCAACCAGTTGCATCAGGTTCATTGGAACCTTTGACGAACAGGGTTAAGCGGACAGGACATTTGATTACCAAATCATCCTCAGTTACCGCAGCTTCTGCCTTATCCAGCAGAATTTCCATCAGCTTACGCTGATTTGCACCCATACCACGAATGTCCTCAGATACAGGACAATTCAATGGCATACGCACGAAGACATTAGGAGCAACCTCAAGCTCAACGTTCAGGTACACCTGAGTTTGAGATTGAGCACTTGCACCACCACCAGCAGCGTGCTGCTCCCAAATGTTAGCTCCTGCTACAGGAGTAGCAGAAGCAGCAGGAGCAGCAGCTTTTGAAGCACGCAGAATTTTTGTAGCCATGGTATACACCTCACTTGAATAGTTACGAGGTAATGACACCATTGTCATTACCAATAATGAGCGAAGCGATAGCTTTTAATTAGTGTCATAAAGACACTAAAGAAGAAGAGTATTGAGGAGTATCAGAGGATTGAGAGACATGCTTTTTACAATGCTCTTATTCATGCTCTTTACATTAAGATTATATAAAGAGTACTGTAAGGATATACAGTATGTATATAAACAGTAGTAATTAAAGGAATTTTACTTAGGATTAGGGGAATTAAATACAGTGTTTTTAATATGTTTTATATGTATAGATTGTCAGTAATGTATAGGTGAACAGTATTGACAAAGAGGAATAGAGGAGTAAAGATAATAGAGATAATGATATTAGATAGATATGATAAATACAGTAAATATACACTTACTTCAATTACTTACTCTATATATACAGTGAGTAGAATATACATTAGTAATAAGCAATATATAAATATATATCTAATACCTATTGACATAGATATGTATACTTATAAAGATAATAGATAGACTATACAAGATATATCTTATATAACTAAATAGTCTTAAGAGTATATCAGACTATCATAATGTGTTATGTGTTTGTGTTTGTGTTAAGAGTTAATAACCCTACCATTAGGTAGGGTTAGAGTTACTTAGATATTCCAAGTAGACTTCTCTTGTTCATACTTCTTATCGACCTTTTTATTGAGGTCTTCAAGACGTTTCTTAATCAGAAGGTCTTGTTCATCTACCATACCTTTAGTGAATTTCTCACCAATGGTAGCTACGTTTTCTACTGATGCTAATGTTTTATCAATAGTACTGAATACACGTACTATTGAATTACATGCTGCATTCCATACACGAGAGATAGAAGACATATTGATTACTCCTTACTTAAAGTTAATGAATGATATACATAGGGGTATACCTAGAATAAGCGAAGCGCATTAAGATAGGGGGGGAGTACTTAGTTAATTAGATACACTAAGGTAGGAGTACTACATTCATACTCCTAGACCATAATTTTGAAAACCCCGAATAAAAAAAAATATTAAATATTTCCATACTAAAAAAAAAAATAGCTCTATTATTTATAGAGCTATTCAGTAAATAATTATTACTTGTTTAAATTTGCCTCATATAATTCCTGACATTTCATATACCCTTCCAATGGCCATATCTTATTAACAGCATTTTCTAATGCTATTCTAGTGCCAATAGCTTTTCTACCATTCTCAACACTAACAGAGACAGAAGGTTCACCAGTAACACCGAATCCATTAATCATATTGATTACAACTGTTCGTTGTACCTTACCTGTGAGAGTAACGTGAGTAACCATTTCAATGGTATCAATCTTATCCATGATGTGTTGAGGTAATACCCGTTTAGCATCATCGGTATTATGAGCCTTAATCATGGGTTCATACTCATTGAGGATGTACTCTACTAACTCTTTGGTTAGGTAGTCCACTGAGCATGAATGAGCACGTATTGGTGTAGCCTGTGTATCGACTTGCTTAGTTACTTGCTTAGTTACTTGTTCAGTCATAAATAAATCCTTTCTTTGGTTACTTACTTTGGTTATGGGAATTTTCTTAAAACGCATAGGAACGATTTTAAGAAGAGTTCTCTACATAGCCTATACGATGGCATAGGGATAATAGAGAACTCTCATCTATGGATTGATTTGAGGGCTTCTTGCTATTATTCAGTGCTATTCTACTTACTTATTCTCCATCCTAGCACGTACAAAACAGTCTTTAGCTTCGAGTAGTTTGCGCAACCCAGCCGATTTTTCAGCACAGTTAGGCAGTGACTCATCCAGCATACTTGCTATTTCAGATAGCGGTTTGCTAACTTCTTTTAGGGCATCTGGTAGATGGGCGTAAGTGAAATATTTGAGTATGTCACTTTTACTTTGTTGGTGTTTCCCGCTAGGCACAGGCTCATAAGTCTTTTCAAATATATCAGGCTTGCAAGGGTAGTGTTCACCGTTAACCCCTGTGATAATCCAGTCAGCAGGACAGACTATATGGCCGCCTTCCAAAGTATCAATCCAACCATGCTCATGCATAGTTAAGCCACAATGCTTACAGGTGGATTCCCCTGATACTTCAGGGGTTCTAAAGTATCTAACAATATCCCCTTCCCACCCGTTGGCTTTACGCTCTTCCACAGTGCATACGCGCAGCTTTCCACCCTCAAATCCATCGTGTGACTTACTGTAGTCAAGGGGATGGTCTCCGTTCTTAAACCATTGAGTAGCTTCAATGATGACGGGCTTTTTCTTAAACTTAGTCATTAAATTTTCCTTACTGTCTAGTTGAGAGATTCAATTTTATTGAATGTACTTTGTCGTTGGTTCAATGTACCATAAGGGCTCACCCTGCCGAAAAATACATACTAAATATAGGCTTAAGTAAATATTTAATATGGATTCTTAAAAAAAGAACCCTTAGAGTCCCTATTCTCTAAGGGCTAAAACCCACCTTATCATCGGAGTAGTAAAGCAAGATAGGTTGTATTCTACTTTGTTTTAGTTACTATACTCATCCTATAGCAGAAATTTCAAAAAGAAAAGGTAAGAGTATGTCTAAAGTAGCCAAAAAGATGGTCATTGAAGAGATTGAAGTAAGGAAAGCTATCCCTAGAGAGCTACAGGCTAGGGTTACTCCTGAGTTTATGGAGAAACTTAATAAGGCTGTAGCTGACCCACATACAGCAGAGATGATGCGGGATAATATCTTTGGTTATTTAAGTGTCCTTTCTGAGGGTAAATTTAAGTTAGAAGGGTACATTGATGCTGTAAGGTATGTTAGTTATAAGTCCATGGGTGATAGTAATATCAGGGCTTATGTAAAAACCTTCCCTGAGAAGTATAATAACTTCGTTAATAGTGGTGTAACTGAAAAAGATATTGCCACTTACGTATCTGCTTATAATAAATCCAAGTTAGTAAACTTAATTTATGAGCAGTCTTTGGTTCCTGTTTGGTTAATCAATGCGGAGAATTATCAGAAGGCTATTAATGTTCAAGTATCCTTAATGATGGATACCAGTATTAGTCCTAAAGTTCGTAGTGATGCAGCTAATAGTTTATTAACGCATCTTAAAAGACCTGAAGCAGCTAAAGTTCAACTTAGTGTTGAAGTTAAAGAGTCTGATGCTATGCGTGAATTAAGGGAATTAACTTCTCAATTTGCACAGCAACAACATCAAAGTATTCTTGATGGTAATGGTAATGCTAAAGCAGTAGCAGAACAGAAAATTATTCAGGCTGAATACGAAGAAATTACCGAGGAATAAAGAATGCATAACGTTCTTGCTGTTAAAGAGATTCCTGAGGAGGTAATTCCTCAAATAAACACCCCCTCAGTGGAGGAGGATGATAGTGTTAACAAGTCGTTAGAGAAGTTGCTCAAGGAGGTAGATTACCATTTCTTGAATAACCTCTATGTGCCTAGCGTTAATGCCATCAAATTCATTAACTTCATCAAGTTAGTCAATGGTTCTAAGGGGGAAGAGAACAAATCCCCTGTAATTCATATGCACATGATTGACCAAGCCATTGCCAACTCTGATAACCTCTTTGTGAGCTTCAGGGGTAGTGCTAAAACCACTGCATTACATGAGTATGTTTACCTTTATATTGCTGTTTATGGTGAGTTTTTCGATTTTGGTGTAGTGGATGTAGCAATGTACATCTCCGATACCATGGAAAACGGTGTAAAGAACATGAGGAATAACTTGGAGTTCCGTTATAACAACTCTGAGTTCCTCAGAAAGTACATACCCTATACAAGATTTACTGATTCCCGTTGGGAATTCAAAAATATTGACGGTAAGAGCTTCTGTATCAGGGGCTTTGGTGCCAATACAGGTGTACGGGGATTCAAAGAGTATGGTAAGCGTCCTACTTTCTGTGGTTTTGACGACTTGATGTCGGATAAAAACGCTGAATCTCCCACCATTATCAAAGACATACGTAACATTATCTATAAAGCTGCCCGTCAAGCGATGCATCCGAGGAAACGGAAAATCATTTGGACTGGTACACCTTTCAACAAGAAAGACCCACTGTATAAAGCAGCAGGTAGTCCATCATGGCACACCTCTGTTTACCCTATCTGTGAGAAATTCCCTTGTTCAAGGGAGGAATTTAGGGGTGCATGGGAAGACCGTTTCAATTATGACTTCGTGAAAAACGAGTATGAAACGCTATTGGACAACGGTGAGATAGGGGCATTTAACCAAGAGCTTATGCTCCGTATTTCTTCTGAGGAAAACCGTATTGTACAGGATGGTGATATTCGTTGGTTCTCCCGAGCAGCACTTATCCGCAATCTCTCTAACTTCAACGTGTATATCGTGACAGACTTCGCAGTATCTGAGAAAGAGAGTGCCGACTTTAGTACTATTGGGGTATTTGCCTATAACCATATTGGGCAGTGGTTCTTGATTGATGGGATATGCAAAAGGCAGACCATGGATAAGAATATCAATGACCTATTCCAGCTCTGTCAAATGTACTCGCCCAAGTCAGTTGGGGTAGAAGTGACAGGGCAACAAGGAGGCTTCATCTCATGGATACAACGTGAGATGGTGGAGAGGAACATCTTTTTTAACTTGGCTTCAGACAGCAATGGTGGTTCTGCGGGTATCCGTTATACCTCAAACAAGTTTCATCGGTTCTCCGCTACTGCTGTGCCTTGGTTCAAGTTGGGACTTATCTACCTGCCCGAGGAATACAAAAAAGACCCGTTGGTTAGGGAAATGGTTGATGAATTGTCTTCGGCCACCACCGAAGGTTTTAAGTCTGAACATGATGACGCCTGCGACTTGATTACCATGCTGACAGTAATGAATGCATGGAAGCCTAGTCCTTCTCAAACCCAAAGCTATAACCCTGATATTGGTTGGGTGCTAGGGAATGATGAAGAGGAAACAGGCGGAGGATTAGAGTCTTACTTAGTGTAAACTCTTAGTGTAAACTAATGGGTAAGTTATTAAGGAGCTTACCCTATGTCTGCCTACAGCCTACGTCAACTTTATGAAGATTTAAACTACGGGGAGCTAAGCCAAATAAATTTGACTGGCTCCGATTCTGAATGCAGTGCTGGTCAATTAGATGATGTGGCTAAACGCAAAATTATTAGCCACCTCAATTTTGCATTGATTGCTCTGTACACTAAATTTCCTCTGCGTGAAAAAGAAGTCACGATTCAGTTATACCCTCACATATCTCAGTACTTTTTCGATAGAAAATTTGCTGTGACTAATGCTGAATCTACTGAGGAATATAAGTATATTGTTGATTCCCCCTTTGCTCCTTTCCAAGAAGACGTACTTCGGATTGAAGATTGTTATGATGAAATGGGCTGTAGGATTCCTATCAACAATCTAAACGAATATAACTCTATCTTTACTCCTGATTATACGAGTATCCAAGTGCCTTTTGCTGGTGGGGATTTTGCCATATCCTTGATATATCGTGCTGCGCCCAATCGTATTGAGTATGGGATAGATGAGAATGCTAAAGTCATTGGCGTTCCTGTATACCTGTATGAAGCACTGTTGTATTACATCACCTACAGGGTGCATAAAACAAGAAGTAGTCAGGAAGCACAAGCGGAGTCTCTAAGAGCATTGCAATTATTCGATGCTAAGTGTGCTGAAGTGGAAACTCGCAATTTATCTCAGAATAGCGTGGACAGCACTAATCTTTTAGTTGATACAAATGGATGGGCATAATGAGAACAGTCAAACCTAAAGGCAAAGCTATTGATATTAATAAGTATATCAACACAGGATACGATAAAGTTGTCCTTGTGGCTGATAATATGGAGATGCTCAAAAAGCTCACCCTTATTTTAGATGATAACGGATTCAAAAACGTAGTAGCCCATTTAAACGATATTGTTGTAGTTGCCAATTCGATTACTAACGTGGTTACCGTTTCAGGTATTGCTGATGACGTGGTAGTGGTTGCTAACAACGTCAGTGATGTTGTGGTGGTATCTCATAACATCGAAGATATTAAGTTAGTTGCTGAGCATATTCAGGCAGTGCAACGAGTAGCTGATTCAGCAAACAATGTAGATAGGCTGGCCTTGTCTGCTAATGCTTTGGATATTGTAGCTACCTCCGTGGTTTCAGTGGATAAGGTAGCTGCTTCCATTGATGCAGTAGAGTCCGTGAGTTCTATCCTTAGCTCCGTGGTTCGTGTAAGTGCCAGTGCAGATAACGTCGATATTGTGGCTAACGATATTGATGCTATTAAGGCTGTGCCTACGTACATGACTGAGATTCGTCAAGCAGTCACCACTACTACAACCAATGCACAAACATCGACTACGAATGCTGCTTCTGCCTTGGCAAGTAAAGAGGCTGCGAGTGCTAGTGAGATTGCTGCAAATGCTTCTAAGGTAGCGAGTAAAGCTTCTCAAGATGCGGCCAAAATGAGTGAGCTTGCTGCTTACTCTTCTGAGCTGAGTTCTTTGGCTAATGCCGAAGCTTCTGAAGCGAGCAAGACTGCTGCAAAAGCTGCTGAAACAAATGCTATTGCTAACTCCACATCTTCTTATAACTACTCTGAATTAGCCCGTGGTTATGCCAATGCTGCCGAAGTATCCAAAGGCGAAAGTATTCAGGCTGCGGCTGATTCTTCAACTTCAGCCAGTGCCAGCTTATCCAGTGCCAATGCCGCCAAGGTAAGTGAGAATGCTGCCAAGGCTTCACAGATTGCTAGTAAGGCAAGTGAGACTGCGGCCAAAGCAAGCGAAACTGCAAGTAAGGCAAGTGAGGTTGCAGCAAAAACCAGTGAGAATACTGCTATTGCTAAAGCTACGCAAACTGCTGCGGATGCTGTGAAGACTGGCAATGATGTTGTGCAATCTGCTGCTAATGCTTCATTGGCTGAAGCGGCTAAAAATGAAAGTCAAGCTATTGCTGCTGCCCTTACTGGCGGTATTGTGGATAAAGGTGCTTGGGATGCATCCACAGGCGTTTTCCCTGCTAAACCTACCAGACCTTTACCTGAAGGCGGTACTGCTCTTGTATCTGCGTTCTGGAAGGTTACAGTGGCAGGTACAGCGGGAGGTATTAGCTTCTTGGTAGGAGACGATTTACGTTTCTCTGCTAGCACAGATAGCTTCTACAAGGTGGATAACACCGATGCAGTAGCCAGTGTCCAAGGGAAGACAGGAGCTGTTACCCTGAGTGCAAGTGAGGTAGGGGCATTGGCTGCTCCTACAGGCACCTTTGCCATTAACAAGGTGATAGTGGCAGGCAGTGCTGCGGGGACTTCTCAATATAGTCCATACACCATTGATAAGAGTGTGCCTTCCAATGCGGTCTTTACTGATACGGTGTATACCCACCCAACGACAGATGGAAACTTGCACGTTCCAGCTACAGGCACAACCAGTAATGGTAAAGCTTTGGTTGCAGGAGCTACTGCGGGAAGTGCTGCATGGAGAGCATTGGTTACTTCTGACATTGGCGGCTTGGCTGCTGCATTAGATGCAAAACTAGATGCCACGGCTAATGCTGTTTCTGCTACTAAATTGCAGAATACCGTAACCATTAATGGAGTGGCTTTCGATGGTAGTGCAAATATCACTGTTACTGCTGCAAGTCCTTTCACTCTTACCCGAGGAACAGGTTTAACAGGGGCTAACTATAACGGAGCTGCTGCAACCACTTGGGCAGTGGCCTACGGTACTGCTGCTGGAACTGCGTGTCAGGGTAATGATGCAAGGCTAAGTGATGCCCGTACTCCTCTGGCTCATGCCCATACCATAGCAGATACTACGGGATTGCAGTCAGCTTTAGATGCTAAGTATAGTGCCACCAACAAACCAACCCCTGCGGATATTGGGGCACAACCAGCGGGCAGTTACTCACCCGAGTCCCATATCCACAGTACTGCTACTACTGGTGCTAACGGTTTCATGAGTAGTGCAGATAAAACCAAGTTAGATAATATTGCAGCCAATGCTAACAACTACTCTCTACCTGCTGCTACTTCTGCGGTAAGGGGGGGTATTGAGATTTTCTCAGATACCGTACAGACAGTGGCTGCTAACGCTGTTAGTGCTACTGCGGGTAAAACGTATGGGGTGCAAGTGAATGCTGCTGGACAGGCAGTAGTCAACGTGCCTTGGTCAGACACAAATACTGTCTACACCCACCCTGCATCAGGGGTAACTGTGGGCACTTACTCCGTGGTTACAGTAGATGCTAACGGGCATGTTACAAACGGCAGTAATCCCACTACACTGGCAGGTTACGGTATTACAGATGCTGCTCCGTCTTCTCACGTTGGAAGTACAGGAGCTGCTCATGGTGTAGCAACAACTGCGGTCAACGGTTTTATGTCTGCTGCGGATAAAACTAAACTAGATAGTGTTGCTTCAGGGGCTAATAATTACACCTTACCTACTGCAACTTCGAGTGCTATTGGTGGGGTTAAAGTAAGTGCTACTGCCCAAACAGTAGCTGCTAATGCTGTGTCAGCTACTGCAAGTAGAAGCTATTCAATACAGTTGGATGCTTCTGGTAACGCTGTAGTAAACGTACCTTGGGTGGATACGAATACTGTGTATACTCATCCAACCTCGGATGGCAGCTTGCATGTTCCTGCTACTGGTACAGTAAGCAATGGTAAAGTACTTAAAGCAGGTGCCACTGCTGGTAGTATGTCTTGGGGGAGTTTAACTGCTGCTGAAGTAGGAGCCGCAGCTACTACGCATACCCATGCTTGGAGTGATTTAAGCGGTATTCCTATCTATGCTACTCGATGGCCTACAGTAGCTGAGATTGGAGCTGCTGCCTCTAGCCATACCCACTCTATAGCTAACGTTACTAATCTTCAATCTGAGCTAGATGGAAAACAGCCTATTGATACTACGATGGGGGCAATAGTAGGTGCCAGATACTTAACTGCTGGACAAGGCGTTCTAGGAACCAAAATTAGACTGCCTTTTACTACCAATTCAAGAAAAATGGTATGTTTCACAGTACGGGTATACCAGTCATATGGGGCGTATGATATTCAATTTAGCTGGTATCTATAT
>Ga0247724_1000022_pt1 | contig 57722 bp, 47 predicted proteins | sample OKSTACKMC2E_FD_182776 | JGI IMG/M metagenome (GOLD analysis project Ga0247724, IMG submission 182776) | Subsurface sediment microbial communities from gas well in Oklahoma, United States - OK STACK MC-2-E | ecosystem: Environmental > Terrestrial > Deep subsurface > Rock core/Sediment | place... | reverse complement strand
ACCGTCGACGGCAGGAAAAATGTCATGTGCACGTCGCTGACATCAATCAGGCTCAGCACTTTGCCGCCGGCTGCGACAATTTCGCCAACCTGGGCAATGCGGTATTGAATTCGGCCGGCCCGCGGCGCACGCAGCTGATTGTCGCGCAGTTCCGATTCCACCCGTGCCACTGTGGCACTGGCGGCATCCACCGCCGATGCCGCCGCCACAATTTGCGCCTCGGCGGACACAATGGCCGCCTGCGACGCTTCCAGCTGCGCCTGCACCGCGCTGACTGCGGTTTTGGCGCTGGTCACCAGCGTATCGTTATCTTCCGCCAGCTGTTTGGACACTGAACCGGTTTGCGCCAGCGTGCCGGTGCGGCTGGCTCTGCTGCGCGCGGCGGCAAGTTCGGCCTGACGCTGCAACAACAACGCCTGCAGCGCGGCTTTTTCACTGTTGCGCTGTAGCAGCTGGCTTTGCGCCGTCACCGTGCTGCTTTGCGCCTGACGCAATTGCGCCTGCGCCTGCAACAGCTGCGCTTCCAGTGACTCAGAGGCCACAGTCGCCACCAGCTGGCCGGCTTCGACAAAATCGCCTTCATCAACCAATAACTCTTTGATCCGCCCTGCAGTTTTAGCGGCCACTGCAATTTCAACCGCTTCAATCCGACCATTGCTTTTCAGCAGATTACTATCCGTTGCACCGTGGTATTTCAGCAGATAAAACACAGCCAAGGCCGCAGCACCAGCCAACACCAGCAGCGTGGTCCGGAATTTTGTCCGCTGGTTGTCCGGCGATGGACCAGATGGTTGTGTTGCTGATTGTGTTGCTGATTGAGTAGAGGGTCCCGTCATAGTCCGTCTCGTCCTGGGTGGCTGCATAGCCTGCTTTCGTCGCATGAATAGGAACTATAAGCCGGACTCTGTGAAGTTTCTTTGATGCAGACCAAAAGAATGTGATTCACCTGGCTTGGTGACAAGATTGAGAGCAGAGGCCTGACATGCCGCCCCGTGCAGTTTTAGCAATAAAAAAGCAGCACCGCCATCACTGTGGGGGTGCTGCTTGTCAGCATCGGCCGTTACAGGTCGAAACGATCCAGCTCCATCACTTTTTGCCAGGCTTTGGCAAAATCGCGGGCAAAACGTTCTTTACCATCGGCGGCAGCATACACTTCCGCCACGGCTCTGAGTTCAGCATGAGAGCCAAACATCAGGTCCACCGGCGTGGCTGTCCAGCGGATCTGATTGGTCTTGCGATCCACCCCTTCATACAACCCCTGGCTACTGGCTGATTTTTGCCATTTAGTCGACATATCCAGCAAGTTGACAAAGAAGTCGTTGCTTAAAGTGCCGACTTTGTTGGTCAGGACCCCATGGCGCACGCCACCGCTATTGGCATTGAGCACCCGTAAGCCGCCAACCAGCACTGTCATTTCCGGCACCGACAAATTCAGCATCGCGGCTTTATCAATCAGCGCTGCCGCCGGCGACAGCATACTGTTGCTGCTGTGATAGTTTCTGAAACCATCAGCCAGCGGTTCTAACACCGCAAATGACGCGGCATCGGTTTGGGCTGCAGTCGCATCGGTCCGGCCCGGATGGAACGGCACTTCAATGCTCAGACCGGCATCTTTCGCTGCTTGTTCGACCGCGGCAGAACCAGCCAGCACAATCACATCCGCCAGCGAAACTTTTTTGCCACCGCTCAGCGTTTTATTAAAGTCCTGCTGGACTTTCTGTAACACCGGCAACACTTTGGCGAGCTCTTTCGGATCATTCGCCGCCCAGTCTTTTTGCGGCGCCAGCGCTAAACGGGCGCCGTTGGCACCACCACGCATATCAGTACCACGGAAACTTGCCGCCGCAGCCCAGGCGGTTTTGACCAGCTGTGGCACGGTCAGACCGCTGCTCAGTAGTTTGGCCTTTAAGTTTTTGATGTCATTAGCATCAATCAACGCGTGATCAACAGTTGGCACCGGGTCTTGCCACAACAACATTTCGGTTGGCACTTCTTTTCCCAGATAACGGGCTTTTGGCCCCATATCGCGGTGCGTCAGCTTAAACCAAGCTTTAGCAAAGGCCAGCTCAAATTCTTTTGGATTGTTTTTAAAGCGCAACGAAATTTCGCGATAAGCCGGATCTTCTTTCAGCGCTAAGTCGGTGGTGAACATGATAGGCGCGTGGCGTTTGGTTTTGTCATGCGCGTCTGGCACCAGATTGGCGGCCTGGCCATTGGCCGGGATCCACTGAGTCGCACCAGCCGGGCTCTTGGTTTTTACCCAGTCATAGGCAAACAGGTTGTCCAGATACTGCGTAGTCCAGGCCGTTGGGTTGACCGACCAGGCCCCTTCCAGACCGCTGGTGACAGTGTCTTCTGAATGGCCTTTACCACATTTGTTTTTCCAACCGAGGCCTTGCGCCTCCAATCCTTCAGCGGCCGGCTCTTTGCCCACACATTCTTCCGGTTTATGTGCACCATGCGCCTTACCAAAAGTATGGCCACCGGCGATCAGTGCCACGGTTTCTTCGTCGTTCATCGCCATGCGGCCAAAGGTATCGCGGATGTCTTTGGCGGCCAGCAATGGGTCTGGCACGCCATTGGGCCCTTCCGGATTAACGTAAATTAAGCCCATTTGCACAGCGGCCAGCGGTTTCGCCAGCTTGCGCTCTTTGCTGTTTTTATCGTAACGCTGGTCATCGAGCCATTTTTTCTCGCTGCCCCAGTTCACTTGCTCCGCCTGCCAGTCGTCCATCCGGCCACCGGCAAAACCAAAGGTTTTAAAACCCATCGACTCCAGCGCCACGTTACCGGCCAGTACCATCAGGTCGGCCCAGGAAATTTTACTGCCGTATTTTTGCTTCACCGGCCAGAGTAAACGCCGCGCTTTGTCCAGGTTGACGTTATCTGGCCAGCTGTTCAGCGGTTCAAAGCGTTGCTGACCACCACCGGCACCGCCCCGACCATCAAAAATGCGGTACACCCCGGCGGAGTGCCAGGCCATGCGGATCATAAAAGGCCCATAATGACCATAATCCGGCGGCCACCAGTCTTGCGGCGTGGTCAGAATTGTTTTGATATCTGCTTTGACTGCTGCCAAATCTAAGCTGTTGAATTCTTTGGCGTAATCAAAGTCTCGCCCATAAGGATTTGATTCGGCACTGTGGACACGCAGCGGCGATAAATCCAGTTGTTCAGGCCACCAGTAGCTGTTGGTGGTCATCTCTTTTGCCAGCAGCGGCTGACTGCCTAGCATCATGGCCAGCGTTAACGCTGACAATACCGGAAATTTATTTTTCATTGTCTGTTTCCTGTCCTTGTTGGCTGCACTTGCGTGTTCAGCCAGAGATTGGGGTTGACGGCTCTGTGTCCCCACAGCGGCCAGTTGCGCCCTACGCGCCTGTCAGCTGTCGCTGTGATCAGCAACAGTGCAAGCCAGGGCGACCTCCACCAAAGGCCAGCGGGGTACGCCAAATAAATTAAAGCCGGCTACCCAGAGTCTGTAGTGATTAAAATCGATTGCTTTAATCGGTAATTTTGATTTGTCGCTTCCAGCGATTTTTCAGCTACCAGGCGCTTTTGCATGAATTGCGCAAATCAGACGGCGAACCTCATTTACGCCTTAGGCTGAATTGACGATCCCTTGGTGACTCTCACCCAGTAAAAAACTCATCACGGGATTGGTATCAATTCCGGGGAAAGGTCAGAATCATTAACTTCGCCTTCAAAGGCGCTGTAGTCGCATCAACTATGTGTGGGTTAAAAAATATCAAGTGTTCAGACTGTGGATGTCCGTAAACTTAAGTTGTAACAATTGAACCGACTCATGACTCTCCGGACAGACTCACGTTTTGGGGCCTTTTGCGATTTTTCATCAGCGAAAAAATATACCGAACACATACCAGCGGTGAAATTAAACCAATGCGGTTCCTTGCAACTGAAGGAATAAAGCAACAATGAAGTATTTTGAAGCAAACTTTGACGGCCTTGTCGGACCAACTCATAACTATGCCGGACTATCTGTCGGTAATGTGGCATCGCAGAATAATGCCAACAATCAATCGAAGCCAAAACAAGCCGCACTCCAAGGCTTGCAAAAAATGAAAGCATTAGCCGACCTTGGCATGGTGCAAGGCGTGTTAGCACCACAAGAACGGCCAGACGTGTTTACCTTACGGCGACTTGGCTTTAGCGGTAGTGATGCCAACGTTATTCAACAAGCAGCAAAACAAGCGCCCGCGTTGCTGCGGGCTGTATGTTCTGCCTCAAGCATGTGGACAGCCAACGCCGCGACCATCTCCCCCAGTCGGGATACATTAGACGGCAAAATTCATTTTACCCCTGCAAATTTGACCAATAAATTTCATCGCTCGCTCGAACCTGCTACAACAGGTCGTATTCTGGCAGCGATGTTTAATGATGCCCGTTATTTTGTGCATCACACTCATCTACCGGATAACGACCACTTTGGTGACGAAGGGGCAGCCAATCACACCCGGCTTTGCGCTGATTATGGCCAACCGGGTGTTGAGGTTTTTGTGTTTGGCCGCGCAGCCTTCGACCCATCAAGACCCGCCCCCAAGAAATATCCAGCCCGTCAAAGCCTTGAAGCATGTCAGGCGGTGGCGCGTTTACATGGTTTGTCTGACGATAAAGTCGTTTATATCCAACAAAACCCGGAAGTCATTGACCAAGGCGTTTTTCATAATGATGTGATCGCCGTGGGCAACCAAAATGTGCTGTTTTATCATCAGCAGGCTTTTTTAAATTCGGCAACCAAACTTGCTGAATTAAAGAGTAAATTTGGCGCTGAAACCCCGCTGCATCTGATTGAGGTGCTAGACAGCGAGGTCACGGTACAACAAGCTATCCAAACGTATTTGTTTAATACCCAGGTCATTACCTTGCCTTGCGGCGACATGGCCATTATCGCACCGACTGAATGCCGCAATCACCCGACCGTGAGTGCCTATCTGGCTGAACTGACAGAGCGTGGCACGCCGATTCGTCAGGTGCATTATCACGACGTGAAACAAAGCATGCAAAATGGCGGCGGGCCCGCGTGCTTAAGATTAAGAGTGGCGATGTCTGAACAGGAAAAACAAGCGGTAAATCCGAATGTCCTGATGACTGATGAACTGTTTGTGACGCTGAATCAATGGGTTGAACGTCATTACCGCGATGTGTTAACAGAGCGGGATTTAGCAGATCCAGCCTTGTTAGTCGAAAGTCGCACAGCCTTAGATGCCTTAACCAAAATCCTCAACTTAGGCTCGGTTTATCAATTTCAACGTGATTGAGCCTGCTTAAATACGATACAGGCCAGAAGACTCGCCGACTTGGCCAGGCAAGATATCCAGCTGGATGACAGTTTCAGCAAATTAGTCGTGGTATGGTCTTAAATCTGTTGAAAAGCTCAGTGCTTCAGACGCAAAAACCGCCGAAAGGCGGTTTTGACCCCAAACATAATGACAGCATCACGTCAGGATTCACCCGCACCATCCATGGCGCTCGCCTTGCGGGCGTCGCTGCGCGACGTGCCAAACGGCTATCCTGCGTGCTACTCGTATCATCCTGATACTCGCCCTCGCGGGCCAGCAGGGCTGTTCCAGTTTGCTCCAGGCAAACTGGTGGTCGAAGAAGGTTCAAATCTGCGGGTCGCACCGACAAAAAAACCACCGAAATGGCGGTTTATTGTTGGCGCACCCGTCAGGATTCGAACCTGAGACCTCTGCCTCCGGAGAGAGATACTCAGGTTCGAATATAATTCAGTGCAAATTACTGATTGCAGGCAAATATTAATTTAATACAATTACTTAAACATGAATAAATCAAGTCAATTAATGTCACCTGATGGCAATCAAGGGAATTAATACGGATAGAAACTGAAGGCTTTCAGGATTTTTTCTTGGAAAATGTGTCACATTGCATTTTTAACTTTTAGATGGATGCTCTCTATCTTGAAATGGCTCGAGTGAAGTCTTTTTCCGAGCAGGGATGCTGGACAGGTGTAAAGGTCTTTCAAATGCGATCGGGCTGAAATATACGAGCACTAATTTGACTGTTAGTAAGTGTGTTTATGCTCGTAAATTTCCGCCCGATCGTGTTTGGGAGAGCTTTATACCTGACCAGAATGCATGCTCGAAAAAGCGTCACCTCTGGATTAGCTCCCCAATATCCGTTGCCATCATTCGACGAGCCATCCGGCGGAGACTAATAAATACTACGGATTTGTGAGATGGCATAAATGGCGCAGTTCAAATAAACTGCGCCAAAAATTCAAGCAAAATGGCGCGGTTTAAAAAACTGCGCCATAATGGCGCCAAATCATTTATTTCGCGCCTCAATGATGACAGCAACCACGCAAGAAATACTCAAGAGCATCCAACTCGCGACAAATGGTATAACGCTGGCCGAATTACTGAGTCAGCACCCAACGCTGGCCAGACGCACGGCTCAAAGATATATCACTGAATTAATCAACCAGGGAAGCATCACCGCGATTGGTGAAGGTCGCGCCAGACGGTATTTTTCGTTGCAGCGAAATCAGCAACCACTTCGCCAAGATACAGACCGATTCCCTGCTTTTATCCCCGTATCGGCGGATAGTTTGGACATTTTGGCTTATATCGACCAACCGACAGAGGCACGCATCCCGGTCGGTTATCAAAACGATTTCATTGACTCATATCAGCCAAATAAAGATGCGTATTTATCGGATTCGTTACGACGGCAATTACACAAAATCGGTAAAACCACCGAACAATCACAACCTGCCGGAACTTACAGCAGAGCCATCCTGAATCGGTTATTGATTGATTTATCCTGGGCATCAAGCCACTTGGAGGGGAATACATATTCTAGGCTCGATACCCTACAGCTGATTGAAAATGGCAAAGTCGCGCCAGGCAAAGCTGCAATCGAAACCCAGATGATCCTCAATCACAAAACTGCGATTGAGCTACTGGTGGAAAACATCGATACCGCTGAACTGAACCGATATACCCTGATGAACTTGCACAGCGCCTTGGCAGAAAACCTGCTGCCTAATCCGGCGGATGAAGGGAGGGTCAGACAACATGCCGTTGATATCGGTAAAAGTGTTTACCGGCCAATTTCAACGCCACAACTGCTTGAGCAACAATTCGATGTGCTGCTTGGCAAAGCCAATCAAATTATCGATCCGTTCGAGCAATCTTTTTTTATGATGGTCCACCTACCCTATCTGCAGCCGTTTGCCGATATGAACAAACGGACCTCCCGACTCGCGGCAAATTTACCATTGTTTCGTGCCAACCTATGTCCGCTGACATTTTTGGATGTCCCGGAACAAGCTTATAGCAGGGCCACTTTAGGTGTATATGAAATGACCCGGGTTGAATTGCTACGTGATCTTTATGTATGGGCCTATGAGCGCTCAGCACAAGAGTACTTAGCAATCAGGCAAGAATTAGCAGAGCCAGACCCGCTCCGGCTTTTGTGGCGTGAACTGGTTAAAAAAACCATTCGGCAAATAGTCTCCACACCAACCGCTGACGCAATGGCAATTATCGACGGCATGCTCAACAGCACAGTACCCGAACCGCAGCAAGGGCAGGTAAAGGCCCTGATTATTGAAGAGTTGCGCCGGATTCATGAAGGAGTTTTGGCTCGCTATGGCCTACGCCCATCAGAGTTTGCAGCATGGAAAGCGACTCAGGCGAAATTAGCAGATGGCATTTAACTGACTACCAATTTGCACTAGCGCCATACGATTGAAAACCGTTAGCAAGAAAGGCTGGGAAGTGTCTAGTTTATTGGTGGTGATTCACTGAACACTGAAACTGTTTGATTCGGACATGTTGATTTCTCTGCTTTAATTTCTACTTCATTGTTGTATTAATCTTAGGGATATTCCAGTAAAAGAATTCACGCACTTCTGATTAGTCGGCCCACATCAGCACTGCTTTATTGAAAACTAATTATCACTATTACGCCCACATACGCCGGAAGCATCTTTGCTGCACCACACCACTGTAAAGCCAAAGCGACCTCAAACCTGACGTCCTCAGTACTCACTGTTTTGCAAAAACGTGCCGGATCGCGACCCTCAACATTCATCAATTTTATCGATTAACCTCATTCATTTATCTTATTTCTAATTGTTATATGCTTATTCTATATTAGAATACACTAATGCATAGGGCATTTAGGAAGAAGTAACTCAATCAACCTAAGGGGTTTTACCATGTCAGATTCAAACATCACTTTTCCACAACTGAACAAACCAGCACCTGCTTTCACTGCGAAAACAACACATGGCATGAAGTCATTATCCGACTATCAAGGTAAATGGCTGGTGTTGTTCTCCCATCCGGCAGACTTCACACCAGTCTGTACGACTGAGTTCATCGGTTTTGCCAATCGCGCCGCGGATTTTGCTGAACTGAATTGTGAGTTGCTGGGTTTATCTATCGACAGCGTGCACTCTCACATCGCCTGGGCTCGCAGTATTGAAGAGAAATTTGGCGTCAACATTCCATTCCCAATCATTGCGGATCTGTCGATGGAAGTGGCGAAGTCATACGGCATGATCCAACCAGGTGCCAGTGATACCGCAGCCGTCCGTGCGACCTTCTTCATTGACCCTAATGGCATTCTGCGTGCCATGGTTTACTACCCGATGAGCAATGGCCGCAGTGTCGATGAGTTCGTACGCGTATTAAAAGCTTTGCAAACCAGTGACACGCATAAAGTGGCTACACCAGAAAACTGGCAACCAGGCCAGGATGTAATTGTGCCGCCACCAGCAACAATGGCTGATGCAGAAGCGCGTAAATCTCAAGGTTACAACTATACCGAGTGGTATTTCAGCACCAAGTCGCTGTAAGCAATTTTTCAGACACAAATAAGGGGATGGCGATGCCATCCCCTCTGCGGAGGGGCTATGAATCCGTTAATCCACGTTCAACCATTTTTAGACCAGGACAGTGAAACCTACAGCTATGTTGTCGCTGATGTCACCACGGGCCTGGCGATTGTGATAGATCCAGTCCTGGATTTTGATTACAAATCAGGCCGCACTTCAACACACAGCGCTCAGCAAATGCTCGACTACATTCAGCAACGTTCTTTTCAGCTGCAATGGGTGCTTGAGACGCATGCGCATGCTGATCACTTGTCTGCAGCGCCATTTTTTAAAGAAAAAACCGGTGCCTTAATTGGGATCGGTGAACATATCCGCGACGTACAGGCAATATTCAAACAAGTGTTTAACCTTGAGAAGGAGTTTTTGCCCAACGGTGCGCAATTTGACCGTTTGTTCGCAGATGGTGATGTTCTTCAGGTTGGCAGCCTCAACATTAAAGTAATGCATACACCTGGGCACACGCCTGCAGATTTGGCATATATCATCAACGAAGAAATGGCTTTTGTCGGTGATACAATTTTTCAACCCGACGTTGGCACTGCACGTTGTGATTTTCCGGGCGGCAGCGCAAAGACCTTATATCAATCCATCCATAAATTGCTGTCCCTGCCTGCAGATACGCGCATTTACATCTGCCATGACTATCCTACCCAGCACAGACAACATGAGCCTATGACAACGGTTGAGGAACAGCGTGAGCACAACATTCATGTGCGGGATGGGATCAGCGAAGCTGATTTTGTGGCGAAGCGCGAAGCTCGCGACAAAACACTGTCAATGCCAAGACTGATCCTGCCGTCGATTCAGGTCAATATCCGTGCGGGACAAATGCCTCCGGCAGAGGAAAACGGTGCAGTTTATCTGAAAGTACCGATTAACATGCTGTAAGGCTGGAGGTTGTGATGTTGCACGCATTATTAGGGGCATTAATCATTGGCCTGAGTCTTGGGGTTTTTGGCTCCGGTGGCTCTATTCTGACGGTGCCGGTACTGATGTACTTGCTCGATGTACCGGCCGCCATGGCCATCGCTTCCTCTTTGGCTATTGTCGCCGGCATTAGCCTCGGTGGAAGTCTGTTTAATGTCCTTCAGCGCAATATCAGTTACCGTCATGTGTTCTGGTTCGGGGTGCCCGGTATGGCAGGCACATATTTAGGCGCATGGCTCGGCACTTTAGTCGATGTGCGTATTCAGCTCGCGGTATTTGTTTTGTTGATGATAGCGGCTGCAGTGTTTATGTGGCGTGGTCAGCGCCCGCAGCCGGAGTCCGTCGAACAGCCGAAACAACAATCCGTGTTGAAAATCATCGCAGATGGTTCAGTCGTCGGTGTGATCACAGGTTTTGTCGGCGTTGGTGGCGGCTTTTTAATAGTTCCGGCGCTGGTTTTACTGGGCGGCTTGCCGATGCTGCTTGCTACCGGCACCAGCTTACTGATCATTGCGCTTAAATCACTGGCTGGGTTTGCCAAGTACTATCAGGTTTATACAGAGCAAGCTCTGCAATTCGACTGGACGTTGATTGGCTGGATGGTTGCAGGTGGTGTGCTTGGCAGTTACGCAGGTAGTTTGCTTGGCAGTAAATTGCCAAAACAGTTGATGCAGAAGAGTTTTGCTGTGTTTTTAGTGGTGATGGGCAGCTTTGTGCTGGTCAAGTCAGTGTTATAGGAGAAATTTATGTTAAAAACGTCCCAACAGCTGGTCGCAGAAGCTAAATCACTGATCCGTGAGGTATCGGTACAGCAACTGGCAGAACGCTTAAAAGACCATCATATTGTATTTATTGACGTGCGGGAGCCGGAGGAATTTGTGGCTGGCCATGTGGACCGGGCTGTGAACTACCCACGTGGAGTGCTGGAAATGAAAATCCACCAACATCCCGCAACGGCCGCACAATGTGATGCCACAGCGGCATTGGCTCATTTGGCGCAGCAACCTGTTTATCTGATGTGTCGCTCCGGCGCTCGGTCTGCGCTCGCAGCTCTAAGTTTGCAGCAAATGGGATTTACTCAGGTGTTTTCCGTTGCCGGCGGCTTTCAGGCCTGGCTTGATAATGGACTCCCTGTCGAAAACTAAGTCTGACTTGTATAAATGCCGGCTATCGCTGGCATTTTTGTCATGAAGGTACAGTATTAATTTTTGGTAAATCATGTTTATTATGTTGTATATAAGAAATCTCTAAATAAGAGGCGGGTATGGATATTGTCGAGCTCTCACGGTTACAGTTTGCTGTAACTGCTATGTATCACTTTTTGTTTGTCCCATTGACTCTGGGGATGGCCTTTTTACTTGCCATTATGGAGTCCGTGTATGTCATGACGGGTAAAGAAATATACAAAGACATGACCCGGTTTTGGGGTAAGTTGTTTGGCATCAACTTTGCCCTTGGTGTGACCACGGGTCTCACCATGGAATTCCAGTTTGGGACTAACTGGTCTTATTACTCCCACTACGTAGGTGACATTTTTGGCGCCCCGCTTGCGATTGAGGGGTTGATGGCATTTTTCCTGGAGTCGACACTGGTTGGCTTGTTTTTCTTCGGCTGGGATCGGCTGAGTAAAGTTCAGCACTTGGCAGTGACCTGGCTTGTTGCATTAGGGTCAAATTTTTCCGCGTTGTGGATCTTGATCGCAAATGGCTGGATGCAGAACCCGGTTGGTGCGGAGTTTAATTACACGACGATGCGTATGGAAATGACAAGCTTTACCGAAGTCATGTTTAATCCCGTCGCACAGGTGAAGTTCGTTCACACCGTATCCGCAGGTTATGTCACCGGCGCCATGTTTGTATTAGCCATTTCTGCCTGGTATCTGCTGAAAGGCCGCGATTTGGCATTTGCCAGACGAAGCTTCGCCATTGCTTCAGCATTTGGTCTCGCTGCATCTGTGTCCGTGATTGTGCTCGGCGATGAATCAGGTTATGAGCTCGGCGATGTGCAAAAAGTGAAACTTGCTGCTATTGAAGCGGAATGGAACACCCATCCTGCTCCTGCATCTTTCACCTTATTCGGCTTGCCGAACAGCGAAACACAGACCACTGATTATGCAGTTAAAATTCCTTATGCGCTTGGTCTGGTTGCAACGCGCTCGCTGGATGAGCAAGTCATGGGGCTGAAAGATTTAAAACAAGTGCACAAAGAGCGCATCGTCAGTGGGATGGAAGCATATCGGTTGCTGCAGTTATTACGTGGCGGCGATACCACTCCTGCGACAGCACAGGCTTTTGATAAAGTTAAAAAAGACCTGGGCTATGGATTGCTCCTGACGGCCTATACCGAAGACCCATCTGAAGCAAGCCCAGCGCAAATTCAGCAAGCCGTCGATGCGAGCATTCCTCAGGTCGCGCCACTCTTTTGGAGCTTCCGGATCATGGTCGCCAGTGGTTTCCTGATGTTGTTGGTATTTGCATTGTCATTTTGGTACAGCGCTAAACGACTGCAGGAAAAACCTCGCTGGTTACTGAAAATGGCTGTTTTCAGCCTGCCACTGCCATGGATCGCTTGTGAAGCCGGTTGGTTTGTCGCGGAATATGGTCGGCAGCCTTGGGCTGTTGGTGAAGTTTTGCCAACGCATCTGGCCGCTTCGGGACTCACAACCACCGAAATTTGGACAAGCCTGGTGCTGATCACCGTGCTCTATACCATTTTCCTGATTATCGAAGTCTGGCTGATGCAGCATTTTGCGCGAAAAGGGCCTTCTAGCCTGCATACAGGTAAGTACGATTTCGAAACCGGGAAACTTTGAGGGATATATCATGGACTACGAATTTTTAAGATTCATCTGGTGGCTTCTCGTTGGCGTCCTGTTAATCGGATTTGCCGTAACTGATGGTTTTGATATGGGCGTTGGCGCACTACTTAAAGTCGTCGGGAAAACCGATGACGAAAGACGAGTGATGATTAACGCCATAGCACCGCATTGGGATGGTAATCAGGTATGGCTGGTGACTGCAGGAGGAGCCATTTTTGCAGCATGGCCACCTGTCTACGCCGCTTCTTTTAGCGGATTTTATCTGGCCATGATCCTCACGCTTGCAGCGCTGTTCTTCAGGCCTATTGGTTTTGACTACCGATCCAAACTCGAAAACGCCAGTTGGCGCAGTAATTGGGACTGGGCGATCACTGTGGGCTCAGTGGTCCCACCTGTCATCTTTGGTGTTGCTTTTGGGAACTTGTTACAAGGTGTCCCATTTCACTATGATGAAATTTTTCGCTTCAAATATACGGGGAGTTTCCTCGCATTACTCAACCCATTTGCACTACTTGTTGGAGTGCTGAGTCTGATGATGTTTGTTGCGCAGGGAGCTTCCTATCTGCAGATGAAAACCAAAGCGCCAATCCTGCAAAGAAGCCAACGTATTGGCACTATCACAGGATTTACAGCTGCAATACTTTTTATCCTCTGTGGCATCTGGTTGCATTCCAGTATTTCTGGCTACGTTGTCACGAGCGCAATTGATACAAACGCTATTAATAGTGTGATGAACAAGACTGCAGAGATAAAAGAAGGCGCGTGGCTTGAGAACTTCGTCAACATGCCAATCCTTTGGGCCGCACCAATCCTCGGGGTTGTTGCATTCTTACTAACCGGGTTATTCAGCTATGCCGGGAAAGGCGCATTTGCGTTTGTCAGTAGCTCGCTCGGGCAAGCAGGCGTTATCCTTACCTGTGGTTTTGCCATGTTCCCCTTTATCATGCCATCCAGCAGCCAGCCGGCACACAGTCTGACCATATGGGATGCAACATCCAGTGAACTGACGTTAAAAATCATGTTCTTTGTTGCCTGTATTTTTGTACCGATTGTGCTTGGATATACCATTTGGTCTTACATCAAAATGTTTGGCCGGATCACCGAGCAGGATATCCGAGACAACCCTCATACACTTTATTAAGGAATATTCTATGTGGTACTTCGCCTGGATACTTGGAGTGTTATTAGCCTGCTCATTCGGCATCATCAATGCGATGTGGCTGGAACTCAATGGATACGCTGAAGAGCAAGAGGAATAGAGACTTCTCCCTTTCGACGTCAATTGTATCCTTTGGCAATTGACGTCGAGCCATCATTGCTGCGACAAAACATATTGTTAGAGACATGCGGCATTATGTCGCATACGTCAACTCGATCAAAATTGTTATATTATAACATTCTAATATATTCTTAGTGGAGAGTGATTATGTATAAACATTTGATTCTATTGTCAGTTTTGCTATTTCTAAGTGCTTGTTCACCTAAATCAATGATGGTCAGTGAGCGCCTGAGCCCATTTGATTTAGATGGAACCATTGCGGTGATCCGGAAAAATGCCCAAGCAGCAGGCTGGGTTACACCAAAAATCATCAACATGAATGACAATGTCGCAAAAAATGGTGGTGAACCACTGACCGCACAAGTTCGGATCCTTGAGCTTTGTAATGCAAAGCATGCGGCCAAAATCCTGAATGACGAAGATAGTCGTTATGCCGCGGTATTTATGCCTTGTTCTATTGCCGTTTACACCAAAGCTGATGGAAAAACCTATGTATCGAGTATCAACGCAGGGCAAATGGGTAATCTGATGGGTGGGACCGTAGACGATGTGATGGCTCGGGTTGATACAGAGCAAAACAACATTTTGCGATTTCTAGATGAGTCTCCGGCTAGTTGAACAGAAGTTATAAACCGGGATAATTTGCTGGTTCTGCAACCGAGAACCAGCAATTGGTGTTTGAGGTTTGTCTGTAAAATCCTTTAGTTTTTGCGTAAATATCAGCTATGACTCAGCATTTCGAGTTGTCTAATCACTTGTAAGCTGGCAGCTTCCATAGCAGAAATTGCTGTGACTACTGATGCAAAATCCCCATCTGCAAAAGCCTTGAGTGCCAGATGCGCAGATTCATGCATCTGATGGTGAGGGCGCTCCAGCTCACGAAACCCTGGCAACGCTGAATATCGTTGCTGCCCCTCTCCGTGATAGTACCATTGCCCTAGACGACAGTGCCGATGATCGGTGTGATGTTCCTGCCCTGGCGCAGATAAACCGAAAACCACCTGATAAATACCAAGTTTAAAACTTAAATGGTCGATTTTTGCCAGCTCGCAGAAGCCTTTTAAGGCGGCATTACCTACACTTTGTTCGATTTGACGGGATTGTTGTTCCAACTGAGACATCGTTTCCGAGGTATGCTGCCCCTGCTCACTGAATTGCGCAGCCACTTCAGCTAACTCAGACATTTGCTGTCGACTTTGTTCGCTTTCCTGTCGGATAAAACTGACAAGTTTGGTGATATCCGCAGTAGCACCTGCGGTACGCTTCGATAAATTCCGCACTTCATCAGCAACCACGGCAAAACCACGCCCATGCTCGCCGGCACGAGCAGCTTCTATCGCCGCATTTAATGCCAACAAGTTAGTTTGATCTGCAATTTCACGGATGATTTGGACTATACCACCCACCTCCTGCGCTCTGAGATCAAGCTCCGAGATGTTATCAGCGGCGAGCTTCGCCTGAGTCGCAAGAGTTCCTAAATTTCCAGAAATAGTTTGTGTTGCTAAGTTCGTTTCGCTGGCCAGGCGTTGGGTATTCGCCGCGCTTTGTTCATCATTCAGCAGATTCTGCGAAAGCCCTGCCAGCGACTGTTGCGAATCACTCAAAGAGGTGGAAAAGGTCGCTAAAGAAGCTATGAGTTCCTGTGAATGCTCGTAACGCTCACTCAACTGCCGCAACTGTGCTTGCAGTTGTTCAATTTCATGCTCTTTGACTGAAATTGTTGAAGATAAGGATTGGAGTTGCTGCTGATGAGCTTCGTCTTGAAGATGATTTGGTTGTTTATTGGATTGAAACCACATAGAGATCCTGCGTTAAATGATGGGCATGACTGATTGATTCAAGCGCAGATTCTTCCAATGCGCAAAAATCAGTAAAACACTACCGAAGACAGACAACAAGGTACCCAGTGATTCGTGATTGAATAACCCGAGGGTAAAAAGCCCAATCCCAATAACAGCGAATAAGATTGGCCAGACATTCCCATGGGACTTGAAGCCTGCGGGTAGACTGAGCAACATCAGCAGTAACATTGGCGCAAAAAGTACATAGTGCAGCCACTCTGCATCAGCAAGCCAACTCAAGAAACCAAACCCAGCACCTAAAACTGCAATTGGTGCCAGCATACAATGCACAGCGCAGAGAAACGAAAGACAAATAGCGGCTTTGTCTTTGCCACCATAGGTATCCCCGCCTACCATTGATTGACCCATCCGATAATGATTTTTGTAAGTTTGCGAACCAGCGGTAAAACAACAAGCAAGGTTGGAAACGCAATGACCCAGGACAATCCCCAGGCCGAAAGCCAACTTCCCAGCGTGAATCTAGCGAGTCCCAGGCTGGTTATTGATGTGATCAGCGAGATAATCAGGGTCATTAGCACTGAGAGTAAGAATGGCATGATGATCTCTGCGGCATTGTCTTTCAGCCTCATATGACCTCCAATTTTTAAGTATAAAATTCAGTAGCTAGTTCTTGAGTCAAAGCGCCTCTTGTAAAAGAGGTCGCTTCACTTAGGTATGCTTTAAGCCTTTTTAACCCAAGCACTGCACCAGCCGTTTTTGGCTACTAATTTCCCACTAAAAATAACGCAGCTGCCTTCATCACCCGCGGTAGCACCATAGTGCATACAATTGCTGCACGTTTGGCCGTCCGTCGCTGACTGCGTGACGTATCGCATCGCTGCAGCCAGTGGATCGTTCGTCGCCAATCGCTCTGCGGCATATGACTGCAAGCTGTAAGTCCCGGCAGTCAAGCCAATCAAAGTGGCTGACGATAACTTGAGAAAAGAACGTCTGTTAAGTTGAGACATAAAATACTCCTGAGTATTAACTATCAATGTTATGAGACTACTACGCGCCGTTGGCGTAATTTTCTCGTTATAAACGTCGTTCGATAAATATCAGACTGACTGGCGCCTTTCGGTAACAACAGCATTCGCTCAGCGGCAACAATCAGGCTCACAAAACAGATGGAGCGCCGCCAGTAAATTAGAATTTTCTAAAACATATTGAATATTAACTGAGCGACGCCTACTATTGCAATGATTGGTTATATATATATTCCATATTGGAATATGCAATGAATTACGCATTGATAAACGCCATATCACCAGTGTTTAGGGTGAACTGGTTGGGAGAAAACTCAGTGTCTGCACAACAATTTTGGGACGAGCGTTACCAAGGTGAGGGGTATCTCTACGGAACGGCTCCTAATGATTTTTTGCGAAGTCGCGCCCCCGCGTTACCTCCGAACAGCAAGGTTCTTTGTCTGGCAGAAGGTGAAGGTCGTAACGCTGTGTATCTGGCACAAATGGGATTTGAAGTTACATCGATTGATATTTCTCCTGTCGCAATTCAAAAAGGCAAAGCCTTTGCAGAGGCTAAAGGAGTGTCAGTCGACTGGTGTTGTGCAGATCTGGATAGCCACCCTATCGGCGAAGCAAAGTGGGATGCAATAGTCGCGATTTACATGCACTTACCGCCATCGTTACGGCAAAAAGTGTTCCTGCAAATCCCCAAAGCCCTCACTTCAAACGGCTACTTTATCGGTGAGTTCTACCGCAAAGAACAGTTACTGCTGAATTCAGGCGGGCCAAAAGATGCAGAAATGCTGTACTGCCCTACACTACTAAAACAGGAACTAAACCCTTTAGTATGCGAGCATCATTTAGTCCTTAACAGAGAAGTTATCGAAGGGTCAGGACACAACGGCATGGCCGCCGTTGTGCAGGTTGTCGCCCGCAAGGTGTGATCTGCAAGTTAAAAGGAGCAATCATGTCAGAAAATTTTTACCCAAAAATCGCCGAGTTTGATGAGTTATTGCTTTTAGCCAAACATGCCCCTGAGCAGTTAGATTTGGTACAAAAGCAGTTAAACGAGGAGTGTCTGGCAAGTGCCTCCAACCCAAGGTCTGCGTGGAAACTTCGGCATTTATTGAAACAAATAAGTCAGATAAAACACCGATATCATCATCCGCAACTGGTCTGCCAGCAACTTCAGCTCCTGTTACATAAAATTCTTTTCGACAGCGATGAAGCAGGCTTGAAATCGACGGACCATTCAAAAATGAAAGCAAAGGCATGCAAACCTGCCGTAACAGCAAAAGTTATGGAGTTTAAAAGGTAACTTTTAGAGTTGGTGCGGTTTGATTCACCCTTTTTATCAAAAGTCGCTGTTTATATCAGGTCACTGACCTGAAACCCACAGCGCTGAGTTTCGACAGACCAATACACAATTGGGTTACTCAATTGTTCAGTGAAAATGCGAACATTAGAAAATACTAAATATGGAGAACGTCATGAAATTATCTTTGATCACCAGTAGTGCAATTCTTGCAGTATCGGCAATTCTGCTGAATCAGGCACATGCAGATCCGCAGCTCGATGCTGTTGCCAAACAGAAAATAGGCGCTTTTTCGACGGAGCTCAAAGCCACACTCAAACAAGCCATCAGTAGTGGCGGTCCTTCACAGGGGATTATTGCATGTCGTGAGCAGGCCCCGTTAATTGCTGCGAAACATAGTGTAGATGGCTGGCAAATTGCAAGACGCAGCGACAAAAACCGAAATGTCGCGAACAAGCCTGATGTGTGGGAGCAGCAGCAACTTGCCAAGTTTGCAGCGGCATTAAAAGCCGGTACAGATCCAACCACTTTAAGCAGCTCTGAAACAAGCGCCACAGAATATCGTTTTGCTAAGCCAATTATGATGGACACGATGTGCCTTGCCTGTCATGGCAGCTACCTGGGTGATGACGTGAAAAGTGCTTTAAAACAGCATTACCCGCAAGACCTAGCAACAGGTTTCACGCCTGGTGAGCTTCGTGGCATTTTCTCAGTGAAGAAAACACTGTAAATACTCGGATATGCCAATTACTCACATAGGTCACTGTTAAACCCTAACTCTTGGCACTGACCCCAGTTTATTTTCATTGATATGTATGCTTTACTAAATCGGTACAAGGTATCAAGACATTAACATATAGCAATATCGAATCAGAGTTGACGGGGATCAAGTTGGCCTGACTGCCACCATTTATATTAGTGGTGGCTAATTAAATGGAGGAATGATGATGCGCGTTTTGAATATAACAGTATTAACCACCCTACTCTTTAGCACAGCCGCTTTGGCTGAGAATAAAAGCATCCGAAGCGAACCGGTTACACCAATACAACCGGCAAAAGTCAGCGCCGCTGCGAAAGTTGAACTCGGAAAACAGTTGTTTTTCGACCCACGTTTATCGATGTCTGGCGTGATTTCCTGTAACACCTGTCACAACTTATCGCTGGGGGGAACAGATAATCTGAAAACATCCGTTGGCCACAAATGGCGGCCAGGACCAGTCAACTCACCGACAGTCTTTAATTCCAGTTTGTCTATTGCACAATTTTGGGATGGACGCGCAGCCAACCTGCAAGAACAGGCTGCGGGGCCAATACAGGCAGATGTTGAGATGGCGATGCCGCACACGCTGGCTGTTGATGTGATCCGCTCTATCCCGGGCTATGGCACACAGTTTAAAGCGATTTATGGTGACGACAAAGTCACCTTGGAACGTATTACAGATGCCATTGCACGCTTTGAAGAGACACTGGTTACCCCAAATTCACGCTTTGATAAATGGCTGATGGGGGATGATAAAGCGATCACAACTCAGGAATTGGCTGGCTATCAGTTGTTTAAAACTCATGGCTGTGTTGCATGCCACAACGGTCCTGCATTGGGTGGGACTTCATTTCAGAAGATGGGGATTGTTGAGCCTTATAAATCCAGCTCTCCTGCCCAGGGGCGAGTTGCAGTAACAGGAAAGGATGCCGACCGTTTTAACTTTAAAGTGCCCACATTACGCAATGTCGAACTGACCTATCCCTACTTTCATGATGGTGAGGCGGCGACTTTGTCTGAAGCTGTGGCGATCATGGGCAAATTACAGCTGGGCCGTAGTTACTCGGAGCAGGAAGTAAAAGATATTGTGGCTTTTTTAAACACTTTAACGGGTGAAAGACCTGCAATTGAATTACCACTGCTACCAGCATCGGTTGACAGTACCCACAGACCTGAACCCTTTAAATAATCACGGCAACACAACTTATAGCTGTACCTTTTGTCCATCTATTTTTATTTCGGCGCTGTGTAACAGCAGCGCTGAATTTTAGTTCTGACGCATAACACGTCTTCAAACCGCATAGTCTGGATGTAGCTTAATAGACAGACGCAGTATCAACAGATGTTCCAGTGAAAAGTGCGGCAAATCAACCAAGGAGAGTAGCAATGACCCAACCAAAACCAGCAGGCAAGTGCCCTGTGATGCACGGTGGTAATACGGCAACAGGCAATAACAATATGGAATGGTGGCCACAGGCACTGAATCTGGATATTTTGCACCAGCATGATCGTAAAACAGATCCGATGGATGCTGATTTTAATTATCGTAAAGCTTTCACATCTCTGGATTACAAAGCCTTAAAAGCAGATCTGACCAAACTAATGACCGACAGCCAGTCCTGGTGGCCAGCGGATTGGGGCCATTACGGAGGCCTGATGATACGGATGGCATGGCACAGCGCCGGTAGCTACCGTATCGCAGACGGTCGCGGTGGAGCTGGACGGGGGAATCAGCGTTTTGCGCCAATCAATAGCTGGCCAGACAACGCCAACCTTGATAAGGCTCGCCGCTTACTGTGGCCTATCAAGAAAAAATATGGCAATAAAATTTCCTGGGCCGATTTGATCATTCTAGCCGGCAATGTTGCTTATGAGTCTATGGGGCTGAAAACCTTCGGTTTTGCAGGTGGCCGCGAGGACATCTGGCATCCGGAGAAGGATACTTATTGGGGTTCTGAAAAACAGTGGTTGGCACCATCGGGCGCTGAAAACAGTCGATACAGCGGGGAGCGGGATCTGGAAAATCCACTCGCTGCGGTGATGATGGGATTGATTTATGTAAATCCGGAAGGTGTCGATGGTAAACCAGACCCGCTCAAGACAGCTCACGATGTACGGATCACATTTGCCAGAATGGCGATGGATGATGAGGAGACTGTAGCCCTAACAGCCGGCGGCCACACCGTGGGCAAATGCCATGGGAACGGCAGCGCTGCAAATCTTGGACCTGATCCTGAAGGCGCGGATCTGGAGGAACAAGGTCTGGGTTGGATGAACCATAAAACCAGAGGTATTGGACGCGATACTGTCACCAGTGGTATTGAGGGGGCATGGACAACTCACCCAACCAAGTGGGACAACGGCTACTTTTATCTATTACTGAACTATGATTGGGAGCTTAAAAAAAGCCCGGCAGGTGCCTGGCAGTGGGAACCGATCAATATTAAGGAAGAAGACAAACCCGTCGATGTTGAAGATCCATCAATTCGCTACAACCCCATCATGACAGATGCAGATATGGCCATGAAAATGGACCCTGCTTATCGCAAGATCTCAGAGAAGTTTTACGCCGACCCCGATTATTTCTCGGACGTTTTTGCCAGAGCCTGGTTCAAACTCACACATCGTGATTTAGGACCCAGAAGCCGCTATCTGGGACCAGAAGTTCCACAGGAAGAATTGGTCTGGCAGGATCCTGTACCGAAAGTCTCCTACCATTTGTCCGAAGCGCAAATCGAAGATTTAAAACAACGAGTTCTGGCAAGTGGACTATCAGTCAGCGAATTGGTCGCGACAGCCTGGGACAGTGCACGAACATTCCGTGGCTCAGACAAACGTGGTGGTGCAAATGGCGCGCGTATCCGACTCGCTCCGCAAAAAGACTGGGAGGGCAACGAGCCTGCCAGATTGCAAAAAGTCTTAAATGCATACATAAAAATTCAGTCTGAATTTACTTCCACAGTGAGCCTTGCTGATTTGATTGTGTTAGGTGGCTGCGTTGCCATTGAAAAGGCTGCAGATGCGGCCGGCGTCAAAATAAAAGTGCCATTTGCTCAAGGCCGTGGCGATGCAACACCAGAACAAACCGATGCAGCGTCATTCGACGTACTCGAGCCTGTTCACGATGCATTCCGCAATTGGCTCAAGAAAGACTATGTTGTCAGACCGGAAGAAATGATGCTCGACAAAGCACAACTGCTTGGCCTGTCAGCAAAAGAAATGACAGTATTGGTGGGTGGTATGCGCGCTTTGGATACAAATCACGCTGGCACTAAACACGGTGTCTTCACTAACAAGCCTGGCACCTTAAGTAATGATTTTTTTGTGCATCTGACCGACATGCAATACAACTGGGTGCCTGCAGGTACTAATCTTTATCATGTCACAGAAAGAGCAACGGGAAATATCAAGTGGACTGCCACCCGGGTTGACTTAGTTTTCGGCTCTAATTCTGTGTTGCGCGCTTATGCAGAGGTATATGCACAGGACGATAATCGGGAAAAAATGGTACATGATTTTGTTAATGCATGGACCAAAGTGATGAATGCCGATCGATTTGATTTGGTTTAATCGTGTTTAAGGTCCTGTATTCACAGGACCTTTTTTGAGGATGTTGAGATGAAAAAAACAAAAAAAGATCTGATGGCTCCAGATATCGGCTTAAGTGCAGAAAGCAGGGAAATGATTGCGGAAGGGCTCTCGAAGCTTTTGGCCGACAGTTACACTCTTTACCTGATGACCCACAATTTTCACTGGAACGTGACCGGACCACAATTTAATGGTCTGCACAACATGTTCATGGACCAGTACACCGAACAATGGAATGCATTAGATGACATAGCTGAGCGGATCAGAGCGCTTGGTCATCCGGCCCCAGGCACCTACAAAGCTTTCGCGAAATTGGCCAGTTTTAAGGAAGTTGATGGTGTCCCAAGTGCTGATGAAATGTTAAATCATCTGGTACAAGCACAAGAGGCAACCGCTCGGACTGCGCGTTCACTATTTCCCTTGGTTAACGAAGCAAACGACCAACCCACGGCAGATATTCTGACTCAGCGCTTAAATATCCATGAAAAAACAGCGTGGATGTTGAGAAGTATGCTCGGGTAAGTTTCCCATCTTACAAATTGTCAGATGTCGGCAATGAATATCAAAGCCGACATTTGTTTTTGTAGAACTTGAATCGCCACTAATTTCCTAGGCACCTTTCAGTTAGATAAACTAACTCAAAGAGAGGTGCTAATGAGCAGTAAACGTCACCCCGAATGTTTAAAGGTCGGTATGATTTTTTATCATATGTCACGACAATGACTGCTGCTTGACAACCCACTGCCATTTAGTTGAGTTAACGGACCACGGAAAGAGCAAGCACCGAATCTAAAGGCGCGATAAGTTCATCAGCTAAAATAACAGGGGGTCTGTTAAGAAACACTCTGGCAATCGCGACACGTTGCTGTTCACCACTGTGATGGCATATTTTTTCCTTTGATTCTGTACGCTGCCCCTCCCCTAGAATTTCACACCATCCTTCATTTCCATCAAACAGAGTTTATACGGATGGCGAGACGTGTTTTGCGATACAGAGATTGCAACCGCACTGCAGAACTAGCTCCCCAGCACTGTCACATCACTGACCTCGTAAAAAACATTTAGATATTTCATATGAATTCACGAACTCTTCACGAAATGCGTGTTGAAATACTGAAGAATAGAATAGGTGACTTTATAAACATTAACATATCGACAGTCCGAATTTCTTTTGATGCAAATAATATTCGGAAAATAACGAGAAAAAATAATCACGAATACTCGCACAATATTTTCGTGAAACATTTCAAAAATCCTAAAAAAAAACAAAAATAGATACAAAGACTCGAGAGTAAAACATTTAGTACAAATTCAGAAGCAGCAGATCAAGGACAAATACTAAATTGAAAAACAGCTCAATATCGAAAGTGTGAGACATATGAAAGAAAACGACAAATTGCCGATTAGCGTATTCATTATCACACTTAATGAATCAGCCCATATAGAAAAAACTTTAAGAAGCATTCAGCGTTGCAGTGAAATAGTTGTCGTTGATTCAGGGAGCACTGACAATACAATTGATATAGCAAAAAGGTACGGCGCGCGAGTAATTAATCACTCATGGCAGGGGTACGCAAAACAAAAGCAGATAGCTATGAATCTCTGCAATTATGATTGGGTTCTAAATCTTGATGGGGATGAAGAAATTACACCAGAAATATTAAATGAGCTCTCTATCATAATAGAAGATAAAATTTATGGATCAGTCAGACTAAAGAGAATTGACCAATTCATTGGAGAGTTTCCAAACAACTTTGTGAAAAAACAAAATAATCTAAGGTTTTATAGAAAATTCTGTGCGAGATTTGATGTCGACAAACTAGTGCATGAAAGTGCCAATGTAACTGCAAGAGAGTTAAAGTCAAAAAACCATTTCTATCATTATGGCTATGATGATATTCACATACTCCAAGAAAAAATGAACAAGTACTCATCTCTAAAAGCAGAAGAAAAATTCATCAATAAAACCAAGCACTCAATAACGAAATTAATACTCATATTCCCACTCACCTTTATCAAACGATATGCAATCGACAGATTATTCATGTTTGGCACTCGAGGATTTATTAAAGCGATCATGGAGAGCCACTACTCTTTCATAAAGCAAGCAAAGCTATACGAAAGATACCAACGCGAATTAATAAAAAACAAATAAATTAATCACAAATTAATCAGGCAACGAACAAATTCACGACCATACAAGGCGTTAAAGTGGCTACAAAAAATAAGTTAATTAGCGTTATTATATCAACATACAACAACCCAACGTGGTTAAACAAAGTATTGCACGGATTCAATTATCAAACTGATAAAAATTTTGAAATTATAATAGCTGACGATGGTTCAACTGAGTCGACAGCAAAGCTAATTGATGATTTCAGAAAAATAACATCATTAAATATAGTTCATGTATGGCACCCCGACAATGGTTTTCAAAAGTGCGCTATTTTAAATCAAGCAATTATTGCCAGCTCTGGTGAATATCTTATCTTTACTGACGGTGATTGCGTTCCTCGTCGTGACTTTGTATCTGTCCATCGAAATAATGCAAAGCCTGGTTTTTTCCTGTCTGGAGGATATTTTAAATTGCCTATGAACTGCAGTGAAGCCATTGACCAAGCAGCTATTGAATCTGGCAATGCATTCGATATCGGTTGGTTAATTACTCATGGATACCCACCTAATGGAAAAAAACTGAGATTGACAGTATCTGGTGTATTGGCTGAATTTTGTAACTTTATAATCCCAACAGCTAAAACGTGGAACGGACATAATTCTTCAGGTTGGAAAGCAGATATTATTTCGGTAAACGGTTTTGATGAAAGAATGCAATACGGTGGGGAGGATTGTGAAATGGGAGATAGATTAAAATTTAATGGAATCAAAGTAAAGCGGGTAAGGTATACCGCTGTTTGCATTCATTTAGATCATGCTCGCGGATATGTTACAGACGAAATGATAAAAAACAACAAAAAAATACGGAACGCAACATTGGATAGTAAAAAAACATATACTAAACACGGGATTATAAAATAAGTAAGTGCTCTACTGCAAAACTCCCTCAATAAATTAAACAAACTATTGGTTACGTTGTATCGACTCCCTTGTTCGGATTGAACCATCACCTGTTTTTTGGGCTGACGTCGCCACACGGCCATCAGCAAGGCGTTTAGCAAAATGTCTTTGCTGATTTGAGAATGCATCGACCAGGCAACGACCTTGCGGGAGAACAAATCCACAACGACAGCCAAATACAGCCAGTCTTCATATGTGCGGATGTATGTGATATCAGTCACCCCTACCTCGTCAGGCACTAACGGATTAAACTACCGCTGCAAGCGGTTTGGCGCAATGATATAGCTGTAACCCTTACGATATCTGGGTTTGCGATAGCCAACCTGTGCTTTAAGCACTTTGGACTGCATCAGCCGGTAAACCCGGTTAATGCCAAAGGATTCGCCAAAAGCACGTAAGTCAGAGTGAATTTTACGGTAGCCATTCACAGCCGGATTCCAACCAGAACAGCTCAATTAATCCTGTCAGCCGCCGGTTTGCCTTATCGTGTTTCGAAAGCGAAGCCTTACTCCATGCATAGTATCCACTGAGATGATCATCCAGCACTGTATTTGGGGTTATCAAAAAATCTGTTACGCCGGAACTCGCTGATAGATTGAAACAGGCATTAGAGCAGGCAATCGCTGATGACACTGTTGATAAATTTTTGCCACTCAAGCTATTGAGAAAGAAGTTGTCAAACTCAAGGATACGAGTGGCATTACCGCTAAAAACCCTGAGTAAGTAACCGGAGAAATCACTGCCTGCCCGAACATGTTGATTTGCACCCGGAACTGATCCACTTCCCCCCGTAATTTGCATCGAAAACTGATCTACTAATTCGCACAGTTATTTAGTTTGCGCCATATACTCGGCTAGCAAAATATAGGTTAATAGTGATCGATTTATGGAATGAATTTACAACGTCGTGATAAGCCTCTATATCATTTTTCTTCATCAAGAAAATATGACTAGAAACAAACTCAGTGTAATGAGAGTACATAGAGTACACACGAGAAAATGATAAACCTATGGTTTTCAAACGAACCAAGGCATGAACCACATCACTAACGTTAGAGATGTCAAAGGACCCTATAAATATGTCTTTAAACAAGGTTGAAGCAATTGAATAAAATTCACGACTCTCAATTTCAATGTTAGTGCTGACGTCAAGACCGGCCAAAGCCCCCCCAATCACATGTTCAAATATTTCCCTTTCAAACATTGAAATATGTGCTTGAGCATCTTGCAAAAAGTATACGTCCATTGAATTAAAACGAACGAAGCTCAAAAAATCTGAAATTTCCGCTTTAGATAATCCAACCTCGTTCAGTACAAATAACTTCATAACATCCCTATTGAATAATTAACTTATCAAAATCAATATACTCAACAATCCACCCAATGAACATATCACTTTAGTAATATATGAATAACCATATAAATAAAAACCATTATCAATATAATTAAACTTTTAAGGCTTCAAGTGATTTGACCAAATTAATTATGCTTGCATTAACTTCATTGAGGCTATTTGCGACATTTGTATTTACGGCTTCGCCGGCCAAAGCCAATGAGGAGACTGTGCTCAATTCTTCATTGATACCACTAATGAGAGTAGAGTTTTGTGTTACCACAGCAGCAATCTCGTGAGTTGCTTGGGTAGTTCTCGCTGCTAATTTTCGAACTTCATCAGCTACAACGGCAAATCCTCGGCCAGAATCGCCTGCTCGGGCTGCTTCGATCGCAGCATTAAGCGCGAGTAGATTTGTTTGATCTGCAATAGCGCGAATCGTAGAGACAATTGCTTCTATGCTTTTTGATTGCTCTAATAAATGATCACTCATTGAAGCAGAGTTTTTAATCTGCTCTGCAATTTGATGTGCTGTTTGGGTCGATTCAGCCAGAATACCAAGGGTTTTGTCGGCAATATTTGATGTATAACTTGAGGTCTCAGTTGCAATTTCGATAGTTTGCAACCATCTCTGGACTCGGTCAGTGATATCGGAAGCAAACTTAATAACCCTACAGGTATGGCCATCTCTGTCTTTAATAGGATTATAAGTTGCCTCCAGCCAGACGGCTTGTCCAGCGGCATTAATACGTTTGTATCGACCTGATTGGTAATCCCCGCGTGCTAAACTTTGCCAAAAATATGGGTTTTCTGTATAAAAACTGCTCTCACAAAACATTTTATGGTGTTTACCGACTAGTTGTTCTACAGGATACCCCATAACTTTCAGGAAATTATTATTTGCGTTTAATATCGTTCCATCTGGCGAAAACTCAATAACAGCAAGTGATTTATCCAATGAATTCAAGAGCGCTTCTTTTTGGAACAATAACTCGTACGTCTTCGTTACATCACTGGCGATTTTAATTATCTTCGTTACTTCGCCAGAATCGGTAATAACCGGGAAATAGCTGGACTCCAGCATTACTCTGTCACCATTTTTTCTGATGCGTTCGAACGTGCCTTTAAACGAATGTCCCTGTTTTAAGTCGTCCCAAAACATTTTATATTCTGCACTTTTTACTATTGTGTCTGAGCAAAACAGCCTGTGATGGCGGCCTATTACCTCATCAAGACGGTATCCCATTGTCGACAAGAAGAGGTTGTTTGCATCCAGAACATAGCCATCGCAGGTAAACGAAATATAGGCAGTATGATTTTTTATTGCGTCAATTTCTAAGCTAAGAGAATGTGAAAGCGTCCGCACAGAGTCAAGTTCATCAATTACGGAGCCATTCTGATTTCGGCGAAAAAACATACAACCTCGCATTTCTTAAGCAATATAGCGCTGACCGTTACATTTGGTCGCAAACAACTTGCAGCGTCAGAGCATCGTTTATACTGCCTACACTTTACCCGAACAGGACAAATAAGACAATTGAGTCATTTGAGATAAATCAACTTATTCTCATACAATGCACAAAATCAGACGATCAGAAGTTTGTAATTACTGAGCGATCTATAGACCTTGGTTGAATCAAATTAGCGACTGAATCGCTTTACAAGCTCATGCAGTTCATCTGAAACATGTCGTAAAGTGCTAATAGACCCAGCCGTATTGACCGCACTTTCAGCACTTGTTGAAGCTAAATCGGAAATGTTGACTACTTGCCGATTGATATCCTCAGCGACATGAGCCTGCTCCTCAACAGCTGCAGCCATTTGTGTGGACATCGAGGCAATCTGCTTCACGGCATCGGAAATCCCATTCAACATTTCTGCACTTCGCACAACATTGGCAAGTCCGTTTTCAGCGTCGGCAGTCCCCCGCTCTGCAACACTTACTGCGCCTTGCGCACTTTTTGTCAGTTGCGCGACGATGCTATAAATTTCTCGTGTGCTTTCTTGTGTTCTTTTAGCGAGATTTCGAACCTCATCAGCGACAACAGCAAAACCTCGGCCCTGCTCTCCAGCACGCGCCGCTTCAATTGCAGCATTTAACGCTAATAAGTTCGTCTGTTCAGCAATCTGCTCGATCATCTGTGCCGCAGTTGCAATATGTTGGGTTTGTAGCGATACCTGACCGACTGACTGGCTAATGTCCTCGACAGACGTTCTTAGTTTCTCGATAGAGGTCCGAGTTATCTCAGCGTTTTTATTCCCGTCTATTGCAAGTTGGTTCGCTGTATCAGCTTGAATTGCAGTGTCAGTCACATGCCTGGACACTTCGCTGATTGTAGTGGTCATTTCATTCATTGCGGTCGCAACCTGAAAAGTTTCAGATTGTTGTCGTTCTATTTCACGCATAGTTAATTCAGTGAGTTCAGAGCCACGAACAGATTCTTGAGCAACTCTTCTTGCGGCATCTTCAAGCCGCGTAATCACAGTATTGAGATGAGCATGCTGACTCTTGATAGCGACTTTAATCAGGCCGAGCTTAGTTTTATCATCGGTGTAAGTTTGAGCGGCCAATTTATCTGAGAAATTTCCTGCCAGAAGTTCTTCCAGAGCTTTTATAGTTAGTTTTTTACTTTGCGAAGCCCAAACCGCATAGACTAAAGCTGCGAACAACAAAAGCAATTCTGAGGTTTCAGCAAATCCCAGCAGATATACAGAAGCACACACGATAACAGCTACTGATAGGAAGATGTTTTCAGCACTAAGAGGCGAAGACTGCTTTGTAGAACCTCCTTGCTTCAGTTTGAGGTACAATCTCTGAGCTCGGTCAATGTCAGCTCGTTTAGGACAAAAACGCACAGACTCATAACCCACTATCCTTCCGTTTTCAGAGACTGGAGTTACGTAAGCATCTACCCAATAGTAGTCGCCATTTTTACAGCGATTTTTCACCAGCCCCATCCAAGGTCTTCCAGCTTTTAGATTTGACCACATCATTTGGAATGCGGCTTCAGGCATATCGGGGTGGCGCACGATATTATGGGGCTGACCTATCAGTTCGTTTTTAGCAAAACCACTAATTGATACGAATTCGTCATTGCAGTCGACAATATTGCCGTTTAAATCCGTTACCGAAATGAGCTTAGTCTCGGGGCTAAATGTTTTTTCTTGCCGAGTAACGGGCTGATTATTACGCATATGCTTATCTCTGTTATCTCTTGAATTTCGTCTGGTTCTAGTCGTTTGCTGGACTGTCAAGCAAATCTGGTTAGCCACTTTTCATAGAATTGAGTGGGAGGAAGAGGGGCATCATAAAAATAGCCCTGTGCATAATCGCAACCAAGCGCTTTAAGTTCCGTTGCAATAGCTTCATCTTCAACACCCTCAGCCAGCGTTTTCATGCCAAAAATTTTGGCTGTCGAGATGATAGTTTTCACAATTGCGTAGTTCGCTTTATCCGTGAGCATGCTGCGAACGAAGAACATGTCAATTTTCAGGATGTCTGCGTCAATATTTTTAAGATAGCTCAGGGAGGATTGACCGATACCAAAATCATCAATCGCTAATTTAAACCCGGACAGACGTAGATATTTAAGCAAATTCATGGCCTGATCTGGGTCTCGCATCAAGCCGGTTTCGGTCAGCTCAAACTCGAAATCATCGCTACTGAGGCCCTGGAGTTTGATTTGTGCAATGAGGCTTTCAAGAAATGCCGCATCATAAAGGCTGCGGGCTGACAGATTGACCGCGAGTTTTATGCCTTGCTCAGCCGAGAGGTTAATACCGTGACTCTTCCAGTCATTCAATTGCTGGCAAGTTGATTCCACAACCCAGGTTGTCACTTTATCAATTAAACCTCGCTCTTCGGCCAGCGGGATAAACACAGCCGGACTTATCCAGCCCAGCTCAGGATCGTGCCAGCGAATTAACACTTCTGCGCCAGACAACTGGCCGGTGTGAAGGTTGATCTGCGGTTGATAACGCAAGCTCAGATGTTCTGGTGTTTTGTGCAAGGTAACTTCTAAATGCTTCATCATCAGTGCATTACGTTGTATTTGCTCACCGAGCGACAGATTGAAATAGCAGGTCGGTAGTGCAAGCTCTATCGCCTGATTCAGCGCGATGTTAGCCCCCCGGGTAAGCTCCTCGTAGTTCTGTGCATCTTCTGGATAGAGTGACACGCCAGTTCTGACCGCAACCACAACATCTGAGCCTGAAATCTCAAACGGCAATGCCATGACTTGATTCAGGCGTGTGATCATTGCGGCAACGGCATCCTGTCCTGTCACAACCGCAGCGAGCGCAAAATTGTCGCAATTTAACCGAGCCAATGAGTCAAATTCACGGTCGACATGTGTTTCATCAAGCCCTTCGGCATCGGCTGCTTCAAACACATATCGAGCGATAGCGTCGGCACTACGAACTGTCGCTGAAAGCCTTTTGGCAACCGCCTTGACAACCAAATCTCCGGCGCTATAACCCAAGGTCTCATTGATATCGTTCATGTTGGCGATTTGGATAAAAACAACAGCGATGGAGTAATTCACACGCTTAGCCAGCGATAACAGGTGGTTGATTCGCTCGCTGAACAGATTGCGATTTGCAAGGCCTGTCAGATCGTCAAAATACGCAAGCTGCTTTATTTTGTGCTCTTGAGCTTTTAAGTCAGTTAAGTCGCGCCATACAGCTTGAATACAGGTCTTATCGTGAAAAATCACTGGGGTTAAGGTAACCTCTATTGGCGTGTCACTGCCCCGTTTTGTTTGATGTAACCACTCGAATCGCTGATATCCATCTGTGAGAGCCTTAGTCAAATAGTCTTGCGCGAGTTTGGTGCTGAAGCCTTGTGGCTGCATTGGCTGTGAAATATCAACCGGAGTCTTTCCTATCAGCTGGTCTTTTTTCTCAAAGCCAAAGAGTTCGAGCGCAGCGAGATTACAGTCAACAAACTTGCCATCATCAATAATCCCCATCGCATCAGCGGAGCGCTGCAACAAACTGAGAACCCGGCTCTGATTGGACTCGCGTAATTCCTCAAGACGGGTTTGCACGCTGATATCACGAAGGATATTGATCACGATACGCTGATTAAATGTCGTCTTTACCAATTGCATCGATACTTCAACAGGGCTCTGTGCTCCATCCGGAGTTTCGTGTACGGTTTTTAAAACAACGGCCTCGATACTGCCGTTAACCAGCGGCGCGATGAGGCGTTTGAATGCAACTTCATCATACTCAGGTTTGAAATCGTAGGGACGCAATGACTTTAATTCAGATTCAGTGCGTTGCAACTGCCGTTGCGCACCGGTGTTCGCATAGAGGATGTCTAAACTGTCGGCATCAAAGAACAGAACTGCATCAAGCGTCTGGTCGACCACACTTTTAAAATTTGCTAGCGCATCTTGCTGTTGTCTGGTTTTGGTTATATCCAACGCAATGATGACGAATCCGTTATGTGATCCGGACGTTGTAAAAGTGGGATTGCACGCAGCATGGATCCAATACTCTTCTCCACAACTGCGGTAATTTGCCAGCTCAAACTCAACGGCACTCTTTGATGTGATGCTGGTCTGAATTTTTGTTAAAACTTCAGCTGATGTTTTCGCTCCAGAGAGGAACTTAAGCGGATTTTCGCCTAATAGCGTCTGGAGCGAGTATCCACTCATGCTTTCAAAAGCAGGATTGCACCATTGGATCCTGAAATCAGGATCAGTTACCAGAACTGCATTCACAGTTTCTCTGACAATCATCGCCAGACGCGAATTCTCAGCCTCACTGATAGCAAGCTGTGCTTTAAGCAACCTCGCTTCATTCAGAGTTTCAAGCGTGTCAATCAAGGGCTGAAGTGATTCGACAAGCGCCTCATCATAGCCGCCGGGGCGATTCGCCAGCCCAATCATCCCAATCACGTTATCACGCTGGAAAAATGGGAGCCCCAAATATGATTGCAACACGGGATGACCGTCAGGCGTTCCACCAGCACGCGGATCATTGCTAGGATTATTCGCGATAACAGCTTTACGGCTACGAATAACTTCTCCCAACAAGTTATCAGGACGATGAAACTCAAGTCTGGTCCGTTTGTTGTCTTGATAGAGTTTGGTAGTTTCTGTATCCCAGGCAATGTTCGTTAACACACGAACTTTTAAAAATGGCGAATCGCCAGAGTTTGAGACGACATCGCCGATTAAACCGAATTCACTGTGGGTGAGCTTAATCAGCTCATCAAGCAGTTGCTCTAAAGACTCATCGTAAGAAAGTGCTGAAATGAATGACTTTTGCACCCGATCAATCGCAGCGCGCAAAGAAAGCTGAAATGAGTATTGGCTAGAGAGGCTATTTTTAGTGACGATGAGTTGTTGTTGACTGGCGTGGCTATATGCATCGAGCGCTAAAGTGATATCAAGCAGCGCAACTTTGTTTAATGCAGAAATTATGGGTTCGCTCAACCTTGGCGACTTTGCATTCAACACAGCTATAAATTTGTTGCATAAGGACAAAAAAGCCCCATAGGCGCCGATATACCACTCAGCAGTGAGGCCGATCCGTTCATGCGCTAGTCCCACCAAGACACGATTTTTTGCATACTCTAAGTCATAGACACCGGCTGTCAGTTCTCTGAAATACTTAGACTGGGTTTTACGCAGCGAGGTCTGTAATTGTTCCGAATGCAAAATCTCGCGAACTCGAGCAAAGCTAAGAAGATGCTCATAAAAGCCATCGACCAGCTCACGTTCAAATTCTTGCATTGGCAAATGTACAGAAGTTAATAGCTCTACATCGTCCAAAGTAAGTCCAATAAACGCCTTCCGCTGCTCAAAATTAGCTTCGTTGAGCGCAATAGCGTCCAACAATTCATCAGAAAGATTTTGCATTCAGCATGTCTCAACTACTGGTTGTTTCAGCACAACCTTGCAAGGTTAATCGTTTAAGCTTCGTCTTTAAAATTTTTTAGCGCTCGCATTAGTTTTCTATTCAACGCATAAGCTATTACTAAAAAACGTATTACTAATATCAAGGTAGCATAACTTTTGTCCAGGTCGCTATATACCTTTTGGTATAGGTCGAAGCTTGGTCAGCGCGTTTTGGGTAGAAAAACAACGTCGGTTCACAACTTCAAGTGGGACATGCGCTAGCGTTTTTTGGATATCCGTTAGCCCTCGCAATCGTTGCCGCCTCAGTGGCATGTCCCCAGCGATTGCCGTAGGCGTTTCATTGTTCAGTCTTGTTGTACGGCTTTACCAGCGACTCAACCTTGCTGCGTTTTGCAATCGAAGACAGCAAAACCCCAGACAAATATGCTCATTTCCTAAGCTCACCTTAATGTTTGCAGAGTACTTTCCGGTAGCGCCGAACACAGCATTACTGCAGATCTTGGACAGATGTCAATTTCAGTGAAGCAGTTATTCATTCAACCCCGGAGTAGTTTATGAAGTATAAAATTTCAGTTCTGACCCTCGCGATAACATCAATGCTGACAGGTTGTGGCGGTGGTGAGCAACAAGCGACAGTCCAGCCAAAGGCGGCTGTTACCCCACCAGCGACCACGACCACTGTTACCACAAATGGCATTATCTCGGGCTTTGGCAGTATCGTGGTCAATGGTGTCCATTACAGCACCGATAGCACCACTATCAGCACGGACGATAATCAGCAAGCCGATGAACAAGAATTGGCCGTTGGCATGATGGTGCAATTAGAAGGCAGTATTAACGCAGACGGCAAAACCGGCACCGCAAAGTCGGTAAAATACTCGGCGCAGCTGGAGGGGCCGGTGTCGTTTATTGATTTGGCGAATAAAACTTTAACCATTTTAGGCCAGATTGTCGCTGTGGATGATTTAACTGTCTACGAACGAGTCAGCCTCAATACAATCAATGTCGGTGATGTCTTAGAGGTCAGTGGTTATATCAAAGCTGAAGGACAGTTTTATGCAAGCCGCATTGAACGGGAAACCAAACAGAAATCGCCATTAAAAATCTACGGCATTGTCAGCGAGCTGAATACCACAGACCAGACTTTCCGCTGCGGAAATTTAGTGGTCAGCTACAGCAGCGCCCGCTTTGAAGATTTTACACAGGCGCAGCTTGCCAATGGTCAGTTAGTTAAAGTCAAGGCGGGCAGTTATGACGCAACCACAAACAAGCTGGTGGCGAGCGAAATTGACCTTGAAAAATCGTCATCGGCAACCACCGACAAAGTGTGGCTAGAGGGCGTTATCAGCAATTATCAACCTGACACATCTTTGATGCTAAACGGTCAAACCTTCCTGCTCAGCGCTGATACAAAGTTTGAATATGGTCAACGCAGCCAATTAGCCAACGGCGTCACTTTAAAGCTGCAAGCTATCCCAGTCACCAATGGCTGGAAAGCAGAAAAGATCAGTTTCAGTCAGCAGGCAAAGCTGAAGTTATCGGGTAATGTCAGCGCACTGGACCTCAACAATAACAGCTTTACCATTGGCAGCACCACGTTCGTGGTAACACCGCAAACTTTGCTCAAAGATGATTCGAACCGCGCGGTCCGTTATTTTGATTTGAAATCGCTGGTGGTCAACGATTATGTCGAAGTAGCAGCCTTTAAAAACGCGGACGGTGTCAACATCGCGCTGAAGGTAGAGCGGGAAAACATTGCCGCAACAGATAGCACTATCGAATTAAAAGGTGTGCCGTCGGCGATTGATGTGAATGGTTTTACTTTGTTTGGTAAAAACGTTGTGACAGACGACAACACACGCTTCGAGAGCAATGATGCTTTATTGAGTAAATCACAGTTTTTTGCTCTGCTCAGTACAACAACTGTTGTCGAAGTCCACGCTATTGCAGCCGATAATCAACTGCTTGCTGTCAAACTTGAAATTGATTCTGACCATGATGACGACAATAAAGTTGGTAAAGTCGAGTTTAAAGGGGCTGTTACCGCTAAGTCTGATCAACAAATCGAAGTGAACGGCTATAAAGTTCTGCTCACCCCGACCACTAAACTGCAACTTGGCAAAACAAAAAATATGACAACTCCGGCCTTCATTGCCGGCTTGCAAGTCGGGGAAATCGTCAAAGTAGAGGGGATGGCGGATTTGAACAATATCGTTACCGCAACCGAAGTTGAAGCGGACAGAGATAACGATTAGGTTCTCGGTAATATAGTTCTTTATACCTCAGAGCGAAGGATAGACTTCGCTCTGTTTTTAGTACTGAATTTAACGAACAGAAGTCAAAAAAAACGGGCTTGGGGGAAACGTTAAAACGTATTTAAAACAATGAGTTGGTATAGGTCGACACTTGCCCAACCCCACTTATTTTCGTAAAAGCTGCACACTTACCTACAACGAGCTACACAGACGAGGAGAGAAATCCAGCACAGATCCTAGAGAAAGGATAATTGCCATCTCCCACGAAGTCAGTCGTGTCATTAAGATTCTCGAAATCAGCATCGGCTATCAAAAAAACGTCATACCCGCGTAAGAAGAGCTCCCAGCGGCGCTTTCACTGCCAATGAAGATTCGCCAAAGTAACGCCTTCCCGCGCTTAAATGTGACCTTCTCATCCAAATTGTAACGGTGCCTGATGAAGCAGAACCATTACTTTATCCAGTACTAAAACCGCAACTCGATGGCGAACTGTTCGGCAGAAGAGCATGCCATATCGATAATTCACAATATATGCGATTCCTCACGAAATCTTCACGCACCACCCATTACTTTTGCTCAGAACTTAAGCGCAAGGGTGATAAATATGATGAAGTTAACAACGATTTTTTCTGCAGCGCTGGCAAGCTCAGCTCTGATAATGGCCGGATGCGGCAGCTCAGGGGCAGATTCTGCTGTCACTCAAGTGGCGACCGCAACGCCACAACAACCACCAGTATCACAATTGCCTGCCCTGATTAGCGGCAGTATTAGCAATCTGACAGGCAATCGCCTGACCATTAATGACCGAGTCCTGGATATCTCTGGTGCCAATATCAAATATGGAGATACCGCCGTTGCGAGCTCTGCTCTTACTCAGGGTATGAAAGTTGTGGTGAGTACAGATGGCGTAAAAGTGACCAAGGTTGAACTGAACCCGGACATTTCCGGCAGGATTTCTGCTATTGCCGGCGCACAGTTACAGATAAATACGCTGAGCGTTGACGCTTCAGCTTTAACCAGCATGCCTCAGGTCGGCGACTATGTTGCTATCAGTACCGCAGTCGGTTCCTCATCCCAGTTATCCGCTGCGGCAGTGATGGTGTTAAAGGGCGCGGAGATCCCTGCCACTATTGAGCTTGAAGGGCTGGTTCAGCAACTTGAACCAAGCCAGCAGCGCTTTGTTGTGAACGGGTTGCTGGTAGACTACGCACAGGCGAAACGGGTCCCCGCTAACTTAGCGAATGGTAGTTGGGTGGAAGTGTATGGCAGTTTGTCCGGACAGCGGCTTATCGCGCTCGATATTGAAGCAGAACGCTATGCTGATGTCGCTGAGGCCGAAATTACCGGTACTATCACCTGGGTAGATTCACAGCAGCAAAGCTTTGAATTGAACCAAAACCTGAGTTTTTCGGTTTTATCCTCAACCCGCTTTGAAGACGGTCGGCAACAGGATTTGGCGCTTGGACGGGTGGTCGAAGTGACCAGCCGGCTAGTGAATAACAAGTCTGAATTAGTTGAAGTCGATTTCCAGTCTAAACCAGCAGATCCCGTAGTAGTCAGTAAATTAGATCCACGCTTTGCCGTAAGCGGCCAGATGCGGTCAGAAGGAAAAACTCTGCTCTTTAACGGCTTTGTCTTTCATTTGATCAACAGTACAAAGTTTGATGATGGCTTAACCCTCTCTGGTTTAGAAAGCGCAGTGCTTGAACTTGAAGGGGTACAACGCAACGGTCAGTTACAAATTCTGGAAATTGAACGCGCCGATAATGATCCTCGGATTGACCTTAAAGGTTTGGTGACACAGGGCGCAATCTGGGGCTATCAGGATGCGGATCAGTCGTTATCACCATTTGAAGGTAAATGGGTTGAAGTCGAATGCAATCTGCTTGGTACCCGCGTGTCGTCTTGCCGGCTGGATGACTAAACAGAGATAGCCTGAGTCCTCAAGATAAACAGGACTCAGGATTTTCTTTTACCGCATGATCCCTCACGTTTTTTTCACGCTTTCCCTGATTAAATATCTCTAGTTTTTAAAGAGGAGCTGTACCATGAAGAAAAGTTTTACCGCAGTTATTGCGTTATTTAGTTCATCAGTATTGGCTGAAGGATATGTCGGCGCGGCATTCCAATATCAAAACGCCAATATTGGTGATAAAAACTATAAACAAGCGCAGGTCGCGGGGGAAAATCTGGATCTGACCAAGGATGACGCGGGAAGTAGTGCAAGGTTATTTGCGGGTTACCGCTTACCCAATAACTTCGGTGTGGAATTCGGTTATAGTGATTTCTCGCTTGAGGCTGGTAAAGAAGTGATTATCTCTGCTACCCAGGATGAAGAGTGGGATGCTGAATTTAATCTCAGACAACTGGATTTGCAGCTCACCTATTTTTATCCATTGTCAGAGAAGCTGACTTTAAAAGCTGGTGCAGGTGTTATCCATCATGATGCCGAATTTGAGACCAGCCATAAACTTGATAACGAAGATGCAGCTGACCAATACCTGACTCAAGGCAAGACCAGTGACAGTAAGCTGGGCTTTACCGGTAGCCTAAACCTGCATTACAACGTTTGGCAGCAAGTGGACGCTGTTGTTGGTGTGCAATACAGCAACAGCAGTTTAGCTGACAGCACTGCAGCCTTTGCCGGTTTGGCATATCGTTTTTAAACCGGAGCGAAGCGGATGCAATTTTTAAAAGTCTCCTTGATTGTTACCTTACTTGTTGTCATCAGTTTTCCCGGACAGGCGCAGTACGTCGGTCCGGCGGATCTGGTGAAGACGAACCTTTTACAAATCTTGGAAGAGCCTGTTGATGATGACATGGCGCGACTGCAAGGTTATCTGGTCAAAAAAGTAAGCAGTGACAAGTACCTGTTTAGTGATGGTAAACATCAGATCAGAGTGGAGATTGACCAAGATGTGTTTCCGCCTCAACCTTTTGATGATAAAGATTTGATTCAGATTGAAGGGGATGTGGAAAAGGACTTTCTGGAGTCCCCTGAAATCGACGTTAAGCGCTTAACGGTGATCAAGAAATAATAAAAGGCTGTCCACAATGAAAGTGCTGCTTGTTGAAGACAATCAACAAATCATGGAAACACTTGCTGATTTCCTGGAATTCAAAGGGCATCAGGTTGATTGCGCTTATCATGGTGAAGCAGCCTTGGTTATCTTGCAGCAACAGTACTTCGATATCATTGTGATGGATATCATGATGCCAAAACTGGATGGTATCCAAACAGTCACTATGCTTCGGCAGCACTACCACATTAATACCCCGATCCTGTTTCTTACTGCCCGCGATCATCTCGATGATAAACTTGCGGCCTTTCATGCGGGGGGCGATGATTATCTGGTCAAGCCGTTTGCAATGGAAGAATTGTTGGTACGACTCGAAGCTCTCGCCAAACGGGGGCTGCGCCAGGATGTGCAGTTTCTGCATGTTGGTGAGTTAAATTTTGATTTGGCGTCACATCAGGTCACACGCGCGAACAAAGTGTTAAAGCTTAGCAAGATCCAATGCGAAATTCTGAAGATACTGATGCGCAACTATCCTGCAATGGTGAGCCGCGAGCAGCTTTTCGACGCAGTCTGGCAAGGCGAAGCGCCGGACAGCGACGTGTTACGCAGCCATATCTATGGTTTACGCAACGCTTTGGACAAAGACTTTAGTTACCCTATGCTGCAAACGGTACACGGTCAGGGATATCGCCTTGTCACAAACTAAAAAAACCAAACTTTTTCATAAACTTATACTGCTCACCGGCTCAATGGGGAGCGTGTTTATTTTGTTATTCTGGTTGGTCGTGGTGATATCCGAAGATCAGCTTGAGTTAATCAGTCTGCATCACTGGCTGGAGTCTGAAGCCGCGATGTTCGAGCAGGATTATAAAAATTATGGTCATCGCAATAGTGTGCCAAACCACTATGAATTTGATATCTACTTTTCCGATTCGTACAGACCCAACTGGCTGCAATCCTATACAGTTCCCGGATTCTATGAACATCATCTTGGACCCGAAGATAAACACTTTTTAGTCCGACCAGACCCGTCCGGTAAGGGATTGTTTTATGTTGTGTTTAAGGATGATGCTGATGATTATCTGGATGAGTATGAAAGCAAATTACATTTTTTCACCCTTTCGCTGGGCATATTAATCATCGTCTTAATGCTGATATTCGGTTTGTATCAGGTCAGACAAATAGCACTGCCTTTACAGAAAGTACTGGATAAAATCCGTTTAATGCCACCTGATCAGCCTGATTTTGCCGTCGAAGCAGATTATCAGGAGCTTGCCGCAATTGAGCAGGCTTTGGCGGACAGTAAAAAACGTATCGCCAACTTTTTCCGGCGCGAGCAAGAGTTTAGCCGGTTTGCCGCGCACGAAATCAGAACGCCATTAATGGTACTACAAGGCTCGGCAGAAATACTGACGCAACTCCAACTGGAACATGCGCTGGCTCATAAAGCCAGCCAACGAATCACCCAAGCTTGCGCTGATATAAGCTTGTTAACAGACACCTTTCTGTTGCTTGGAAAGGAGCAGCTCGACAGTCATTATTATACTTCGCTGCATTTAGATACGTTGTTATTACAACAACTGAAATCGACCCGCCAGCTCTTTGTCGCGAGCACGATGGAATGTTCTTGTCAAACCTCACCGGTCGTTGTCATGGCGCCTTCAAGCTTCGTTATTGTGCTACTGAACAATCTACTGAAAAACGCTTTTAGCTATGCCAAAACACAGGTTTTCGTAAACCTTACTGAGCAGGAATTGACGATCAGCAATGATATTAGAGAAGAGTCCACCGGATCGGGTTATGGTTATGGCTTGGTCATCATCGAACGAATTTGTGATCGATTGAATTGGCAATCTCAAATAGAGCAGTCTGATACTGAATTTATCGTGCACATTCGATTCTGATTAGGCTGCATCACGACGACCCGATTACAACTCGATTTACAGCGCCAGACTGAATTGATTTTTATATCCGTCTTTCACAAAGAATGTATTTAAGGGAAACCTGATGTTTGCGCCCGAAGAACCGAATGCCCGGGACTATTGCCCCGCCCCATCATCCTCAGGCGTATTTGGAGAATTCTTCAAGTCTTTGAAGCATTTCTGAATCCACAGGTCCTCCTCTGAGAGCTTTTTCGCCCGATAAATCGAACCATGAATTAACGGAAAAAGCTCATCAGTTGAGACAACTGCTGACCTTGTTGGGCGAGTTGCACAGCCGTCACATTTAATTCCGTCGCAGATTGTGCGCTTAGTTCCGTCAATCTGGAGACTTCACGGACTGACTGGTTCATAGTTTGACTACCCGAAGCTTGTTCCTGACAGGCCGAGACAATTTCCTGCACTAATTGCGATGTCCGATTAATTTCGGGCAACATATTCGACAGAGCATCTCCAGACTTTTCTGACAACTCCAGTGTTTGCTGCGCTAATTGGTTAATCTCCTTTGCCGCATCACTGCTGCGCTCGGCCAGTTTTCTGACTTCTGTTGCCACCACAGCAAAACTCTTGCCCTGTTCCCCCGCCCGGCTCGCTTCTATTGCGGCATTGATTGCCAACATGTCAGTTTGATAAGCAATGTCTTCTATCACTGAAATTCGTCCAACAATATCGCGGACAGCTTGCAAGGTTAGTTGTACGGTATGTCCTCCTTCATCTGCCATTGTGGCCGCGGTGCTCGAAAGTCGCCCGGTGGTTAAAGCATTGTTGGCATTTTGATTTATTGACGCAGACATTTCCTCAACAGAAGCGCTCGTTTGTTCCACTTGCACCATCTGTGCTTCAGCAGACTTGGCCACTTGAGAAGCGTGCTGCCTGACCTGAGCTGATGCCGCTGCGACATTACTGCTGGCGGTTTTCACGTCTGCAATAATACTGGCAAGGTTACCTGTCATAACTTGCAGTGCATCTGCGACCTGCTGAATCTCTATAGACCTAAAGTGACTGTGTTGAATTTCCAAATCGCCAGATGCAACCATCTGACACTGTTGCACTAAAGCCTTTAATGGAGATAGCAAACGCCGGCGGATAAACCACAAAAGGCCTACAGAGCCGACCAAAGTGAGTGCCTGTAACCATAAAAACTCTCCGGGCACAGCCGGTAAATGCAGTAACAAAGCAATCATCAGCGCATTAAAAAACATCACCATGACGCCCAGTTGACTGATCGTCGTGCGAGGGACGAGATGGCTGAACAGTCCTGCAATTCCTGACTGGCGTACCTGTCCTCGTCGAATATGTACACCACCAGCTTTTCCTTCACGAAGCTGCTGATACAATAACTCTGCCGCTTGGACTTGCTCATTTTTTGGTTCAGACCTCAAAGACATGTAACCAACAGCAACACCATTTTTCCAAATCGGATTCGCTCTAGCTTCAACCCAATAAAATGCGCCGTCTTTACAACGATTTTTCACCATGCCACGCCAGGCATTACCACTTTTCAGGGTCTGCCATAAATCTGCAAACGCCTCTTTCGGCATATCAGGATGCCGGACAATATTGTGATGCTGACCGAGCAGCTCCTCATCGTTAAAACCGCTAATTTCAATAAAAGGTCGGTTTACATATACGATCCTGCCGTCCAAATCAGTCTTTGACACTATATAGGTACCCGGCTTCAACTTTCGTTCTTGCATGTTCACTGGCATATTAATGCGCATAACTTCCCCTTGAGCTCACTGATTCCAAGTCAACAAGCAGCTGGTTTGATAAATAAAATTGATTTACTTCGGACTAAAAGAAAGTGACTGCATCACCAGATGATTGATTTGCAAGTTCACCACGTTGTAACCGGACTTGCTCTAATGTGGTATAGGTTTTCTCAAGCTGTAATAGCCATTCGCGACTATCAAGATTGTGTAATGAGGTGTTGTTTTTCAGCGCTTGTTGCATCTTTGCAATATCTTGATTGACGTGTGACAGCATCTGAGTCACCCGGTCCTGAAACTGTAACTCTGTCAGTACTTCGCTAATCTCCTGCTGCAACAGCTGATTGTGCTGCTCTAACTGAGCCGAAGCCGACAGAATTGCGGACGAAGTTTCTTTAAACCGCTGTAATACCTGCTCAATCAGAGTTTCAGACTGCAATAACTGTCTGGAATCATTCTCTGCAACGGCCTGAGTTTTATTCAGAGTCTGCTGTAAGGTATTGTTCACTTCATCAATTCTCCGGGCAATTCGCTCACCGGTTTCGCCCGACCTTGTTGAGAGTTTGCGTACCTCATCAGCAACTACCGCAAAACCGCGCCCATGTTCGCCGGCCCGTGCTGCTTCTATTGCAGCATTAAGAGCAAGCAAATTCGTTTGCGATGCTATACCTGCGACTTCAGCACCCATGGTTTTTAGTTCACCAGTAATAGAAGCAAGAGCGGTAATTTCATGAAGCATTTCATTTCGATTGTTCATAGCATCCCGTAACAAACCGACTAACGAACTCAGATTTGTATCGCTGAAATGCACCACTTCGCTAAGTCCGCTGGCATCGCCATTCGCCGCTGAACGCAAACTTTGGTCAAGCCCGGCATAAATCACGTCAAACTGCTGAACAAGATTATTCACCGCTTCTACCATTTGATCGGCGGCCATTTGTTGCTGTGTTTGCCAGACGGGTAGCACATTTAATAGAAAGGCCTGTTGTTGCTCTAATACTCCAACATTGGCCTGTTGTTGAACTTGGATGTCTGCTTCCAAAGCTGCAATTTTTTTCAGATGGATAGTGATTTCATCCGCTAATCGCACCAAGCACCAAGCTGCGACACCTGTAAGAAGCAACACAGCAAATACCCGGAAAATCAAATTTCCTTCTGCGAACAAACAGACCAAACTTAATAGAACCAGTATTAATGCCATCAGTTTCAAATAAAACGACTTCATAAAATCTAACATCTCCCGTGTTTCAAGGCCCCAAACCATTGGCCTGAAGATTCATTGCGCATGTAGGTTTTTAAACTCAATGGTTTGACTCAAATGCGCCAGTTTCCCATCGCGTAACAGTTGACTCAGCCTTAAGGCATGAAAACCCAAAAAGTCGCTAAGTGTGGGTTCTGCAAATGCGAATTGTTGAAAAGCTTTTGCCAGTTGGACAAACTCAAACATCAGGATCAATAAATCATCGAAGTTATAGGACACATGCTGGATCCAAACGACTTGTTGCGGATTTTGCGTTAAAGGGTGATGGATTTTGTTCAGAAGTGCAGCAAGCTCTGTCAAACGATCGAAATATTGCTCTGTGCTGGCCTTCGTAGTTGCAACCAGCTCATTGACAACGGTCTCCAAAGACTCACATTTGGGGGCGCTTTTCATGCTGAAATCCCCCGAATTGCAGCCTGTTCCGTTTCGGAAACAACCACTGGACCATTAAAATGCGAAGGGCTTGCTAGTTCGGCAATCTTGCAATGTAGTTTCAACCAATGCAGGATGGCATTTTCATCCAATGGACGACTGTACAAATAGCCTTGGCCCAACTCACAACCGAGGTTTTTGAGTAATCTGTCTTGATCGCCGGTTTCAATCCCTTCTGCGACAACATCCAAATCCAGGCTATGAGCCAAGGCGATAATGGCAGAAGTAATAGCTGCATCTTCAGTGTTGGCTGTGAGATCCCGCACAAAACTGCGATCAATTTTTAAGGTGTCGATTGGTAATCGTTTCAGATAACCCAAAGAAGAATATCCGGTACCGAAGTCATCAACTGACACCCGGACGCCATAGTTTTTTAAGCGCCGGAGTAGTTCCACAGCAGGTTCCATGTTTTCAATCAACATGGACTCAGTGATTTCCAGTTCCAGGTAACTAGGTTCAATATTCAGATGAATGAGCAGCTGTTCGATTTTTTCAGCCAAGCCCCCGGAGATCAGCTGTCGTGCTGACAAATTGACAGCCATCGACACCTTACAACCTTCCAAATGTAGCTTTTGTAGAAACTGACATGCCTCTTGCAACACCCAATCACCGACACTCAGGATCAGACCATTACTTTCCAGCACTGGTATAAATTGATCCGGCCCGATGCGACCCAACTCAGCATTGTCCCAACGCAACAAGGCTTCAAGCCCATAGACCCGGTCATCAGCAAGGTTGATTTTAGGTTGGTAGTGCAGTGAAAACTCTTTGCGCTCCAGTGCGTGACGTAGCTTGTGATCAATTTCCATTCTGGCCAGAGCCCGCATAGTCAGCTCTGCGGTGAAAAACTGATAACAATTACGACCTAACTCTTTTGCCCGATACATAGCGATATCAGCGTTTTTTGTTAACGTGGCGCAATCTTGACCATCAGTTGGGTAGACGGTAACACCGATACTAGCGGTCAGTTGGACTTCCCGCTCATTAATCAAAAATGGGACCGCTATGTGCTGCAGGATCTCGCAGCATTTTTCCGCGGCCTCATTCGGATCCTGCACGTGAGATAAAATGAAACCAAACTCATCACCACCAAGCCGAGCTAAAGTATCTGCTTCGTGCATACATCCTTGCAGGCGCCGGGCAATTTCTTCCAGTAACTTGTCGCCCGCTTCATGACCCAAGGTATCGACAATGTCTTTGAAGTGGTCAAGGTCAACAAAAAGCACAGAGAATGAACTATTTAAAAAGCGTGCAGAGTTCAATGTATGCTCCAACCTGTCGAGGAACATATTCCGGTTTGGTAGCTGCGTCAGGCCATCGTGATTGGACAAGTATGTCAGTCGCTCCTGCATCCGTGTCCGATCGGTAATATCTTTGCCGGTAGAAACAAAATGGGTAATGACACCAGACTCATCCTTCAAGGGCGTGATGGTCTTTTCTTCGTAATACAGTTCACCATTTTTCCGCCGGTTGATCATGACATCCCGGAAAACCCTGCCTTCCGCCAAGACTTGCCACATCATCCGGTAAAATGTGGCGGATTGCTGGCCTGACTTTAGAAAAGCCGGAGTAAAACCCAGAGATTCTTCACGGCTAAAGCCGGTTGTTCTGATAAACGCCTGATTCACATATTCAATAATACCAAACTGATTGGTGATCATGACGATGTCGTCGGTTTGTGACAAAGCCATCGACAACTTCAGCATTTCAGCTTCTGCCTGGTTACGATCTGCAATTTGTTGCTCGAGCGCCTTATTGGCATGTGTTAAAGCAACGGTACGGGCCAATACGGTTGTTTCAAGGCTTTCATTGGCATCCAGCAATTCGCTTTCCGCTTTGAGCAGCTTCAATCTGGCACGGATAGCCAACCATAAGAGTAGCAAGCTAATAACAGACAGCAGCAACAGACTTGGCGCAAAGTCATGCCAGATACTGTTCATATGCAGTTCGTCGGCTACTTTGCGATCAAAAGCTTCATGTGCGAAAACTAAAGTTAGAACAACTGGTACCGCCAACACTGTCAAAGACGTAATTTGTAAAGTACGTTGGCGGTTTATCAATTGCTTTTGTGAATAACCATGCTTAGGCATAATCTCGTCCCTCAAACCCCTTTTATGCGACCGTATTAAAAGAAGGTCAGATTATTGTCCTGCGTTTTTCCGGCACTTTGCCCCGAAGGCTGTGCCGTGTGCCGGCTATGATGCTGTGCAGTACCTAACTGGAACTGCTGAATTAGCGCCATTAACTTTTGCGATAATTCTTCTAAATGGCTACTTGATGCAGCGACGGTAAATGCATCGTTGCATGTACCGGTTGCTATCTCCCTGATTTTGTCCATACCCTGATTGATATCACTTGCGACGGAGCTTTGCTTCCCTGCAGCAACTGCTATCTGATGATTAATCAGACTGACCTGTTCAATAAGTAGTTGAATGGAACCCAGCAATTGCTCGGTATCAGATGCGGCAGCTTCCGCTACATTCGCTCGCTGTTGACCACGTTGAATCGCATCGGTGACGTGATGGGTTCTTTGCTGAAGGCTCTCTACCATTAATTTGATATCAACAGTCGCTGCTTGTGTACGATTAGCTAAAGTCCTCACTTCGTCAGCGACAACAGCAAAACCCCGTCCACTTTCGCCAGCTCTCGCAGCTTCAATGGCAGCATTTAGAGCTAGTAGATTGGTTTGCTCTGCGATACCGCTGATGACGCCAGTGATATTGGAAATGCGCTGGCTGTCTTGATGCAAGTTGCTAACTTCACTGGCAATTTGCTGGACTTCGCTCGCTAAAGCGTAAATAGCGGTTTTGTTTCGGCCTACCACTTCTTTGCCATCAAAAGCGGTTTGTCTAGCTTCCCCTGCAGCTTGAGACGCCTGAATCGAATCTAATGAGACCTGCTGCACAGCTCCAGCCATTTGCGACATCGCAGCAACGATTTTGTGCGTTTCATCTTGCTGATGAGTCATGTTACTGACGCTTTGAGTACCAAATCCCGATAACTGCGCGGCGGCAGTGGCAAGCTCTTCTGCAGATTCAGCAAAACGCCCAAACATGGCCCGCAAACGGGCATGCAGCAATTTGACTGAGACTGTCAAGGTACCAATTTCATCTTGCCGATCCGTGCATTCGATATGCTTAGTCAAATCACCAGACGCCAAATCCTTTAATGACAAGGCCAACTTTGCCAAAGGCAGAAGAATCACGTGCCGGACATACCAAACCAGTCCAGACAGGGCGAATAGAAACATCAGACCTACACCAACTAACCCCTGCAGGCTTTTATCAAGATTGTGATCAATCGCCCGATCGTAGGCTTTGAATTCATCTTGTAGCAGTTCCAGCTCTTGATTGAACTTCGCTACCAGCTCGGAATGGGCGTACTTTTTTTGGTCTACTTGCAACCACAGTTGATTAACTTTGTTGCTTTGCTGTACCAGTCGGTGTTCGTGGCTTTCTAAACCAACCATTGATTGATACCACTGCATGCCAGCAAATAAAACTATCAGTGCGACTATGCCCAAAGCAAAAGCTAAGCGAATTTGCAAACTGATATCACTCAGTCGGATGCGCTTCGGAACCTCTGATAACTGCCCTTCCCGCAGTTTTTGGTAAAGTCGTTCTGCTTTGCCTATTTCTTTGCGAAGAGGTTGTGTCCGGACCGATTGGTATCCAACAACTTCATGTCCTTTAAATACAGGCGTGACAAAGGCATCCACCCAATAATGGTCGCCATTTTTACAACGGTTTTTCACCAATCCACGCCAGGCCTTACCAGCTTTTATGGTGTCCCACAGTTGTTTAAACATTTGAGGAGGCATATCTGGGTGACGCACAATATTCTGATGTTGACCAATCAGTTCCCGCTCAGCAAACCCGCTGATTTCGACAAATTCCTGATTGACGTATGAAATGACACCAGACAGATCGGTGATTGAGATGATCGAAGTTTGAGCATCAAAAGTGCGCTCAACTCCTGTAACGGGTAAATTCTGTTTCATCCTATCGCTCCAGCAGCGCTGAAATAGCGCATTCCATGACTATGTGTATTTAGTCTTGTGCTAAGCGGAGGCTGGGCTTTGGCAGGTCAGCAGAGAACATGCTCTGCTGAAAAATTAATGCTTACCGGGGGCAGGGGTAAGTGAAGATATCTCTATGTTATAGCATGTTTTTCAACTGGCTCTGTAAAGACAAAAAAACTTCTTTTTCGTTCTGTACACTAGCTATGTAGATATATGTTGCTAAATTAATAGCTTATTTAATATAAGATATCTCTTAATTAAATTATTGATTTCAAATTTGCGTTGAAACTCTGGAGTTTTTCGATGAATCGCCCCCCCCACATTCTACTGGTTGACGATGACCGTCTTGTCCTTGCAACCATGGCAAAGGGATTAAGAGATGCTCAGTACCACATCACCACGGCAAGTTCTGGTCAACAAGCCATAGAGCTTGCCAGTGATCACGAGTTTGACCTGGCAGTACTTGATATCCGGATGCCAGGCATCAGTGGGATTGAAACTGCCCGCCAGCTGTTTCAGTATCATTCGCTACCCAGTATATTTTTGTCAGCATACGATGAAGGCAGCACGGTTGCAGACGCAGTACAAAGTGGTGGTTTTGGCTATGTCGTTAAACCTATAGATGCGCCGCAGTTAGTGCCAACTTTGGAAGCAGCTTTGGCTCGAGCCCGCGATATGCGCGCTTTAGTTGGTAGCCGGGAACAACTGGAAAAAGCGTTAAGTTCAGGTCGCTACACCAGTATGGCCGTCGGTATTATGATGGAACGTGGCCGACTGAGCCAAAAAGAAGCCTTTGAACAACTGCGCCATCAAGCACGCTCAGGTAATCGTAAACTGGAACAACTTTGTGAAGAGCTGGTGCTCTCTCTCGAAAACATTAACCTGGTTTGTGCAGGTATAAAAAAATGACGTTCACTCCAACCAGCGAGCTTGCCTTATTAAGCCATGAACAGTTGATTCATCGGTTGCAACAAACTCAACTGCAGAATCAGCAGTTGCAATCATTCCTCAATCACGCCCCATTGCTATGTGCTTATGTTGATACTGACTATCGCTATCAGTATGCGAATCAGGGCTATCAGGATATTTTTGGCGCTATAAGTCCAGGTGCTGCTATGCAACAAATACTCGGTGAGTCCTGGTTTGCCAGTTCGATACCGGTATTAATGCAAGCTATGGCTGGTGAAACGATCAAAACTGAATGCCAATACCTGTTAAATACGGCAAAAACGAACTGCACCAGCGCAGTGCTGTATCCAGACAAATCTCCAGATGGCTCAGTTAAGGGTATCTTTATAGTAGTGACTGACCATTCCTGGCGTGCTCAGTTGGAGCGCTCTTTACAAGAAAGCGTCATGCTGTTAAAGCTTTTTATCGATAAAGCGCCGGCCGCGCTGGCCATGCTAGACAGAGACCTGCGATATATTGCGGTCAGCCAACGCTGGCTCACTGATTATGGCCTGCAAGGCCAACAGTTGATCGGCCGTTGTCACTACGATGTGTTTCCAGATATCCCTGAAAAGTGGAAAGCAGACCATCGGCGAGGCTTAGCTGGTGAGGTGTTAAAATCAGCAGAAGATAACTTTGTCCGGGGATCAGGTGATGAACTCTGGTTGCAATGGGAAATCCACCCTTGGTATCACCAAAACGATGGTGAATTACCCGGTGGGGTCGTATTTTTCAGTGAAGACATTACTGCGCGTAAAAAAGTGGAATTTGCTTTGCGCGAAAGCGAGCAAAAATACCGGCTATTAATTGATCAAACGCCTGACGGCATTTTTGTCGCTGACCAGCAAGGAAATTATGTCGATGTAAATACGGCTGGCGCCGATATGCTGGGCTACACCAAAGACGAGATTATTGGCAAAAACATCGTCGATATCATCCACCCTCAGGAAATAAACCGCCTTGAAGAAGAAATCAGCAAATTCGCGAATGGCCAGATAGTTCTTTCAGAATGGTTATTCCGCCGAAAAGACAACACCACCTTTTTTGGTGAAGTCGTAGGAAGGCGTTTGCCCGACGGTCGTTTGCAAGGCTTATTGCGAGATATCACTTTACGTAAAAGTCAGGAATTCGCCCTGAAACAAAGTGAAATGTTTTATCGCCAGACTTTGGAATCAATCCCCGGTATGGTTTTTACTACCAGACCGGACGGCTATTGCGACTTTCAAAGCCAACAATGGGTTGATTACACCGGTGTCCCGATGCACGAGCATTTAGGTGACGGCTGGAATCTGCTATTACATCCCGATGATCGGGAACGTGCCTATCAGGCATGGATAAACGCGGTAGAGGGCCTTTCGTCTTACAATCTCGAATACCGGGTCCGACGGTTTGACAATGTCTACGAATGGTTTCGCGTCATTGCCCGCCCCATTTTTGATAGCCGAAACCAAATTGTCCGTTGGTTTGGTGTTGCGATCAACATTGAGCAACTGAAAAACACCGAACGACGCTTGGAGATCCGCAATTCAGAGCTCGAAGCATTGTTCGATATAATTCCTGCCATGGTATACGTCAAAGATGCAGAGCAACGTTACATCAGGGTGAATCAGGCATTTGCTGAGTATTTGTCTCTGGAACCAAAACATATTATCGGTAAACTAAATAGCGAAATCCTGCCAGATGACCTTGTTGCTATCGCGAATCAGAGTGATCATTTGGTACTCACCGAGAAGCAGTCCTTTTGTGATGTAGAGCAAAGTTGGACCGATCAGCACCAGCAAACTCGTTGGCTAATGGCATCAAAAACCCCGGTTGTAGCAAATGACGGTACAATATCGGGGCTGGTCGGGATTAAACTCGACATTACTGATCGTAAAAATGCGGAGACCTTCAGGATAAATGCACTGGAAAGACAGCGCGATTCACTGGTCCGGGAAGTCCATCATCGTATTAAAAACCATCTGCAAGGCGTCACCGGTCTATTACGAAACTCACTGCGCCAAAACGACTTGCTGCGGCCTTATTTACAAAAATCAATCGACCAGATTCAAACCATTGCTCAGGTTTACGGTTTACAAAGCAGCAGTCACGATACGCAAATGCGACTGTGTGACCTGCTACGCAGTACAAGCAGCAATAATTGTGATGCCAACATTCAGGTTGAATGCGAACTTCCTGCTCACAGCTGCACGCATTTAAGCCAGGATGAAGCAGTACCTATTGCCCTGATCCTGAATGAATTAATCACCAATGCCAAAAAGCATGTCACGCCGAATGGCCCACCACAACCCATTAAGATCCGGCTCGTGCTAAACGGAGAAAAACAACAGGCGCTGATTACTATCCGCAGTGGTCCCGCACAACTACCAATGGGGTTAAATTTACAGACTCATGAAGGTATTGGCACCGGACTTGAGCTCGTGTTAGCCCTGATGCCGCATAAAAATGCTGAATTACAACTGAGGGAGGATGGCGACGATGTAGTAGCTAGCCTGCTCTTGCAGCCGCCAGTTGTCTCAAAAATTCAGAATTGCTGTGACCGATAAATATAGAGCGCTCAGGACTCAAAATAAGGTCCTGAGCAACCCTCAGTGTCACAATTTAAAACCCGCCGATCAAACTGGTTCGCCGGCCTAACTCGATAATTCGGGCTGGAATTTGCTGAAGGCCGATCACTTCGTTAATCCCCCCGCGGCGGATAGCCTCTTTTGGCATCCCAAACACAACGCAACTCGCTTCATCCTGTGCAATGGTATGGGCGCCCGCTTGCGACATTTCCCATAACCCTTGTGCACCGTCATCCCCCATCCCGGTCATGATAATACCTACCGCATTAGCGCCTGCTTCACGGGCAATGGACCTGAATAAAACATCAACTGAAGGTCGATGCCTGCTGACTAAAGGCCCATCTTTTACTTCGGTGTAATACTGCGCACCAGAACGTTTGACTAATAAATGTCGCCCGCCTGGTGCAATTAAAGCCAAACCCGGCACAATCCGGTCGTTATTTCGAGCTTCACGTACCTCAATAGCACAAAGCTGGTTCAGGCGTTCTGCAAAAGATGCAGTAAATTTCTCCGGCATATGTTGCACAATGACTATTCCCGGACACATACGGGGCAAAGCGGTTAATACCGTCTCCAGAGCCTGAGTTCCGCCGGTTGAAGTACCAATGGCAATAATATGTTCAGTTGTTTGTTTCATAGCTGCCGATGCTTGTGGCAGCATCGCATCGGCATTGAGTTTCGGTGCGACAGTAAGCGGAGCTTTCTGACTAGTTGCCAGGTTGCGCAGATTTGCGCGGGCTGCAGCTTTTACCGCCTGCACTACATCGCCAGAGCCATCTTCCAGAAAACTTTTTAACCCAAGTTTAGGCTTAGCAATGATACTGACAGCCCCTGCAGCGAGCGCCTGCATCGTTGTCTGAGCGCCAGCTTCGGTCAAGGTTGAACAAATCACGACCGGCGTTGGACGCTCGGCCATAATTTTTCGCAAAAATGTAATGCCATCCATCCGTGGCATTTCAACATCCAGCAGTACCACGTCTGGCCATTGCTCAACCATTTTGCCCATAGCAAAAATTGGATCCGAAGCGACGCCAATAACTTCAATACTACCATCTTGTTCCAGCATGGCCTGAAACACTTTACGCACAAGGGCTGAATCATCAATGACAAACACTTTAATACGTGCCATCGCGCAACTCCCGCTCTGCTGAACTCTGACCATATTTCATCCAGACATGGCCGTTCCATAATTCGAAGAATATTTTCCGGTGTTGGTCTCCCCCTACATCTTGAGCAGTGATGGAGAAGTGATGTTTGCGAAGTAACTCTGCCGCGGAATTAATGTTGTTTTGCGGTACATTCAGCCAGGAAGCTTGTTCATATGGCAATCGGAACATACTGCCGCCGCCGAAGATTTTTACTTCAAATTCTTCTGGTGCGCATTTTCTGCTACGGATCTCCCGCAAAAACATGGCTATCGCATCATCTGCAAAATGCCCATGCGCTCCGCGACTGTGTTGCCCTCGTTTAGGTAACAGGTAGTGACACATTCCGCCAATACGCCGGCTTGGATGCCACATCGTGATCGCGATACAAGAACCCAATATCGTGTGTAAACGCACCTGACCACTGCCGAAATAAAAATCGCCGGGCGCTAAGACAATATCTTCGGTCTGCACTGCCCCTTTTAACATAATCATTTTCGGTACACCGCAGGTTGTACCGAGTACACTGCATCCGTCACACCATTAAGGCTTTCGGAATGACCAATCAACAGGTATCCCCCTGCTTTTAATTGCCGGACCAGTTGCGAAACCACCAGTTGTTTGGTTGGCATATCAAAATAAATCAGCACATTTCGCAGGAAAATCACATCGAATTCCCCTAATGCTGTCAGGTCACTTTTCAGATTCGCATGGGTAAAATGCACACGATCCCGTAAAATTTTGCTCACCAGAAAACTGCCATGCTGACGACCGATACCTTTGAGACAGTATGAGTGCAGATAGCGGGTCGGGATATTATTGGCCCGGTCCATTGAGTAATGACCGGTGCGTGCTTTATCCAAGACCTGGGTACTGATATCAGTACCGACGATTTCCCAGTTAATCTGTCCTGCATGCTCTGCCATGACCATGGCTGTGGTATAGGCTTCTTCCCCGGTCGAACTTGCTGCACTCCAAATCCGGCGCACTTCACCGGGTTTCCACTTGGGTAAAACTGACTGAATAAGGAAATCAAAGTGTTTCGCTTCACGGAAAAACGACGTCTCGTTGGTGGTCAACAAATTGACCGCCATTTGCTTCTCCTGCTCATGACCAGGGCTGTTGATCAAATGAAAATATTCACTGTAGGTGGCCAGGCCAAACTGTTTAACCCGCTTGGCGAGCCGGCCACTGACCAGCGTTTTTTTTGCGGCAGACATATGTATGCCGGCAGTGTCATAAATCAGCTTTTGAAACAGGCTGAATTCATTGTCACCCAGAACAACATCCATTCCTGACTTCTCCAATGGCCATGATTCACTACTGAGACGCGACTGACAAAGGTTCAAATATTGCTTGCTGAGCAGCATCTCCGACCATTGCCAGCTCGTCCACAGACAACACTTTGTCGACATTCAGGATGATGACAAATTTATCTTTAAACTTTGCCATACCAGCCATAAAGTCAGTCCGGATCGTCGCCCCAAACATCGGCGGTGCGGTCAAATCCTCGGCTGAAATCGACAACACTTCCGAAACCGTATCTGTAATGACGCCAATATCCTGCCGTCCATCACCAGAATTCACTTCAATAATCACAATACAACTGCGCTTTGTGACTTCACTTTGCGTGCTGCCAAAACGAGCGGACAAGTCAACCACCGGCACCACAGCGCCGCGCAGGTTGATCACGCCGCGGATGTAACCTGGCATCATGGGTACAGTGGTTAATAAGCCATACCCGAGAATTTCTTTGATTTGCACAATGCTAAAGGCGTACATTTTGCCCGACAGCATAAAGGTCAGGAATTGGCCGGCCGCAATTGCGGCAGGCTGATTCGACGGATTGACGACTTGAGTCGCGGGTAAATTCATATAACCTCCTGATCAGAACCGGACAAATTCGGCTTCATTCATCACAGGTTTCAGCTGCATTGGATCAGCATGATGTGCAGGTTGCATGTGTGCATGAGCCATTGGGGCATGTTGCATCGGAACATGCTGGGCTGCAGCCATCTGATATTGCATGCCTTGCGCTGGCATCATTTGCGACACTCGGAAGAACCCCATCAACTGCTGCAGTTGTTCAGCCTGGCTACTCATTTCTTCGGCTGTCGCGGCCAGCTCTTCCGATGAAGATGCTGTTTGCTGAGTGACCTTATTGAGTTGCTCCATCGCTGTATTTATCTGGCTGGCGCCAGTCGCCTGCTCTTCTGAGGCTGCAGAGATCTCTTGCACTAAATCAGAGGTTTTGCGGATAGACGGCACCATTTCGTTCAGTAACTGACCTGCATTCTCAGCAAGCTCAACACTGCCTTTGGCGACTTCACCAATCTCTTGTGCCGCAATTTGACTACGTTCCGCCAGTTTCCGCACTTCAGCAGCAACCACAGCAAAGCCTTTGCCATGTTCGCCTGCCCGCGCCGCCTCAATGGCCGCGTTTAACGCTAGCAGGTTGGTTTGATAGGCTATGTCATCGATGATTGCGATACGATCCGCAATAGACTTCATCGCTTTAACCGTTTCGCGAACGGCCTGGCCACCTTCATCCGCCTCGCGGGCAGCTTTGGTCGCCATACCATCGGTAACTTTTGAGTTTTCAGTATTTTGGCTAATAGATGCCGACATCTGTTCAACTGAAGCTGAAGTTTCCTCGACGCTGGCGGCCTGCTCAGCGGCACCCTGGCTCATACTTTGTGCGGTAGCAGAAATCTCTTCAGACGCAGACGCTAAAGCACTGGCAGAACTGCGTACTTCACTGATAATTTGCGACAGCTTATTCACCATTGCCTGCATAGCAGCAAGCAGTTGGCCGGTTTCATCTTTACGGTCAATCTCCAGCCGGACAGTTAAATCCCCCTCCGCAAGTTGATTGGCAACTTTTACCGCCTGATTAATTGGATTGGTCACTGAACGCGTTACACCAAACGCAATAACAACAGCGGCAAAAATCGCAAAGCCACCTAAGGCGAACATCAGATTCCGGGCAGATTCATAGCTATCGGTGGCTTCCACGCCGGCTTGTGTCATCAAGCCACCCTGGAATTTAATCAATTCCTCAACGCTAGTGATGTAGGCAAGCTGCGCCGGGTTAATGTCCGTAATTAACATCGCCGTAGCCTCCGCTTTTTTACCAGCAACGACCATTTTAATAAATGCATCCTGACCACTGACGTAGACGGTACGGGCATCGCTGACTGCTTTTAATTTTGCTTTACCATCGTCACTTTTTATTGCCTCAGCCAATTTTTCCAGTTCTGCTTTGATCGTGGCTCTGGATTGCTCAATGCTGGCCAGTTCCGCTTCCACTTGACTGGATTCTGCCATGATCAAGCTATTGCGCATGGCGCGGGCTATTTCGAAAATGGACTGAATAATATTGTTAGCCTGCACCGTCTTTGGATAACGGTCATTGATCAGTTTGTCTACGCTTGCGTTCATATCCCCTAAACGGGTGACACTAACAAAAGTTATCGCGATCAATAAAAGCAAAACCAGACTAAAGCCAATGCCGAGCCGGGTACCAATTTTCATGTTTTTAAACATTTTTTTCTCCTTGAAAAACCAGACGGGCATTGTCAGGCGACAATTGCAGCCTTGCTTTGGTTGTTAGTGACGTGTTTAACCAAGCCAGGAACATCAATAATCAGCGCAACCTCGCCATTTCCTAAAATGGTGGAGCCGCCGATCCCGCGCACCTGACTGAAGATATTGCTTAATGGTTTAATGACGGTTTGGAATTCACCGTGTAAACGGTCTACGACAAGCCCGGCCCGGTAACCACCAGACTGAACAACAACAACATTCTCCCGTCGTGGCCTTGTGCCGCTGACAGTGAACAATTCTCGTAAGCGAATAAAGGGCAACACATCTCCACGCAGGTTGATGTAATTACCATCAGCATGGGTACATTCTGGCGCTAACTCGACGCACTCCTGCACCATGTCGAGAGGCACCACATAAGCACATTTTTCGACGGTGACCAGGAAGCCATCAATGATGGCCAACGTGAGTGGCATGCGGATCCGGAAAGTACAACCAAGTCCTGGTTGGCTGATAATTTCAATAGACCCACGAAGCGCCTGAATATTGCGTTTGACCACGTCCAGCCCGACACCTCGGCCAGACAGGTTTGTTACTGCGTCTGCTGTAGAAAATCCGGCTTCGAATATAAGCTGATAGATTTCCTGATCTTCCAGCTTTTGACCTTCGTTGATCAGGCCTTTGGATATCGCTTTTTGCAGAATTTTGTCTTTATTCAGACCCGCGCCGTCATCGACAACTTCAATAACGATACTGCCGGAATCATGGTAGGCATGCAGGCGCAATGTACCGGCGGCCGGTTTACCAACCGCAGTTCTTTTGTCAGCAGGCTCAATACCATGATCCATCGCATTGCGGACCAGATGCATCAATGGGTCGCCAATTTTCTCTACGACGGTTTTGTCGAGCTCGGTTTCAGCACCGGAAATTTCCAGCGCGATATCCTTGCCCAGCTCTTGTGACACATCCCGGACAATTCTTTTAAACCGGTTAAATGTGGCGCCGATTTGCACCATTCGCAGACGTAAAGCGGAATCTCGCACCGCTTCCATCAGATTAGTAACCGTGGCGACCGATTCAATAAAACTGCTGTTCCGGCTCGACTTCGCGCAAAGTGCTGTACCTGCACCAGCTATCACCAGTTCGCCAATCAGATTGATCAGCGTATCCAGTTTTTCTGCATCGATTCGAAGCGACTGGTTGTCAGTTTTATGCTCTCGC
>Ga0247724_1000021_pt1 | contig 58299 bp, 73 predicted proteins | sample OKSTACKMC2E_FD_182776 | JGI IMG/M metagenome (GOLD analysis project Ga0247724, IMG submission 182776) | Subsurface sediment microbial communities from gas well in Oklahoma, United States - OK STACK MC-2-E | ecosystem: Environmental > Terrestrial > Deep subsurface > Rock core/Sediment | place... | reverse complement strand
ACTGCACCTGGTGCGAGGTCCGCGGCACCTGCCGGGCCTTCCGGGACGCCACCTTCCTCGAGGCCCAGACTGACTTCGACGACGCGACCGGCGACGTGTCCGTGCCCGAGGCCACCCGCATGAGCGACGAGGACCTGGCCCTCGCCCTCCGGACCCTCCCGATGCTCCGGGCCTACGCCAGCGCCGTCGAGGCCGAGGCCCAGCGGCGCCTGTTCGCCGGGTCCGTCATCCCGGGCCTGAAGCTGGTGCGGAAGAAGACGAACCGGGCCTTCCCGGCGGTCGTCAGGGTCCCGGTCGGCGAGATCGAGACCATTGTGGATGCCGACACGGAGGACGCCGGCGAGGTCGAGGTCCCGCTGGAGAACTACCTCGAGCGCCACGTCCTGGCGATCGGCCTGGACGAGGCGGACCTCTACACAAGAAAGCTCAAGACCCCGGCGCAGGTCGAGAAGCTGGGCTCGACGCCCGAGCAGCGTAAGGCAATGCGGGCTCTTGTCAAGGACCTGGCCTTCAAGCCCGAGGGGGGCGTGGTCGTTGCCAAGGAGGAGGACCCCCGTCCAGCCATCGACTGGGCTTCGGTTGCCGCCGACGATTTCGAAGAGTTTGAGGAGGGCGATGGGGGTCCTGCGTAGGACTTTTGACTACTCCCCCCCCCTGCGTGGGGGGGGGGTAGATCGAGGGTATCTGATGGCGTCCGGCCCGCATGCACTGAGGCCTCGAGAGGGTACTCTCTTCCTTGTGAGCCGCGCCACCTCGGGCGGCGGTACATTCAGGAGCCTAGACCATGATGAAGTCCCTTAAGCAGTACATTCAGGAGCGCGACCTCCATCGCAAGCCCGGCGTGCAGTTTGCCTACTCTCCGGACCTTCGCCTCACGGGTGTCCACTGCGTTGTCGACGGGGTCCCTCTCCTCTCCTTCTTCAAGGACGGCGAGGTCTGCTCGGCCGTCCACCCCGGCGACCTGATCGCCCTGCCGGAGCCGTTCACCCTGGCGAACCTGATCCCGATCAAGGAGATCCGCACGGGCGACCTGGCGCTGACGGCCCTGGGTCCGTGCTTCGTTTCCAAGCTGGTGGCCACCAGCCCGCCGACCCTGGTGCTGCTGACCCTGCTCGGCGAGGAGGTCCGCATCGGGGTCTCCGGCGATGCCGGCCTCCACGTCGTCCGCCCGAAGGACCTCGCCGGGGTCGTCCCCGGCCTCGCACACCCGGGCCTGCGGCCCCATTCCGTCCTGGGGGCCAAGCCCGAGGCGGGGTCTACCGACGTCGTCGACGTCGTCGACGTGCGGAAGCCCGTCCCCACTCACCTCCCCTGCCAGTCCCGGATCGTGCTCGTCAGCGAGGCCCCCGGGGAGCGTCTTCCGCCGGTCGCCGACCTGGCCCTGCTGGATGTCGAGCGGGTCGGCACCCTGGGTACCGCGGACGAGTACCGCCTGAAGGCCCTCGTGCCGCTCCGCGGAGCCAAATACCGCTCGGCCACCGAGCAGCAGGTCCTGCTGTCCCTGGTGCCGACCAACCGCCTGACCTTCGTCCGTGAGCCACAGAACCCGCACGACAGGAACGCGATCGCCGTGTACCGAAACCAGGCCGGGAGCCCTCGTAAGAAGGGTACCTGGCACGTCGGCCACGTGCCCCGCGAGCTGGCGGCCCTCCTGGCGCCGGTGCTGGACACCGGCGTCGAGCTGCAGGGGACCCTCAAGACCGCGGGCACGCTGGCCTATGACGAATGCCTGATGGAGTTGCGCCTCCGCGTGCCCCACTCCATGGAGGTCCGGACGGCCCCGAAAGTCTCGACGGCGATGGGCCTGGGAGACGTGTTTGTCCACCCCAAGCACCTGGGTAAGACGCTGGCCCAGGTGGTGCTCGAGGACCCGGGCTACGTCGAGTGGATGTGCGACATGGGGCACATCTCCCTGACCGAGCAGGCCGAGGCTGCCCTGAGACGGGCTACCCGCTGATGGTTCGCGAGATATCAGACTGGGCTAAACCGGGAGGAGACCCCGTCTTAGACGGGCCCGTCTCCCGGGCCTTTGGGGTCGACGTAGTATTGCTGACGATCGACCTCAACGTGGCCCGCCGGATGCCCGGAGAGTGGCAGGCGCGGTTGGTGCGCCTGCTGGACCAGGCCCCGGGAGTCCGGGGCCCACTGCAAGACAAAGAGATGATAGGAGAAGGCCCATGACGGACCCTCGACCCACCAACTACCGGGAGGACCTCGCCCGGGCCCTCGGCCTTGACGCGGACTTCGGCTCGAGCATACCCGGGATGGTCACACTGATCCAGTCCGTTGCGGCTCTTACCGACGCCGTGCGACAGGCTGGGGGCCGCCCGGACACGCTGCAGCAGGACCTGGCGGGCCTCCTCCGCGACGCTCAGGCATACCGAGGGCACACAAAGATGGGTATGGGTGATGGGTCCGGGGACTGCTTCGTCCATGGACCATATGAGGCTATCAAGCGCTGCCAGGAGGCCGTGCTCTTCCTCGAGGAGGCCCGCCCGCGACTGGCCTCGTGGCTCAAGGTTCCGCCAGACAGTGATCCCGAGGCCATGCTCGACGAGCTGGCTCAGGTGCTCGTATCTCAGGCCGGAGAGCTTGGGACAGTGGAGAAAACCCTCATGGTTTTTGCGCGCTCTGGGGATGACACTATCGGGACGCTTGCCGAGGCGGCCGCTGAGTCTCATCGACAGATGCAGGCCTCGCTTCAGGAGGCCGAGAACGGCCGGGTCGCGCTCCAGAAGTGGGTTGACGAACTCACCCAGCGGGTTGCGGACCTCCAGACCGGCCAGCAGGTCTCCCTGGACGTCGAGGCCTCCAGGCTCCGGGAGCGCCAGGAGGAAGAGATCCGGGGCCTCCGGGAGGAGTTGGCGCGGGAGCGGGAGGCCCGAGCCCGCCTGCAGGGCTACGTCGATCGGATCCAGGAGGAGAGGAGCCCCACGTACCGATCCGTGGGTTCCGGTCCCGGCCCGCGCTGACGCTGGTCCTCACGGGCACGTGGCTCGATCAACGAGGGCTCGGGGCGCACGGCCTACGGGCTATGATCCTTGACGTGACTCCTGCACTGCACGCGCTTCCCTCCCAGGTGCGCGCATCCCTGGTCAAAGAGTCACACGGTCTGCCGGCCTCCTGTCCACGGGCGGTGCGTCGGCGGCTGACGGGCGGGCGAGACGGAGGGCTCCGGTCTCGCCCGCTTTCACTTCACGGAGCCTGATGAACCGCTAGCAGAGGATGCCATAGATATGGCCGACAAGCACAAGGGTGACAAGGTCACCACTCCGAAGTTCCGTATGTCCTTCCCGGCCCTCCTGGTTGCCTCGGCGATGAAGGACGACGAGGGAAAGGAGGGCGAGCCGAAGTTCTCCCTGGTCATGCTGTTTGACAAGGCGGCACAGGCGACCCCCGAGTTTGCCAAGATGAAGGAGATCGCCAAGGCCGCCGCGATCGCCAAGTTTGGCCCCGACTACAAGACCAAGGTTCCCAACCTCCGCTCGCCCTTCCGTGACGGCATGGAGAAGGCTCAGCTTGAGGGCTACGGTGAGGGCGTCGTCTTCGTGTCGGCCTCGACCAAGTCCCGTCCCGGCGTGATTGACGCGGCCAAGCGCCGGATCGACTCTGCCGAGGAGATCTACCCCGGCCGCAATGCCCGCGCCACCGTCACGGCCTACGCTTACGACCGCAGGGGCAATAAGGGCATTGCCTTTGGCCTGCACAACGTCCAGCTGCTGAACGGTGGCGAGTCCCTCTCGGGCCGGGTCAAGGCGGAGGACGACTTCGACGAGGTCGAGGACGCCTTCGACGACGACGGCCTGCCGAACGTCGAGGACGATTTTTAAGGGCATACTCGAGAAGGAGCCCTCACTGGTCCCGGCCGCTCTTGCGGGCTCTGGCGGCCAGGTCTACGTGAGGACCCAGGGCCCAGGAGGCGCGGCAAGCACGTGCCTCCTGGGCCTCGTCCTTTCCCCCCCCGTCTGGAGTAGAAGACGATGATCCTCCACAAGTTCTCTGCCGCGTGGTGCCAGCCCTGCAAGCAGCTTTCCAAGACCCTTGAGCAGGTCCTGCCCGAGTTCCCCGACGTCCAGCTCGTCGAGGTCGACGTCGACAAGGCCCCGGAGCTCGCGAGCCACCACAACGTGCGGCAGCTGCCGACCCTGGTCATGGGCGACTACCGGCTGACCGGCAACGCCTCGACGGGGCACGTCCGGGAGTTCCTGGCCCGGGCCTCGAAGTAGGGGGCTCCCGGGACCTTCAGGACGCGCTATAGTGGCTCCATCAACGCAACTGAGGAGCCCACCATGGTCGACCAAGAGAGCAAACCCAAGCGCAAGAAGACCCCCACCTACCGCAGCTATCCGGCGGTGGTCAACCCCGTGGACGGCGTGGCCGACGCCTTCTCTGAGATACTGTCCCTCGGCGAGGAGTGTCGCGAGGCCTCGGACAACTTCCCCAACCCTGACCATCCCAAGGCTCAGGCCTTTGGTGAGATCGCTGACGTCCTCGAGGGCGTCAGCGAGGTGGACCTCTCCGACCTACCCGACTGGGCACAAGAGCTGAGCGTCCATACCTCCGAGATGCGGCCCTCTGACAAGCGGCGCAGCCCGTCTCGCGCGACCCGCCTTGACAACGCCTGCACGATCCTCCGCGACGTCGCGCAAGCCCTCCGCGACAAGGCCGACGAAGTCGAGGCCGAGGAGGAGCCCGAGGACGCGGAGGAGAAGACTTCGTGGCAGGAGCGGCAAGACGCCCTCGACGACGTTCGTGCCAAGGCGGACGAGCTGGAAGAGGCCGCCGGCGAGGTCGAGGGGCAGGAGTTCCCGGGCCTCTACGGCTGACCTAAGGGAAAGTACTACCGAAGTGGTAGGCCGGGAGGGCTCACCTCCCGGCCTTCTTTGTACATCCTACTCCATAGGTGACATGCCTCACCGGTCGTTGCATTTTAGAGAGGAGTATGCTAGCATGAAGATGAGGGCCCTGACGAGGATGAAAAAGAGGGTGGGGGTGCTGAGCCTATCAAGTTGGATCCTCCTGGGAGGTGCCCCCGCTGAGGCGAGAGACCTTGGCCCGGTGAAAGACCGCATCGGGGTGACCATCGGGCGCGTGTGGAAGGCTCCGGACGGGTCCCTGACAATCCAGGACCGCGTGGGGGTGCGGGTCGGCAGCGTCCGGCCACTCGCGGACGGCCGGGTCGTCGTGCAGGATCGCGTGGGGGTCACCCGTGGCACGGTCTCCCGCCAGGCCTATGAGAGGATGAAGCGATGAAGGTGCGGTACCGAAACTGGCGGGGCCACGTCGTGGAGACGACCCTGGCTGTCCTCGTGGAGGCCGAGCTCTGCTCGGTCGACCGCGACGGGGCGGCCGAGCGGGCCCGCGAAATGACGGAGCAGACGGCGCGCTTCCTGGGTGGCCTCGTGGACGTCCTCGTCGACAAGGGCGTCCTTACCCTTGCCGAGGTCAAGGCACTGGGCCTGGCGGAACTGGTCCTCCCAGGCAAAGACGAGGGTTGACGCGCGGGCGTGACCTCGGCACCATGGCATCCTCAGACCATCAAGGAGCCCCACCATGGCCGAGGCCATCCGACCCATGCTCGCCGAGAACGCCGCGGAAGCCGACGTGCGTTTCCCCTGCCTCGGCTCCCTCAAGATTGACGGGGTCCGAGCCCTGGCCATCGATGGCGAGGCCCGGTCCCGCAGTGGTAAACTCCACAAGAACCGACACCTCCAAGGTCTGTTTCGAGCCCACGCCCGTGAGCTCCAGGGCCTGGACGTCGAGGTGATCGTAGGCCCTCCCAATGCCGAGGACGTCTGCCGGGTCTCCTCCTCGGGCGTCAACACAGTAGAGGGTCAGCCGGACTTCCGCCTCCACGCCTTTGACATGTGGAATATGCCTTCCCGGCCCTACCGCGAGCGCTGGGAGATACTCCTGGACAGTCACCTGTTTGACCTCCCGCCCTTTGTGGAGATCGTCCCTCAGAAGCTGCTGTGTAGCCTCGATGAGTTGCTGGCCTACGAGCACGAGGCCCTCTCTCGCGGGTACGAGGGGTTGATCCTCCGGGACGCCCAAGCCCCCTACAAGTACGGGCGGTCCACCCTCAAGCAGGGCTACCTTCTTAAGTTCAAGCGCTTCCTCGACTTCGAGGCCGTCGTGATTGGGGTCAAGGAGAAGCTCCATAACACCAACGAGGCCAGGCTCGACGAGCTGGGCTACACCAGGCGCTCCAGTCACCAGGAGAACATGGTGCCCGCGGGCACCCTCGGCGTCCTGGAAATGCGGGCAATCAACGGCCCATTCGAGGGCGTGGAGTTTGACTGCGGCACCTTCAAAGGCTTCACGGCACCGGAACTGAAGGCCCTCTGGGACAATCACGTCTCCGGCCAGACACCGCTGACCGGGCGCATCGGCAAGGTGTCTTGCTTCAACGTGGGCATCAAGGACAAGCCGCGCTTCCCCAAGCTGCTGGCTTGGCGCGATCCCAACGACATGGGGGAGTGACCAATGGCGGCCCTGAAGGAACTGGGCGTCATCGTGGCTGCCCTAGTCGCCGCCCTGGGCGCGGTGGAGGCCCTGGGGTTACTGGTGCAGCTGGTGACTACCCATGGCTGATCGTCCCATCGTCACCCTCGACTTCGAGACCCGGTCCGCCTCGGACCTGGGCGACGTCGGCTCCTGGCGGTACTCCGAGCACCCGACGACGTCGGCCATGTGCCTGGCGTACCACCTGCCCTGGGAGCCAAAGGACCTCGACCACGTCCGCCTGTGGCACATGGGCCACCCCGAGACCGGGGTACCCGAGGCCCCGCCGCCCGAGGACTTGTTCTATGCGATCGAGGTCGAGGGATGCCTGGTCGAGGCCCACAATGCCTGGTTTGAGCGGGGCATCTGGACTAACGTCATGGTACCGCGGCACGGGTGGCCGGCGATCCCACACGAGCTCTGGCGCTGCTCGGCCGCCAAGGCCGCGGCCCTTGCCCTGCCCCGAGCCCTGGAGAACCTGGCCAAGGTGCTCCGCCTGCCGTTCGAGAAGGACATGGCCGGCAACAGGCTCATGAAAAAGATGAGCAAACCCAAGAAGCTCCTCAAGCGCGAGCGACTGGCCCTCCAGAAGCAGGGCGTCGACCCGGACTCCCGGCTCTGGTGGATCGAGGACCCCGAGTCCCTCGAGCGCCTCTGGGCCTACTGCCGCCAGGACGTCCTGGTGGAGCTGGCGGCGTCCGAGGCCATGCCCGACCTGAGCCCGAGGGAGGTCGAGGTCTACCTGCTCGACCAGCAGATCAACGAGCGTGGGGTCTTCTTCGACCGGGAGGCCCTCGACGCCGCCTTGTCCTTCGTCGAGCGCGTCTGCGGGTCCATGGTTGCCGAGCTGGCCGAGATGACCCGGTCCGAGGAGAACCCCGACGGCCTCGCCCCGACGCAGCGGGCAAAGATGCTCAACTGGCTGAACGGGCCCGGCGGCCTGCCCCACCTCCTGGACACCCAGGGCGCGACGGTGGACGCCTGGCTTGCCCGCGGGGACCTGCTGCCGGAGGGCCGCCGGGCACTTGAGATCATGCGGGCCGTGAACCGCACCTCCACCGCCAAGTACTACACGATGCGGGACTACCAGTGTGCGGACGGCTGCGGCCACGGCATGCTCCTGTATCACGGCGCCTCGACCGGGCGGTGGGCCGGGTCGGGCCCCCAGCCGCACAACTTCCCCCGCGGTAACATCAAGGACATGGAGAAGGTCTGGCGGGACATCCTGCAGGCCTACCGCGAGCAGGCCTGGGACTGGCTTGAGTTCCTGTATGGGGACGTCATGGAGCTCCTCTCCCACGCGGCCCGCGGGGCGATCGCGGCAAGGCCTGGTCAGGAGCTGGCGGTAGCGGACTTCAGTGCCATCGAGGCCCGCGTCGTCCTCTGGCTGGCCGGAGAAGAGCGGGCCCTGGAGGTGTTCCGCCGTGGCGAGTGCATCTACTGCGACATGGCCTCCGACATCTACAAGCGACCCATCACGAAGAAGAACGCCACGGAGCGCCAGATGGGCAAGCAGGCCATCCTCGGCCTGGGCTTCCAGATGGGGGCCCCGAAGTTCGTCGACACCGTCGCCAAGTACGGCATCGTCATCGAGCTGGACTTTGCAAAGCAGGTGGTCGATGCCTATCGGGCAAAGTACGCCGGCGTCAAGGCGATGTGGTGGGACCAGGAGCGCGCGGCTATCGAGGCCGTCAAGTCGCCGGGCCGGGTCATCCGCTCGGGCAAGATCCAATGGCGCATGAGGGGGCGCTTCCTGCAGTGCCGTTTGCCGTCGGGTCGACTGCTGTCGTACTGCGACCCGGTCGTCATCCAGAAGACCACGCCCTGGGGAGCTCCGCAGGACTGCCTCACCTTCATGTCCGTCCATCCCAAGACCAAGCAGTGGTGGCGCGGGGACACGTACGGCGGGACCCTTGTTGAGAACATCGTCCAGGCGACCGCCCGCGACCTGATGGCGGAGGCCATGCTCCGCGTCGAGGCCACGGGCAAGTACCGCGTGCTCATGACAGTGCACGACGAGGTGGTCGCCGAGTGCGACGAGGGCACCGGCGACCTGAAGGAGTTCGAGCGGCTCGTCGCGGAGGTCCCACGGTGGGCTGAGGGCTGCCCCGTCAATGCCGAGGGCTGGATCGGCCAGAGGTACAGGAAATAAATAACATGGTGACAGACGAGGAGTGGTGCCGGTTCCTGTATGGCTACCCGTTCCGCACGGAGCCGTGGGCCCACCAGTGGCGGGAGTTCCGGGACCACCGGTACACCGACGGCCGTGCCCTGCTCTGGCAGATGCGCACCGGCAAGACCAAGGAGATCATCGACCAGGCCTGCTGCCTGTATTCCGAGGGCAAGATCGACGCGGTGCTGGTGATAGCCCCGAACGGCGTCCATCGCAACTGGGTCCGCAAGCAGTTTCCCCTGCACGCCTGGCCGTCCGTTGACTGGCGGGGGGCGGCCTGGAGCTCGGCCGACTTCCACGGGGCCAAGTGGCGTCGGGAGGCCCACGACGCGGCCATCCACGGGGCCATCAACCACCGGGGCCTGGCGGTCCTGGCCGTGAACAGCGAGGCCCTCGACACCAAGGGCGTCACCCTGGCCATCCGGGGCTTCCTCAAGCGGCACACGCGGGTGATGGGCGTCTACGACGAGGCCCACGACTTTCGCACGCCCGGGTCCAAGCGGACCAAGTTGGCCAGGGGTCTGCGGAAGAGATTGGCCTACTCCCGCATCCTGACCGGCACGGTGGCGGACAACAGCCCCCTCCACGTGTATAGTCAGTACGAGCTGGTACGCCCCCGGTGCCTCGGCTTCCAGACCTTCGACGACTTCAAGGGCCGCTTCGCCGAGTACGTCGTCGAGCGGACCCGCGGGGGCCGGTCCTACCCGAGACTGGGCTCCTACAAGAACCTCGACCAGCTCCGGGAACTCGTTGCTCCGCACTCGTCGGTGGTGCTTCGGGAGGACGTCGGGGACATGCCCGAGCTCGTGCTGTCCGAGGTCACGTTCGAGATGACCGTGGAGCAAGCGCGGGCGTACCGAGAGCTACGTGACCAGCTCATCCTCGAGCTTGAGTCCGGCGAGGAGGTCACGGCCGTTGAGGGTGGAGCGCGCCTCATCAAGCTGCAGCAGATTGCCAGTGGCTTCGTCCGGGACGACACCGGGGTTGTGCACGACGTAGTGCCCGACGAGGAGAACCCTCGGCTCCAGGCCCTGCAGCGTGAGCTGGAGGGCTGGCGCGGTCACAAAGTCATTGTGTGGTGCGCCTTCCGCGAGGACATAGCCAGAGTGCGGGGCCTCCTCAAGCGGATGGGCCGGAACTCGGAGCACGTGGAATACTACGGGGCCACGCCTCCGGCCGAGCGGGAACGCGCCATTGACCGCTTCCAGGAGGACCCCAGCGTCGACGTCTTCCTCGGCCAGCCCCGGGCGGGTGGCCAGGGCCTGGACCTGTCCGCGGCCGACGCCATCATCTGGTACAGTCACACCCCGGACCTCATCGTCCGCAAGCAGGCCGACGAGCGTGGGACTCAGAAGGGGGGAAAGTCCGTGGCGGTAGTCGACTGCGTGTGCCCCGGTACGGTGGACGAGTACTGGCTCGGCTCCCTGGCGGTGAAGCGCGAGGTCTCCGAAGACTTGACCGGGCGGGGGCTACGGGACCACCTGTTAGCGGCGCTTCGGGCAATGGACGTCTGACGCTGGCACAAGCCTGCAAATGATGGCTCTCTCGCGGTAGGGCCCGCGGTATGCTCTGGGGGTGCCTTTGAGCCGTTCGGCCGGGCGACGCAACCGAGAACGAGAACGAGGAGCCAACCATGGCCGACGAGAACGACGTGAAGACTGAGACCGAGACCAAGGAGCCGAAGCGTGGCATCGGTACCGTGATCCGCGAGGCCATCAAGGCCGGCAAGGACAACGCCGAGGCGCTGGAGGCCGCGAAGGCCGAGTTTCCCGATGCCAAGACCACCATGGCGTCGGTCAACTGGTATCGCAACGACATGCGCTCCCGGGGCGAGACCACCAACGAGGGCAAGGCGATCCCGACCGCCCGCGAGCTGAATGCCCTGAAGCCGAAGGCTGAGAAGCCGAAGAAGCCCAAGAAGGAAGATCCGATCAAGGCCGAGGCCGAGGCTGCGGCGGCTTCTGTCGGGGACCAGGACCAGGATCCGGGCGAGAGCGACTTCGGCTAAAAAGCCGGAACGGCAGCAGAAAAGAGGGGCTCACGGGTCCCGCTCTTTGCGGTAAGATGAAGGGGTTCAGTCGATGAGGCTGAGCCCCTTTGTCTTACCCGGAGCCCACCTATGACCCCTCAAACCACGGTTCCCGACGAGGCCGCCAAGCCCAGCCTGCGCTACGTCTCCATCTACTACGTCCGTGGCGGGGGACCAAAGCACTGGCGCTTCCGATACGTCATCGGAGACCCTCCGACCAGCGGCCACTCGCGGGCAATCGTGCTCCCCGGCGAGAAGCAGTCTACCATCTTCTGCCCCTTCACCATGCAGTCCTACCGCGTCCCAAATGGGTGTGGCGAGCTCTCGACAGCCCGGGAGGTTCCGTTCGTAGGGAGCGACCTGGCGCGGATCATCCAGCGCAAATGGGCCGGCTACGAGCGCATGGGTTTCCAGAAGGACTATGACGTTGCGGCCCTCATCCTGCACCGTCTTGGGGCCGAGGTCCCCAGGCTTGTACGTCCCGTCGAGCCTCGCGTCGAGGGCGAGGGTCGCTCGCAAGGCAAGCCCTACGACGAGGAGCGCCTTCGTCCGATCCGCCGCGAGAGCAAGCGGGGGAGGGTGGCTGAGTTCTTTTTGTCCGACGAGCCCCAGTCTATCCGGGAGGCGATGGCTCGGCTGGACCTCACCCGTTCGGGCGTGCTCTCCCACCTGTTCTGCATCAACCGGGACCACGGGCTCGGCTACCAGCTGGCCAACGATTGCGCGGTCCTCCTCGTCCCCGATGGCTTTGACACGTTCGCGGTGCCGGCGGTCTCCGACGGCTCGACGGCCTCCGTGGGTGGTCGTCGCGGGCCCCAGGGGCGGCGCCTGGACGAGGGACGACTCCGACCCATTAAGCGAGACTCCCGCCGTGGCCGGGTGGCCGAGTTCTTCCTCTCTCCCAACTTTTGTCCCATCGCCGAGGCCGAGAGGACCCTGGAGCTGACCCGCTCGGGCGTCCTCTCTCACCTCCACTGCATCAACGAGGAGCACGGGATCGGGTACGAGGTGACCAGCGACGGTCTCTCAGCGCGCCTTGTGGTGCCCCTTGGCTACGACCCGTTTGCCGAGGCTGACGGAGGCAGGACCTCATCCCGCGGGCTGAGCGGGAAGCCGATGGAGCCCGAGCGCTTTAAGCCCGTCAAGGTGGGCTCCAAGCGGGGTGAGGTTGCCACCAAGTTCGAGGAGAGCAGGCGGACAGTGGACTCCGTGGCCGAGGAGATGGACCTGACCCGCTCGGGCGTGCTCTCCCACCTGCACAGCCTGTGGAAGTTCCACGCCGTGGGCTACTCCGTTGAGGCTGATGGAACCGTGGTCCTACTCTACCCCAAGGGGCAGAGGCTCTTCGAGGTCGAGGAGCCAGAAGTGGCCGACGCGGACGACTGGGGGTGAGCCGTGGCAAAGCGAAACGGAATAGCCAGAAGACTGGCCGAGGTTGCCCAGAAGCTGGGAGCTGAAGTCACCGTAGAACACGGTGGCAAGCACGATAAGCTTCGACTGCGGATTGACGGTCGACAACTTACATATACTTGTCCGCGATCCGCGTCCGACCGACGGACGGAGCAGAATTGCCTGTCTGGGTTGCGTCGTCTACTCAGGGAGCATTGTTATGCCGGGACTTAACGGCCAGACCACGCTCAGGGCCTCGGAGCTGATCGAGCTACTCCAGCAGGCCATTGTCGAACGTGGGGATCTTCCCGTCTACCTCCGGGACCCAGACACGGAGTGCCCCCTGGGCGTGAGGCTTGATCCAGGGGCGAGGAAACTCCGTCAGGACTATCCAGACCTGGAGCCATGCATGGCCATCCAGGCGAGCTACTTCCCTTGATCCGGCATGAGGTCCCTCCGCTACGCGGGCAACGTCGAGCCAAGACCCTCGTGGCCATGGTGAATGCTTGGTTGCAGACCCCACCGGAGTGTGCTAAGGATGTATTCAACTTGCCTAGGTGTGGTAGGTACGCGTCTGATAGCTGAGCCATCTTCCTGGACGGCCGGACGGACGTAGAGCCCAACGACGGCAAGTTAAACTGGTATGCGCAACAACTGAGGCAGGAGCCCATCAATGTCCAAGAGTATCCCACTTGACCGCGTCGTCGCGGTCGCCTCTAAGCACCCCGTTAAGGGGAACCTCGTGGAGGTGGTCGCCCGCTACGAGCGCGGCGATGAGTTCCCCCCGGTTGTCCAGGCGGTCTCCGGCGACCTCGGAGCCCACGACGAGTCCATCCTCGTGACCATGGCCGACGACGTCTACCGCTTCAACTCCGACCTGATCGGCCTGCCTGTCCCGGACTCTCCGCAGACCCTCCAGGGGGCCCGCCGAGAGTGGGCCGAGGCGGCCATGGCCGAGGAGATCGACGAGTTTCGCGAGGCCTCCGCTAGCGGCCGCGTGGACGAGGCGGCCGACGCCCTGATCGACCTGGTCTACTTTGCCCTCGGGCGCCTCCAGGAGATGGGCGTGGCCCCGCTGCCGGTCTTCAAGGAGGTCCACGCGGCCAACATGACAAAGCATCGCGGCGAGCTGTCCAAGCGCCCCGGCTCCATGGGCTACGATGCCATCAAGCCCGAGGGCTGGACCGCGCCCGACCACTCCTACCTGCTTGGCCTGAAGGGCGGCCACGTCCCGGCGCTTCGTGCCCTGGCTCGCGGGGAGAAGTTCCTGGTCGGGGGCCCCGTCGCCCCGCAGGAACCGGTGCTCCTGCCTCCGGCCATTAGCGACGAGGACCTGCTGGTGCTTAACACCCTGTCCCCGGCGCTGCGTGAGGCCACCCTGCTGCGGGCCCGCAAGGCCCAGGACTACCGCCAGGGCTTTGCCACCCTCAAGGACTACTTCCCGTTCGGGCTGAAGTCTCACGCCCAGATGATCCACACCAAGGACCTGCGGCTGATGAACCTCGTGAGCACGGATCGGACTCCGAACCACGAGGGCATCCGCGACACCCTGCTCGACCTCATCAACTACGCCACCTTTGCCGTCGAGGACCTCGACGGCGTGATCGACGGCACTCGCGGGGCAGGAGAGCGCGCATGAGTGCAGCCCGCTTCTTCGACCACCACGGTGACCTCCTGGGTGACCTGCTCCGGCACGGCGTGGTCGAGACGAACGCCCGCACCGGGACGCGCGTCCGGGTCCATCGCGGCGGCACGGCCTTTGCCCTGGACCTGTCCGATCGCACCCTGCCCGTCTGTGGCACCCGCAAGCTCTTCCCCGGCACGGCCGCGGCGGAGGTCGCGTGGTTCCTCTCGGGGGACCGGGACGTGACCTGGCTCCGCAAGTATGCGCCCATCTGGGACAAGTTCGTGGAAGACGACGGGGTGACCGTGGCGGCGGCCTACGGCTATCGCTGGCGGAGCCACTTTGGCCGGGACCAGGTGCTTGACGCTCTCCAGGCGCTGAACCGGGACCCCTCGGATCGCCGTGTGCTTGTGTCGGCTTGGGACCCCGGCCAGGATGGCCTCGGTCGCCCGTCCAAGAACGTCCCATGCCCGACGCACTTTACCCTCAATGTCCTTGCGGGCGAGCTGCATTCCAGCCTGTTCATCCGCTCCTCCGACGTCTTCGTGGGCCTGCCCTATGACGTCATGGGCCACGCGCTCCTCATGGACGCAATGGCACGGGAGCTGCGACTGTCTCCGGGGGTGATGCACGTCACGCTTGCCCACCCGCACCTCTACGAGAGCCACTGGGCTCTTGCCGAGGAGTGCCTTGACCAGGAGCCGGTGGCGGAGCAGCCCGCGCTGCCCGGGTGGACCGTGGCGGCAATCCTGGGAGCCCGGGACGCCTACGTGGCCAGGGTTAAGGAGCTGGCCCGTGCGGTCCGGTGGCCAGACTTCAGCCCCCGTCCCGAGGTCGTCGCATGATGGGAGCCTCCCGGACTACGCAGGAGGAGTGGGACCGCCGCTTCATGCGCCTGGCCCGGGAGGCCGCCTCCTGGTCCAAGGACCCTGACTGCCAGGTCGGAGCCCTCGTCGTGGCCGCGGACAAGCGACGGCTCTCCCCGGGCTACAACGGCTTTCCTCCTGGGATCGCCGATCTGCCCGAGCGCCTGGCGGACAAGGAGCTGAAGAACCAGCTCACCCGCCACGCGGAGCCAAACGCCCTGGACAACGCCGGGTTCGACGTCACGGGAGCTACCCTGTACGTCACCCGGCACCCCTGTGGCACGTGCGCGCAGGCCATCCTATCAAGGCGGATTGCCCGCCTTGTCTGCCCGCGTCCCGAGTTCAACCACGGCCGGTGGGGTCCCTCCCACCGCCTCGCCGTCCTCCTCCTGGAGGAGGCGGGGGTCGCCGTCAGCTACGTGAGACTGGAAGAATGCTGAGACTCATCATGGGCGTCTCCGCCGACGGCCTCGTGGCCAGGGGGCCCGAAGACGACATGTCCTGGCTGGGCCCCTGGGACAAGAAGGCCTTCCGGATGCTCACCATGGCCGGGGGTGTCTGCGGCGTGAGCTCCGTGACCCGCCGGCTCATGCCCCCGGAGCTCCCTGGCCGCACGCTCTTCACCCTGTCCACCAAGCACGTGTCCGGGGCAATGACCCTCGACCGCTTCGCGCGCCTCCACTCGGGCGCGTGGCTCCTCGGGGGTCAGAGGCTCGCAATGGTCGCGTTTGCCCACGGCCTCGTCGGCGAGGTCCACCTCTGCCGATCTGACCGAATTGCGGGAGCGGGCGTCCGTGACATGGTCACCCCGTACCTCCGCGAGCGCGGGTGGGTCCTGGCGGCCAGTCCCGTGAGGCTCGGGGACACCCGGGTTGAGTGCTGGCGCCATGGCGCGTGAGGCCCGCCTCTGGGAGTGGCTCCGCGACGGCCTGAAGGGTCTCGAGGGACTCCACCTGCGCCGGATCGAGAACCTGGTGATGGAGGGCGATCCCGACGTCACCGGGTGCTGGGCCGGCAGGTACTTTGAGCTAGAGTTGAAGGGCTGTGACCGCCCGGCCCATCCGACCTCACGGCTGGTCTTCGACGTCCGCCGGGCCCAGGTCATATACCACCACAGGCGATGGCGGTGCGGGGGTCGTAACTGGCTCTACGTCAGGGTGGGCCGAGGTCGGGAGGTCCGGCGGTACCTCATCCCGGGGATGTATGCCGGACGGCTCGAGGCGGGCGTGACCGAGGACGACCTGGCCGGGCTCTCGGTGCTCCATCCCAGCCACTCGGCACAGGACTGCCTGGCTAGGGCGGTGCAGAGGGATGAAGGAGATTCCACCTGAGTGTAGTAGACTTCCTACCCGACTCCGGTGGCACGCCTCACAGATGCGTGGGCGGGGCTAAATACTGGTCCAGGCTGGGGTTCGCGGGGCTCTGTCTCCTGCGTGTCCCAGCCATAATGGGCCCTCGACCGCGAGGAGCCCCGGGGTCAGACGCCGGCACGAGCAGAAAATTTTTGCCCCCACCCAACAAAGGCGTTTACAAGGCCCCTGCTTTCTCGCATAATGGGTCCCATCAAGCGGCGATGACGCCGAGACCCAACGACGAGGAGCCCGCCATGTCCGACCTGAACGCCCTGCCGATGAACGAGCTGGTTGCCAAGCACAACGAGCTGGTGCATCAACTTGCCGACCTCGGCGCCGAGCTCCGCAAGGACGCGGGTCCCAAGACCTTCTCCACGCGTGCCAAGGCGGTCGTCCGCATCCTTGCCCTGCAGTCTGAGCTGGACCTGCTGAAGGAGGTCTCCGACGTCGAGGAGGAGGTCTCCGACGTCGAGGAGGAGGTCTCCGACGTCGAGGAGGAGGTCTCCGACGCCGAGGAGGGGATCTCCGACGCCGAGGAGGGGATCTCCGACGTCGAGGAGGCGGTCGCTGCAAGCGAGTCCGAGACGGTCTTCGAGCCCAAGACGACCGAGTGCCAGGAAGAGCCTGCCGCTCAGGCGACCGAGCAGACCACGGTCGCGGCGGACGAGCAGAAGCCGGCCGTCGTGCCGACGAACAAGAACGGTCAGCCCCACATCATCCGCACCCTCTCCGAAGAGCTGCTGCTGCGGGTCGAGCCGGCCCTCTCTTACGAGGACGTCCTGGCAAAGGTCAAGGAGGCCTTTCCGAAGAGCTCGACCACCATCGCGTGCCTCCGCTGGTACGCCGTGCAGCTCCGCGAGCGCGGTGAGAAGGTTCCAAACCGGCCCCGCGCCCCGCGCAAGCAGCCCACCAAGAAGGAGGGTTGAAGGCATGCAACTGCGTACGGCCCTCGTGGGGTCTCGCTATCACAAGGGCGCCTATGATCGGCTCCGCGTCCTCAAGAGGGGCGCCGAGCTGACGCCCGTGGCAGAGCCCGAGAACCCTCACGACCCCGAGGCGGTCGCGGTCTATCACGGGGGACAGCACATGGGCTACGTGCCCCGTGACCAGGCTCCGCTCGTGGCTCGAGCCCTTGCCGAGGGTAGGGTGGTGTTGGTGACCCTCGCCTGTGACGAGGCGCACCTCATGGGAGCTCCGTCGATCGTGGTCGCAATTGGAGGGGTAAAGGAGGGAGAATGGGACTTCTTGGACTGACGTGCCTCTACCTGCTCGTGGGGGCCCTGATGGACTTGCTCCTCGAAGCCTTCATGGCCCGCTCGGGTCGTCGGCACACACCCTGGCATACCCTCGGCGTGGTCACCCTGTGGCTCCCGCTCCTTGTGTTCCACCTTGCCAGGGGGTCGCGTGGGTGATTCGCGATCACCGTGAGGCCCAGCTCATCCACGTCCGCAGGCGCATCCGTCAGAGACACGGGCTCGCTCTGTCTCGGGCCGACGTCGAGTGGCTGGTTCGGTCGGTGAGAGAGGAGTGGCCGGGAGCGCAGATGCTCGCGCCGGCCCGAGGAGGGCGCGAGGCCTGGGAGGGGGTGCTCTACGGCCGACGGGTCCTGCCCGTCATCTATGACCCCGTGACTAAGATGTTTGCCACGTCGCTGACGTGGCGGGACATGGGACGGCTGGTAGCCCGCCACAAGAAGAGGGGCCCGGACACGCTGGCCCTCGTGGAGCAGCAGGTCCGGGCCCTGGAGAGCATCGCGGAGGCGCTAGACCACCTCGTCAACGCCTCCGGGAGAACAGGCCCTTGACAGACTCGACCAGGGTCCCTACCTGGTCCCCGAGGCCACGCCCCTGGGCGGAGGTCTTCTGGAAGTGCCTCAGGGTCATGTAGCCGAGGACGATAATGGCCGACCACTCCGCGGCCGCCTCGTAGGCCCGCACGTACTGGGAGCCATCCCTGAAGAAGACCTCGACCAGTAGCCGGGGCTCGTAGGCCCCACCCCAGGACGCCGAGACGTCCTTGACCAGGAGGCGGGCCGCGTCGATCCACATGAGGTACATGGGGGTTGCCAGCACGTGGAAGGCCCGCATCGCGATCTTCGGGCGGGTCATCATGCGGGCCAGGGCCACCCTGCCGGCGGCCTCCGGGCCGATGGCCGTAAGCACCTCGGGGGTCATCTCGCCCTCGTCCACCCGCAGGCGGTCCGTCTCGGCGCGGTGGGCCTCGACCTCCACCCGCATTTTCTCGAGAAAGGCCTGGGCCTGTTCCGGAGGGAGTGCGGCCAGCTCCGCCTTGAGCTCGTTCGGGGTGGATGCCTGGGAGGGCTGGCCCGTGACGGCCTCGTAGACCTCCTTGCCCTTGTCAAACAGGTCCGCGACGGCGTCGATGGCCTCGAAGACGCCCCCGGCAAGGGCGAGTAGCGGCAGGGCCATTCAGGCCTCCTCGGTCAGGCCCAGGGCACGCCGGGCGCGGTGGTAGAGCTCGAGTCGGTCGGTCCAGCCGTTGCTGTCGCCGAGGGCCTGGGTCTTGCGCCCCCGGTTGATTACGTCACAGCAGCCATCGAAGTCTCCTCGGTCGATCCAGGAGCCCAGGCGATTGGCCGTCCAGAACCAGCAGGCTGAGCGGGCGGCCTGGACGGGGGCCTCCAGCAGCTCGGGTCGGGCCTCGAGGTCCAGGCCGAGGGCGGACCCGCAGACCCGGTAGTTGTCCCGGCCGGTGACCTGGATGAGGCCTCGACCGCGGAAGCGAAATCCGTCGCCGGAGGCCTCGTCCCCGTTGCCCATGCGGCTTGCGTAGACCCTCGAGCCAATGCGCTCGGGCTTCCGGGCGTACTCCTCGGCCTGTCCGGTCGTAAAGTACCGCGGGAAGACGGCCAGGAGGGCCTGGGCTGAGTAGTTGAGGTTCTCGGCAGTCAAGCGGAGCAGCCCGCTTTCGTGACCGATCTGAGCCAGCAGCGCGGCCACGTGGGCTGGGTCAACGACGCCAAACTCCCGCAGGGCGTCATTAAGGGGGTCAATAAAGCGGGCCCGGTCTGCAGGATGGGCCTTCGGCATTGCTCTGGCCAGGAGAATAGGGGTGAGCTCGACCACGGTCAACTCCCCTTTTCAGTCATGCGGTCGATCCGGTCGACCAGCTGCTTAATGCCATCGCGAAAGGTCGCTTCGGCCCGGTCGAACCGGCGGTCAATCTCCTCACGAATGAGGTGGACGTCGTCCTTGACAGCATACCGCTGGAGGCAGTCCTCTTTGTGCTGGACCAGTCCATCTCGGAGGGCGTCGATGGCCTTCCACATGTCGGAGTGCTCGGCCTGCTTGGCGGCTGAGGCAGTCTTGAGCCCGTCAACGACGGTGGCAATGGCCTTCTCGAGGTCCCCGGCGGCTCCAGACTCGACGTCCTTTGTGCGATGCCACAGGAACATGAAGCCGAACCCCATCAAGGCCACGAGGCCGACGATGACGGTCCAGACAAGGCTCAGGTCGAGCTCCCCCTTCATTGCGTTTCTATCCTTTTTATGGGGACCATGGGAGACAAGACTCGGCCCCACCTCTCATAGCGCAAGTAAAATGAGGCTCGGGCGGCGGTCTCGTCGAGTATAAAGCCAACAATACGCCGAGGCCGCAGGCCAGTATACTGTAAATTTACTCGGTTGCAGCCTGAGGCTGTTCCGGAGGAGGCTCCGGCGGGACAAAGGTCGGGTCGTCCACCAAGGAGCCCAAAGCCACGTCCACCATCTTGCCAGTGACCTCGGCGGTTCCGATGGCAATAGCTGCAAGCCCACCGGGCACAAAGCTCCCGTAAGCATGCTCTATGATGCCCTCGGGGGTCTCCACCCCATAGGCAGACCGCACCTCGCGAATGGCGCCGGTGGTCGTGTCGTAGACAGCAAATCGCATGGTCGTATCCTCAAGAGATTTTGGTGTAAAGGCTGTGGTACTGGATGGCGTAGCTGAGGACAATGGAATTCCAGGGGCCGGACCCGTTCACGGTATTGGCCCGGTAGAATACAGGGATTTTGAAAGCGGTATTAGGCCCCAGCTTCAGCTCGCCGTGAAACTGTCCCGCCGCCCCGGCGGTGTTGTTGTACGCGGCCGCAACAAAGAAGGCATTGGTATTGGTGCCGCGCACACCAGACTCACTGGTGGGGGGCCAGAGACTCCAAAGCAGATCACGCGTCGCGCCGGGGGTGCCAATAGCCCCACCTAACCAGTTCGTAGGTCCGCTGCCCCCGGCAGTAGCCATGAGCTCCCAAAAAACCGTGTAGTCGATTTGGGCAAACTGGTCGGTGATATTTGGCACCGTGTACACGGAAATTTCTGCGCTAAGCAACACATTGGCCGAGGTAGACAGGTTGAGGGTCCCCGTAACAAGGCCCTGGGCCCCAGCAGCATTCATAGGCATTGACTATTCTCCATTATATAGTTACCGTCCGAGGCCCAACATATTGATTGCGTAGGCCTCCGCAAGGCCTCCTCCGCTGGACGAGGCCGCCCCCACCACGTCCCAGGAGCTGACCCCGTCCGATACCAACGTGCAGCTATCCCACCGGTTGAGGAGCGTTTTGCTGACGGCCCCGGCAATCAGGTCCGAACCTGCCCGGTTGATGGTGACGACGGCGCCGGCCCCAACATTTGCCACTGGCAAAGTCCATCCTGCGGGTACCCCGCTAGCCGCTGGCAGGGTGATGGCCAGGGTGGCCGTGCATCGCTGCAGTCGGCCTCCATCTCGATTACGGTCCGGGGTGAACCCCGTGGACCGGGAGACTGGGGGCATCGACAGCCGGCGGGTCAGACCGTTCAGGTTTCGCCAGGTACTTGCGCCGTCGGCCACCAGGATCAGGACCTCGCCCGGATAGACGTCAAGGGACGTCTGACCGTCGATCGTGTCCGCGCCAGCTCGAGAGACCGTCAGGATGCCCGTCCCCACGTTTGTATAGACCAAGGTCAGCCCGTTGGCAGAACTGGCCGCGGGCAGCGTCCGGGTGATGGCCCCCGTGCAAGCAAGGACCTTACCCCGGTCCCCGACGACGTCCGCGGCCGTCGAGCTGCGGGCCTCAACGGAGTGGAGCGGGACTCCCAGGTTGACGAGGGCCTGCAAGACCGTGGTCGCCCCCGTGCCTCCCTTGGCCACTGGAGCAGTCACCAGGGCATTGAGGGAGGCGTCGACCGCCGAGAGCGCCACGGCTGCGATCGTCGCGTCAAGGGTGCCACTGTCGAGGGTGACCCCGACGAGGGTCCAGCCGTTGCCGGCGTCCCAGGCGCTCGAGGCCACCACCCCATAGAGGTAGTTGGCTCCCTTGAGGACCCGCACCCGGTTGCCCACGACGTAGGTCGCGGCCACGTTCGAGCCGACGACTTTGAAGGACGCCACGCCCACGTAGACCGGGACGTGCCCGTGGTCAATCCAGACGTCGGCGGTGGGCAGGGCAATCCAGGCCGAGCCGGTCCACTCCTCGAAGCGCCGGGTCGTGGAGTTCCAGCGTTTGTGGCCGATGACCGGATTGGTCGGCGTGGCCATCTTGGCGTTGTCCTCGTCACGGCCCCTCAGCAGGGAAATGACGTCCGCATACAAAGATGAGAGGGTGGGAAGGAACCAGTCTGCCATGTCAGTAACCTCTTACGGCCCAGGAAAAGGGGCCCGACACCCGGGTTCCAGCTTTGTCAAACAGCATGACCCGGAAGCTTGTAGGATAAGCCGCATCGACGAAGTCGTAAACTGCGAACCTCGCGCTACCCCCGCCTGGGGTGACGGTGATGCTGGTAACGTCGATGAACTGCAGGTTGAAGTTAACCTGGGTCCCGGAGGCGTCCGCGGCGCTTGCTGTGCCCATGCCTGCGTCATCCTTGAGCTGAACGTCCAGTCGCACAGTCATGTCAAAGGAGGCCAGAGAGGTCTCGTCGGCGGCCGTGAAGTCCACGGTCACCCGGAGGTAGCGCATCTCCGAGGCCACGGCCTGCCAGGCATTGGCCAGGACCGTGTAGTCCGTGCCGTTGGTACTGACCTCGAGCCTGGGCTGCATCGAGACGGCCCCCGAAATGGTTTGCCGGTCGGGGGTGATGGTCACCCGGATGTTTCGGATCGTCGCCCCGTAGTCCAGGACCTCGACGTACTGAGCAGACGCCTCGGTGGGCTGCATGAACCAGGGCAGGCCCGCGTCAATCTGGTCCTGCGGGCTCGCCCATCCCCGGGAGACGAAGTGGTCCTCCCACGTACGGGTGGTGTTGACCGGCAGCAGTAGTCTACCGGCCTCCTCGACCAGTGCGTTAACCCGGGAGCCTCCGAGGGTGCTGTCCCAGGTCTGCAGTAGGACGAAGTCCGGTGGCTGGGTCACGACGCCCGTTGCAGGAGTCCCCGCACCCCGGTTGCCGGCCACGTCGATTGCTGTCACCCAGTAGGTGTACGACCCAGCGGTGGGCTCGAGAACCGTGGCAAAGGTACCCTGGACCACCTGGACCAGCTCGTCGTCTGTCGTCGGGCCCCGGCGGACCTCGTACTCCTTGATGAAGTGGCTGCCCTGGACGCTGACAAACTGGAGAGTCACGAAGTTGTCGATGACCTGGGTGCTAATCGAAGGGGCCCCCGGCGGAGCAATCGTGAAGCTGACGGTTGCCGGGGCGTTGGAGTTCAGGCCGATGGCGTCAACGGCATAGACGTGATAGGTTTTTGCCCCGGCGCTCAGGGGGCCAAGGAACAGCTCGTTAAAACGCTGGTACCGCTGGAACGAGTCGGGGGTCCCGTAGACGAAGTACTCCTTGAAGTCCAGCACGGTCACCGGGTCCCAGCGCAGATAGACGCCCTCTGCACGCACGTCGGCGACAAGGCCGGTGACATTTGGCGGCGGGGTGGTCTTACCCACGACCCAGTGCAGCTGGGTCGTGGACCACTCGCCCGCTCGGTTGCCTGCGCCGTAGAAGCGGGCCCGGATCTCGTAGGTCTGAGCCTGTTGGACGCCCGTGAGGAAGACCTCCTTGACGTCCCGGCCGTCGCTACGGGAGGCCTGCCACGTCCCGGTCCCGACCATGCGGTACTGGACCTCGACCCCGCCGACAGTCGAGGACCTTGCCGAGACGAGGCCAAAGGTGACAAGCACCCGGGGGAGCAGGGTGCCGTCTGGCAGACGGTCCAGCACGGACTCGTCGGACCTCATGGCCGCAATGACCGGCACGGTCATGCCAGGGATCGGGGTTAGCAGGCTGGCAAACGGCGGGATGGCTCCCTGGTCCGCCGCGTAGATGGCCGGAGCGTAGTCGAGGCAGGTGAGCTTTGCACTCATCTCGCGGCCCGGCTCGATGCCAAGCACGATGAGGTCACGGGTGACGTTACCCACCTCTCCAAAGACCACCAGGTCTCCCACCTGGGGCGGGGGGTAGGCCGGGGGGGTCGGGGTCACCGCCTTGGTCGGGACTCCCACGTTCACCAGGTTGATGGCGTTGTCCATCGACGAGGCGTTGCGGACGATCATCGCGTAGGAGCCACCCCCGGTCATTGGGACCTCGTCGTCGAGGACGACGGAGATGGCCGCACCGGACCCGTCAAGGATAACCGTCTTGACACGGGCCGCCCCAAGCCCCACCCCGATGACGTCGTGGGAGACCCTGATGCGGTCGCCCCGGGTGCACACGAGGTGCTCGATGTCTGCGAAGAAGCTGTACCGTGCGGAGCGGAGGCGCCCCGCAGCGATGTGCCTGCGGCCGGCCTTCCACACGTGATCCGGGTCGGTCACCCCGGGAAGCTCGAGGCCCTCGAACTTGGTGGCGTTTGCGGAGGAGTATCCGTCATCGTAGACGATGCGCTCGTCCTGGCGGTAGTCCTGGTCCTCGTTGACAAACCGGACGCGCCAGCCGTGGGGGCGATCCAGGTAGAGGTGCTCGACCTCCATGCCCCACGAGTTCCGAGGCGTGAAGACCTGGCTGACGGACGCCCGGGCCCGGTCGACGACGACCCCCCACTTGCCGTCGCGGATGGCCGGGGTTGCGAAGCCGGCCGAGGCCACGTCGGCGAGTGTGTCCCACACCGAGGCCCGGAAGTCCCGGACCTGGTTGAATGTCAGGCCGCCCGTGCGGCAGTGATCGTGGAACTCCTCCAGCCCGTCCAGGTCGACGCGGGAGTCGGCGAGGGGGCGGGCGTTGCCCGCGCCCTGCAGAACCGCCCGGATCAGGGAGGCCGGGTTGTTGGTGGCCCGGGTCACCCATGTCCCCGAGACGTGGTCGTAGTCGGGGACGACTGACTTGACGGTGCCGTTGAGCTGGTCCACGGTGCCGTTGAGCTGGCCGGTCGCCTTGATGCGGATGGCGGTCTTCGCCACGCCGACCATGGCAATGGGGTCCTCGTTGGTGAACGTGCGGAGAGCCGTCCAGGCGGAAGAGTCATAGCGGCGGGTGTCAGTGGAGTCCGAGGTGACGCGGCGGATGCGGACCTCGTACTGCCCACGTGACGAGACTGCCCACCGGTGGCCCACGCGGATGGCAGAGCTCTTGGCGTCCGTCACCGTCAGGGTCTTGACGGGGATCCAGGGTGTGGTACCCACCTTACGGCCCTCAATCTCCAGGGTCACCGAGGTCTGAGTCCGACCGCCGGAGTCGTTGAAGCGCACGATACCCTGCGGGAACGTGATGTCGATGCCCAGCTCGTCGGCGTCCGCACGGCTGGTGCGGCTCTGCCAGTTGAGGGTAGAGGCCGAGTAGTCAACCCAGGTGGCCACGCGGGAGGCCGCGCCGGAGTACCTGCGCACGCGCATCCGGCACCGCTCCCCCTCTACGGGCGGAAGGACGTTGAGGGAGGCGACCACCTGTGAGCTTGTGGCTCCGGTAATTGTGAAGACCCCGGAGCCCTGGTGAACCACGCCGGGGCCAGAGATGGAAGTGACCGTCGCAGACGACCAGGAAGTTCCGGCCTCTGGGGCCACCTGGACCTCGAAGACGGCCTCGTCATAGACCGCGGCCGAGCCCGGGGACCCCGGGTGGTAGCCTGAGTCGTCCCAGTAAGACTCCGTCCCGGGGACCGCGGCCGCCCCGAGGCCGTTGGGCAGCGTGACCGTCAGGCCAAGGGTGCCCGCAGCATCGCAGGTCCTCTCAACAAAGACCGCGTTGGCGGGGAGGCTTGCGTTGACCGGGACCACGTTCGTGGCCGGTGCAGACAGGGCAACGGACAGGCCCTCCTCATATACATCTCCCGGGAAGAGCGTCAGGGGCAGGTCCGTCGGCAGGCCCGTGCGGGTCTCGATTTCGACGTCCTCGAAGTCCTCGATGGGCGTTTCGCCGATGCGCAGGTCCGTCACCTCGAGGGGGCCGTAGCCCCACGCAACCAGCATCCGCAGGTACTGCTCCTCGCCGACTACCTCGGTGTACGAGAGGGCTCCGAGCGGCGGGACCATGCGGTGGAAGCCCAGGGGTCTTGGGACGACGCCGAAGGGGCTGGCCGCATTGCGGGCCCCGGTGATAAAGAGCGTCGGGCTGGCACGCTCGCTGGTGCCTCCGAGGTTGCTCAGACCTCCCATCTGAGGCGGTCGGACGGGCGCGACGGCGTTGATGAGCATCATGCCAGCCATGCCGACGACGGCCGTGCCCACGGCAGAGTAGACCCCGAAGGCGGTTGAGGCCGCGGCGGCGGCGGACCCAGCCTCCAGGCCCGTCATGTACGCGGCAAACTGGGGGCCTAGGTATGCCGCGGCGGCTACGACCGCAATGGTTAGGATGATGCGCATGGGGCTCTTGCCACCTCCGCCCCCGCCTCCACCTGCGGGCACGACGCGGCAGGTCACCCGAACCCCGGACTTCGGTCGGACCCGGTGCCACCGGTCTCGCGGGATGTACTGGTCACCGACGTAGACGTGGGCGTGGGCCAGTAGGAGCGAGTCCGGCTGAGTCGCCTCGAGCATCTCCTTCAGGGTGAGGCCGACGGGCATGAGGGTGTCCAGCCGCTCCGTCGAAAACGGGCGGGGCGCCATGACGAGCTGCACGCCCGGGCCGGTCTTGACTGGGGGACGTGTCATTCTGCGAGCTCCCTGTGCCGATAGATGCCAACGACCCGCCGCCCCCAGGGGCCCCGGTCGAAGCGTTCGACCACGGCGTCGATGCCCCGCTCGACGTGGAGCATCTTCCCGCGACCGACGACGACGCCCACGTGCAGGGGCCGGCCCTCGACGTTCATCAGGACGACGTCGAGCATCCGGACCCGGGTCAAGTCAATGGCCTCGAGGCCCGGGGGTCGCTCGACCACCGGCAGCCACTCGGGCAGGTGGGCCCGGATCAGGTCGGAGACCAGGCCCTCGTCTCCCAGGTCTCGGTAGTGCTCACGGTACGTCGGCACCGTCACGCCGGCCTGGTCCCGCAGGACGAGGCGGACGAGCCCCCAGCAGTTGGTGCCGGAGGGCTCGGTCCCGGACTCGTCGAAGGGAATGCCGACGTAGGCATTGGTCCACTCGGGCGCGTCGCGGTCCGTGGCGAGAGGCTGCAGCAGGGTCATCAGAACAGTCCCCGGAAGTTGGCCGGCGTGAAGCTATCCGCGGGGTACGGCTCGGCGGTCAAGTCCTCGACCTGCAGGTCCCCCTGGACAGTCAGCACATTGTAACGAACGTTCCGGAGTTCGAACACGGGTAGGACGGCCTCCAAGACGTCCGGGGCCGCGGCCCGGACCACCTCGATGACCACCGAGGGCGGGGACGAGACGGACCGCACGGCCTCGGCGATCTCGCGGCTGACGTTGTCGATGGTGAGAGAGGCTCGGGGCGGCCCGCCATCCGTATCGTCAGGCAGGGACAGCTCAAAGGGGAACGAGATGTAGGTCTCCCCGCGGCTGACCACGTTGACGGCGTCGCTGCACACCCGGATGGGCATGAGTAGCTCGACGTGGTCGATCGTCAGGAGGATGACCCAGACCTCGCCGGTCTCCTCCGCCAGGAGGGACCGGAGGCCCGCGTTCGAGACCGTCCTCACGGCAGCACCTCGAGGGCCAGGGTGGCCGCGAAGTAGAGGCCCCCGACGTGGGTGTACTCCGGAGGCTTCTCAAACCGAAAGTCCGTGGGGACCTGGGTGCGGGGATGGACCCAGGTGAACCGCAGGGCCCCACCCTCAAGGGGGCCCAGGTAGAAGGCGTCGAGCGTCGCCACCTGGTCCTTGTGGAGCTGCAGCATCAGGGCCACCTGCCGCACACCGGCGGAGTGCCGGCGGCGGACCTTCGCGGGCCCCTGGTCCATCTGCGTCCGGAGGAGGAGGTTAGGGACCCCCTCTTTGTAGCCCTGAGACAGGGGGATGTCCGGGAGGGTCCCGGGCCAGCTTGCTAGGCTCATCGCTGCGCCATCCTCTGAGTGGTATTGGGGAAGGTGTCCCGCACGGCTCGATTGACCGCGCCCCCCGGCTGGCGAACGCTGCGGGCTACCACCTCCTCGATCATGAGCTCGATGTTTACGCCCCCTCGGCCATCGGAGACCTCGCGGGTCTTCACCTCGGCGTTCGGGGCGTTGTTGACCACGGTCACGCTCACCTTGGCCCCTCCGAGCCCGGCGCCGAGGGCGGCCATCTGGCCCGGCGTGAAGACTCCCTCGCCCCGGGTCAATACGGTGGGCACCTCGTGCCCCGCAATGCCACCCGTGTGGTACCGGGCAGCGTTTCGAAAGGTCCCCGGGGTCAGGTCCCGGAAGCCGGAGGCCTCGTTGCCGGCCCCAACAATTCCCCCCGCATGGTTGAGGGGAACCCTCTCCACGGGCGTGACCGGGTACCCGCCGCCGGGCAGGTAGCTGACCTGGCTGCTGCCAAAAAGGGACCCGGCCGCGGTGCCCAAGATGCCTGAGAAAGCGTTCATCAGCGGGGCGACAACGGCCTGCCTGACGGCCAGCCGAGCCAGCTCGGCTAGGATGGTGTTGACCAGGTCTCCGATGCCAAACTTACCCGTGGTGACAAACGAGACGAGGGAGTCCTCCATGCTCTGGAAGGCTCGGACGACACCCCGCTCGGCCGAGCCGGCAAAGTCATCAAAATCCCGTTGCATCTTCATGAGGCCACGCTGCATTCCTGAGACCATATCTTTGTTGGACTCAAGGGCATCAAGCTGCATATCTCGTAGCTTATCCGCGTACTCCTGTGCAGTAATCCTCCCGTCTGCCAAGAGCTGATTGAGCGTCAGGACGCCGTTCTGGTATTCCTGTTGAGGGCCCCGGAGCTCCTTGAGCAGGTTGTTCTGACGCTCGGTGGCCTCGTTGAGCTCCCGCAGGGTCGTAATCTTCTGGGACAGGGCTGAGCGCTCGGCCTCGGCCAGCTGTATTCCCTTGTCCCGGAGCTGGTTCTCGACGTCCCGAACGCGGGCCGCATCCTCGCGGGCCCCCTTCTCCAGGCGGAGCAGACCAGTCTCAAAGTCCAGCTCCCGGTTCACAACCGCCAGGGGGTCGAGCAAGTCCCGGTAGTGCTCGGTCATCTTGGCCATCAGCTCGGTCTTCTGGGAGGCCGTGATGAGGTTGGCCTTAAAGGCCTTTTCCAGGGTCTTCTGGCCTTCGGCTGCCTGGTTGCTAACCCCCCAGAGGGGATCGAGCTCGGCGCGCACGGCCTTGAGGGCCTCCTTCAGCTCCTTTAGCTTACGCAGCTCCTCTTCGGACAGGACCTTGACACCCTTCCGGGGGGCCACGCTCTCGGTCGAGCCCCCTGGGACCGAGGGTGCCTGGAGAGCCACGGGGGCTTCGAGGGTCTTCCGCTCTTTGGCGATGCGCTCGGCCTCCTCGCGCCAGGCAGAGCCGACCTGCTGGGCCCCCTCAACACCGTCCCGGACCCAGCCACCAATGACGTCCTCGGCAAAGATGCGCTTTATCTCCTCGAAGTCCCCGGTAAGACCCCCGTGCGAGATGGCCCGGAAGGTGTTGATGACCAAGTTTGCCCAGGCCTTGACGCTGTCCGCCAGGGTGGACATGACCCGCCCCACAAAGTCACCAAAACCCCCAAAGGAGTTCTGGGCCGTGGCCACGGCGGTCGGCCACGCCTCGGCTAGCCAGGTTGCGGCCTCCTGGATGGCTCCACTAATACTGGCAAAGGCGGCCCGACCAAAGTCCCCCAGGGTGGCGATGGACCCCTGGACTGGGTAGATCTCGTCGCGGAACACCGTAAGGGCCGCGACGGCCGCCGTGATGCCGACGGCGATGAGTCCGACGGGGTTCGCCGCAAGGGCTGCGGTGAACGCCCAGACGGCCGCGGCGGCCGAGGTGAACATGCTGACCAAAGCCGGCCCGAACGCAACGGCCAATGTCGCCGCGGTGACTACAGCGAGCTTCTTGACCAGGTCCATGTTGTCGGCCAGCAGCTTCAGGGCCGGCACAAGGGCTCCCATGATGGAGTCTCCCAGGTCCGTCATAATGATGTCGAGGGCCGCCATGGAGCGGCGAACCTCAAAGCCTGGGCCCGCGGCAATCTTGGCAAAGGCTGCGTCGGTCTTGCCCACCTTCTTCCCCATGTCGTCCATGGTCGACGTGAAGTCCTTGCCGGCAGCTCCGGCAAAGGCCAGCACGGGGACCAGGGCCTCGACGCCACCAAACAGCTTAGAGATGGCATCGACTCCGCCACCGGTCTTGGCGGCCACCTCCTGCAGGAAGCCCCCGAGGCCCTTTGACTGAATTGCGGCGGCGTTGAACTGCAGGCTCAGCTGCTTGGCCGCATGCGAGGCCTCCTCGGTGGGCTTCGCGACGCTCGCCAGGATCGCCTTCAGGCCGGTGACGGACTCGGCGGTGGACACGCCGCCCTTGGTCAGGGCCGCGGTGCCACTGGCCACCTCGTCGAAGCTCACGCCCATCTGGGCCGCCAGGGGCGCGACCTTACCGACGTTGGAGGCAAGCTCGGCAATCGTGGTCTTGCCGGCCGCGGCGGCCACAAACATGGCATTGGAGACGTCTGCAGCCTTCGAGGCCGCGTGACCATAGGCACTCAGGACGGACGTGAGGCCGTCGGCGGCCACCGCCACGTCCGTGACGCCTCCGACGGCCAACTTGTTGGCCTCGCGCAAGATCAGGGTCGCGGAGGTCGCGTCCGAGATGCCCGCCGATAGGATCTCGTAGAAGGCCTTTGCCTGCCGCGTCGGCATGGACCCAAACTCGAGGGCCATCAGCTTGGCCTGCCGGGCCAGCTCGCCCATGTCGTTGCTTGTGTCAGGGAGGACCGTGCTGACCTCCGCCAGGGCGTCGCCAAAGGCGATTGCCGCCGAGGCCGCCCGACGAAGCGTGTCCGCGATCGCCAGGGACGCGAGGCTCTTCTTGAGCAGCTCGACCGCGGACGAGGCCGACGAGGCCCCCGTGCCAATGTCCTCGAGGTTGCGGCGGACAGTCCTCGCGCCACTCTCGGTGACGACTACGTCAATGCGCTCGGTGGTCATTTATTGTCTCAACCCTCCGGACCGAGGACCTTGGTTCCGCGCACGGCGGCGACCGCGGCCTGGACGGCCTCCTCCACGAAGCCCGCCGGCGCCTGTGCCGAGGAGCCCGCGTTCAGGCGCCCAATATAGGGTAAATTGTTGGTGATGTGGATGGCCGAGTGGGAAGAACTGGTGCCGTAGCGACCGATCTCCTCCTGCCCCTGCCCGAGGGCCTGGGCGGCGCCTGCTGCGGGGGAAGCCGGCGTGGGCTGCTCCCCCGCAGCAGGGGCATTGATCGAGACCACCCAGTTGGCCCGGGCTCGCCCGGTGTCAACCGGCGTGGCTAGGACGATCGCCTGGTCCGCCGCAAGGGCCGCCTTGCGGACGGTGCGATGGACCCCCTCCTCAAGGGAGGCGGCGAGGACGGCAATGCGCTTCGAGAAGTCTCCAAGCCCAGCCACGGGCACCTCCATTAGACTCTGCCGGCCTCCCGCTCCGCCTTATCCCGCCTGTGCTTGAGGTAGGCGTCGTCGAGGGCCCGCACCATGTCGACGAAGTCCTCATAGTCCTCTTCGTCTGCTATCCCGTGACGCTCCGCGTAGCGGTCGATCGCGTCCCAGGGGATGGGGCCCTCCCCGAAGCCCACCTGTCGGCACGTGGTGAGCTCGAGGAAGGCCTCGTAGTAGACTTCGAGGCCCGAAAACAGCTCCGGGGCATTCGCGATTGCGTCCGGCAGGGGCTGCCTTCTCCTCACGGCGGCCTCGATGACGGTCCTCTCTATCGGCCCTTGCACGAGGGTGTAGAGGAGGACCTCGATCAGTTTTTTGCGTCGACTTCCTTCACCTGGACGCGGAAGAGGGCCGCCTTCTCGGCCTGCTCGCGGAGGTCCTTGAACAGGTCCGGCAGGTCGAGCAGGACCTGCTTGACGTTGTCCACGGTCAGCTCCAGGGGCTTGCCGTCACGGCCAAGGACCACGCCGTCCACGGTCTTGCCGGCCTTGTCGACGTGGCCCCAGCCCAGGATGACCGTCTCGGCGTAGGCCTGGGCGACCAGGTCCAGGCCGACCTTCTCGTCCATCGTCTCGGTCTGGATCGCCCGGCGGTAGGGCTTCAGCAGAGCCTCGAGCCGGGTCGAGTACCGCTTGTTAGCTCCGCCGGCCCGGGCAATGAGGAAGTAGAACGGGCCGTAGTCGATCTTGATGCCCGATTTCTCCACGCGCTGGTCGGTCTGGAAGACGTCGTAGATGCTCTTCATGATGAGGATGGCTCCTTCGGTTGGCCTTACGCCTCGGCGGCGCTCGGCAGATACTCAAAGTTGGTGACCAGAAGGGTGTGGTGGAGCGTGGGGTGCTCCGCCGCCTCGGCGGCCAGCGGGATCTTGATCGGCTGGTCCTTCTCGACCTGCAGGCGTCCGTTGCTCAGCGGAGCCAACGGGATGTCGAGGACGAGGCCGGCGTTGCTCTTGACCAGGGCGAAGTCCAGGGTCGCATCGGCGTTGCCACGGACGGCCGAGACCGCGGCGAGGGTCGAGAAGTAGGCGGTCAGGTTGCCCGACACGACAAAGTCGCCCACGCTGACGTCGAAGGCTCCGAGCACGCCAAGGCCCTTGGCCGGGGCGGCGTTGTTGGAGATGCTGATCGTCGCCTCGGTCAGGTAGGACGCAAGGAGGGTGTCGGTGTCGTCGTTGGCCAGTCGCAGGCGCGAGAAGTCCGACGAGGTGTTGAAGGCCTCCCCCGTGCCGATTGACGGGCGAGAGCCGGCCTTCTCGGCCCCAGAGGCCGTGGTCTCGGAGTCGAGGCCGACGAAGCCCAGTTCGACGGTCACCTTGTCCGCGGTCGGCATGTTGATCGTCAGAGTGTTGGCAACGCAGCCGCGCACGTACTCACTGCCCACCGAGGACAGGGAGCGCTCCAGCTGGATGGTCTGGCGCACGATCAGCGAGGGATCACTCTCGTTCTTCAGGACGTCACCGAGGAACAGCTGGATGGTCTTGCCGGTGCCCGCGTCCGTGGCCCAGGTGCCCTGGGTCTTGTCGAAGGTCACCAGGTGGGCCGCCACGGTCTTCACCCGCGCCCAGCCACTACACTGGACGCTGGCAAACTGGGTGGCCGCGGAGTCGCCGCCGACGTAGACCCACTCACCCGGGATCAGGCCCAGGGTGGTGAAGTCGAGGGCAGTCGAGGCGAGGCCCTTGACGCCGCCTCCCAGGCTGGCCGTCAGGTCGCCCGAGGCGCCCTGGAAGCCCACAACCTTGACGGTCAGGGCGGCGGTCTCCGCGGTCAGGGTGCCTGTCGGGACCTTCACCTCGGTGCCCGTGGAACCCGCGGCAACCACCTTCAGGCCGTTGTTGGCGTCGACGGAGGCGCCCGTCACGTAGATCAGGGTGCCCGCGGCAAGGGCCCCACCGGAGGGGACGGTGTAGCCGTCGGCGGATGCGCCGTTGTCGACGGCCGCCGACGCTGCCAACTCCGTCTTCTTGCGCCACGCGGCGAAGAAGAAGGCCGGCAGCAGGCGGCGGGCATCCTCGCGGACCAGGTCCATCTGGAAGCCCGCGCTTGCCTCCAGGTCGGTCACGACGCCCTTGCGGCGCTGTCGGCCGGCGCTAATGGGCGCACGGGCGGTGGTGGTGATGTTGGCCCCGAAGTCGCCGTAGCTGTTCGGCTCGAGCGGATACCAGACCACGCCGGAGCCGGGCAGGGTGCCCAGAGAGGCCTCCACGGCGTAGCGGAGGCCCGTGAGATTGGAGTCGACCTTATCGACCATTGTCAACTTCTCCTACTTCAACTCGTCGTAGGTGAATTCCGCCACGACGTTGTGTTGGACCCACGGGCCATCGGGCCCGACCTCTCGCATCCGCACGTTCCGGAACCAGACGCCGCCGGGGGTATGCCGGCCCTCGAAGGCCTCGGCTGCGATCTTACACAGACGGTCGGCCAGCGTAACCCCTTGACCCTTAGGCACGAAGACCTGCACTGTCACCAGGCCCGACCGGTCAAACCGTCGCAAACCAGCTTCACCCAGGGTCCGCTGGCCAGCACCGTCCGTGTGACGGACGGTGACGCGGGCCCATGGTTGGCTGTGCGGCCGGACGCCGTCCGGCTCCACGCCGTCCCAGACCGCCACCGGGACGCTGCCGAGGGGAGCCTCGGTCTTGGGGTCGACGACCGATCCCGTCGTGTCCCAGGCCGCCTTGAAGGCCGCCAGGATCTCATCTCGACCCTGCTCGTAGGTCAGTGACGCCATCAGCCACTCCTCAGGAAGAGCTCGTAGTAGACGGCCTGGAGCCCGGGTCGGATCTCCCCGACCTTGTAGACGTCGCGGGCGACGCCTCCGTCCAGCAGCACGACCTTGGTCGTGGGCGCCGCGGGCAGGCCGAGCGCGGCCACGAGCACCTTGTCGTCGCCAACCTTGACCAGCCCGTCGCTCGCGTCCGACTGCTCGGCCTCGCCGAAGACTCCGTATGTGGGGTGGTCGACGTCGATCGGGGGGCCCGGCTTCCACGGCCGAGCCGGGTCGGGCGGGGCCCCGTCGGTCACGTACCGCAGGACCACCCCGCGGCCCTTCTTCCGGATGATGCGTGCCGCAGTCTCGAGGGCGGCGTCGTACTCGCCCACCGTCAGGCCCTCGCCACCGTGTTGCCAGAGCGGATGAGGCCCGCTCGGGCAAGCATAGCGTCGGCGGCCGGATACTTCGGCAGCTCCAGAGCGGCGCCGGTGACGTACTCGACCTGCGTCTTGATGGAACCTACCTGCTCGGACTTGGACTGGACCGTTCGGCCCGCGGCATCACGGTCGGGGTCGGGGTTGAGGGTCGTGGCGAGGGCCCGGAGGGCATACTCACAGGTGGCCCGCTTCACGGCCTCGGGGACGCCCGTCACGAGGCGGCGGTCCCTATCCCAGGCGTTGCTGCGGGGCCACTCGGTGGTCTGCTCGCGGTTTCGCCGGGTGCCCACAAAGTCAAAACGCCCGTCCAAGTAGTCCGTGGCCCGCACAATGGCAGCCTCGATGGTCGAGTCTGCGTGGGCCGCGTAGGAGTTCCCGCGGTCATCGTGGTAGCCCTTGAAGGATGCAAGGTCCACGTAACCGTTGGCCCCCGCTACCAGTCCTCCGTCGTCTTGCACTCGCAGGGCCATCTCATTTCACCCTTCAAATTCTTAGGACTTTGGTCAGCCTGCCCGCCGAAGAAACTCCGACGGGCAGGCTGCCCCGGGTCGCGCCGAGGAGCCACTCCGCGGCCCGAGCTCGGTCTCACTCGACCTTCAGGCTGGAGATGTCGGAGACCACGGTCTCCTTAGACTTCCAGTTGGAGTCAGTGACGGTCACGACGGCCCCGCCATTGGCCTTGCGGATGGTCGCCTGACCACCCTCCGGCACACGGATGACGGTCCGCTCGGAGGCTCTGGGCGCCTGGGCTCGGCCCGCGGTCTGCACCTTGGGGCCGAGCATCTGGGCAGCAGTCATACGCGCCATGGTAGGAACCCCTCTTACTTGCTCCGGGCCGCCTTGGCCGCGGCACGGGTGAAGCCCTGGGCGACCTCGTTGACCTGGGCGCGAGTCACGTCCTGGCCAACCCGCTCGCCAAGCACGTCAAGCGCCGGCAGGTTGTTGGAGGTCCAGTGGTCATCGTCGGCCGGGTCGAGGGTCTTCAGCGCCTCAACCACCTTCTCCAGCAAAGACGGCTCAGCTCCATCCCCGTCTTTGACCTCGGCCTCGTCGACCGGAGCCTGCGCGGCCTTCAGCTGCAGGGGGTGGAGGACTCCCTCGGCGATCATCTGCTTGGCGATGAGCTCCGGATGGGCGCCGTAGAAGCGCGAGAGCACGCTCTCGGCGGCGTTGATTTCGCCCACCTGTCCGGAGACGACGCAGACGCCGTCCTTAAACTCGTAGCCTCCCCACACCCCGGATTTGCCAGCGTTCGGACCGACCAGCACAAATGCCTGCTGGGCCATGGTATTCTTGCTCCTCGTCTAGAGAAACGGGCCGGCGGGCTGTCCCCGCCGGCCCGTGCCGTAATCCTGCTTGCCGCCGGATTAGTTCAGGACACCCTTCAGGGCGGCCAGACCGTTCAGGCTGAACAGGGCCAGACCGCAGTACCACTTAACACGGGTGATTTCCTCGTCGGCGTCTTCCTTCTCGCCAATGTTCTTGATCTGGATGCCCGCCGCGTTCTCGGCGGTCAGGCCGGAGATGCCGTACTTCTGGGAGCCGTCGTCAAGGGTGCCCGCAAAGACCGTGGTGCAGGTAGAGGCCGAGCCCTGTGTCTGGTTCACCGGGATGTAGTCGTTGCGGAAGATCGGGATGCCGCGGTACGCCGGGACCTGAGCCCCCGAGGGCAGAGTCACCACGTCGCCGATCGACGCGCCGCCCAGAGCGCGCAGCAGGGCGTAGTAGGACCGCAGGGTGCGGGCCGGCATGGTCAGATAGTCGACGACGCCGTCCTTATCGGTCACCTGGTCAATCAGCTCATCCAGCATATCGAAGGTCAGGGTCGCCCCATTGGCGCCGGCGGTCACGACCTTGCTGGAGTCCACCAGACTCAGCAGCCCGCTGAACTGGTTCGAGGACCCGGTGCCGTTGATGAGCATGTCCTGGAACTTGCGGCCGCAGCTCTTCGCCTTCGAGGCCACCTGCACGGCGGTCTGGTCGACGTGGTTGGAGCGGGTAGCCTGGATCAGGCCATTGACCTCGGCGTCCCCGATGATGGTGGTCAGCGAGCTGGTCACCTGGGTGAAGGTCGCGGCGGCCTTGGCCGTGATGGTCGAGCCCACGCCGGCGACCTGGACGTCGCCCAGGGCGTTCTCACGGTTGTAGGCCAGCGCGTTGCCCGAGATGCCATCGAACGGCAGGACCTCGAACATGCGGTTGACGGTTACGACGTTCTCAATGACGCCAGCGACCAGCTCGTCCTGGCAGAGCTTGGCCGACTCGGCGAGAGTCACGGAAGCCATGGGGCCTCTCCTATCTTTGGGTGATTGCGTGTCGGTCTTGCTGGCCGTCGGGTCACCCGACTGTCGGCCCCGACGGCATCACGCCTGCGGGAGGGGCCTCCTCTCAGCTTGTCTGCCAACACTATGCCGTCAAGACGGGGCCGGGGGGCATAGCGTGAAGGCCAGTGTTATCTAGCGCCCCGGCCGTGAGGGCTCCAGAAGGCCCGCCTGCTTGAATGGATAAGGCCCCGCAGGATCTCTCTGCGGGGCCTCGGGGAGGAGCTTTCTAACCCGGGTGGAACTTAGCCGCGCATGCGCCGCAGGCCCGCGGCGATCTTGTCGACCGAAGACTTGGGCGCCGACTGACCACTGGGCTGACGTGCCGTGGTGCCCGGCTTGACCCCGGACCCCTGACCCGAGTCACTCTCGAAGGCCCGGCCAAAGACCTTGTCGGACTTCATCTCCTTGACGAGGTCCCCGACGGTCATGAAGCCTCCCTTGCCGTCACCCCGGGGGTCCCCGGCGGCGTCAACCACGCGGACGACGTAGTCGTCCCCATCCTGGATGACCTTGACCTTGGTCTTGATGTGGGGCAGGAGCAGCTCGGGCACGCCCTTCTCGCCGGCGATGGCCTGGATGGCCTCCTTGTCAACCAGGAAGCGCTCGAGGGTAGCCTGCATGCCCTGGACCCGACCCTCGCTCTCACCAAGCTTGGTCTGATAGCCCTTTTCGAGGTCGGCCTTCATCTTGTCCCAGTTGACCTTGCCCTGGTCACCCTTGGACAAAGCAGTCTGGAGCTCCTCGACCTTTGCCTTGACGGCGTCGACCGACAGCTCGCCCTCGAGGGACAGGAGCTGACCGAGCGGGGACAGGTCGACCTTGCCCTTCTTAGCAGTCTCGGCGTCCTTGCGGGCAGCCTTCAGGCTGCGGTTCAGGCCGTCGAGGGCCGTGCCAATACCCTTGAAAGTGTCCCCGATGACGTAGCCACCGTCACCCTCGACGTACAGTCCGCGGAACTGCTCGGGCACCACCTCGAGGGCGTCCACCCGTGCGTTCTTCTCAAACTCGAACTCCATGCTCTCTCACTCCTCTGACGGCATCACGCCGCCCTACTGGGCGTCACGCTGCGTAGGCTTCAGGTCCAGGAGGTACTGCCTCACGTCGGTGGGCCCAGGTACCCGGTGCTCACGACCCTCGTGGTCATAGCCCGAGAGGGGAAACTCGCTCCACGGGTCCAACTTGCAGGCGACGCCAAGGGCGTCGACCACCCTGTGACCGAGGTGAAGCGCCGCGAGAGCGTACTCCTTACCCGAGCCTACCGCAAAGAGCTCCCCAGTGACACGGGCCGGGGCCAGCGTCTTATTCATCAGGGCGGCGGTGCCGTCAGAGTGCACCATAAGTACCTCACACCAGGCCTCGCTCTCGACCCGGGGCCGGCAGTCCTCGGGCATGCCGGCAAGGACCCAGGCGCGCAGCTGCTCAGGCAGGCCCAGGGTGTTGGATGAAATACCGACCAGGCAGCCGTCGTCCGTCCAGAATACCTTGTCCTTGGCCCCGACAGGCCCCCGGTCAAAGCCATAAGCCCGGGTGTCCGCAAGCATGAGGCCCTCGCGGCGGCTGTAGGCAATTGTTGTCACGACCTCTCGTCCTCCTCGTCCAGGGGCGGCATTGCACCCAGGTAGCTGCCCATCTCGTCGTACCAGCCCTCCCTGACGGGCCCACCGACGAGGGCCTCCAGGTCCGCGAGGGTAACCTCGCCCCGGGCTACGCTGCCGTCCCTCCAACGCTTGGTCACGTAGACGCGACCAAGTAGGGACTGGTAGCGCATGGTCGGGATCGCATCCGGGTCCTCCGGCAGGCCAACGACAAAGGCCGTCTTCTCGGCCCACCCGGGACTCTCGACGGTCCCTGACTCTTCAAGGGGGCTCTCGGCCATGTCACACCTCCTCCATTGTGATTGTGTAGTGCATTTCGCTGGCCTTCTCTACACGGGTCACCTTAAACTTGGTACCTGGGGCAAAGAGGACTTCAGCCTCACTAGGATAGTGCGAAAGCTTGGAGACGTCAACCCCCGTCTTGGACAAAAACTTCATGCGGATGTTACCACCAAAGCCCGAGGCCGTCGAGGTGGACACGAAGGCACTCTCCTCGACGACGGCACCAACCGTGTGGGTTGACAGGACCTGCCTGAGCAGCCCCTCGTTGGCCGTGACGCCCCGGTTGGTCCAGCCCGCGTGCTTGGGCATCTTTGCCAGTCCGTGCTGCGCGGCTTCGACGACGGCCTGAAGGGCTTGGTCGTGGGAGTACGCCCCGGCGCGGAGGTTGGTATTGAGCTTGTGGTAATGGCTGCCCGTGTAGGCCTTCATTGCCGCGTACTCCGTCCGCGTGATCTCCTCAAGGCCTAAATCCCGTTGGACCTTGGCGATACGCTCGTAGCCGGAAGCCCCCTCGGGGGAGACCCCAAGGTACCTCCGCAGGGCCGCGGCGCGCTGGTCCTCGGTGAAACGTGGAGGAGGGGGCATGCCCTCGGAGGGCTTGGTCGCCAGTCGGGTCGGCGTCAGGTCGATGGCAGGAGCCTCGGGCTTGACCGAAGCCAGCTTTGGCTGGATTGCCCCAAGATAGGGCTGCTGCGCCACCTTCCCGACTTTGACCTCGTACAGGGCCAGGTCCCACAGGGCCTTGCCCTCGGACGGATCAAAGGTCTTCCCAAAGGAGGCCTTCATGATCTTCTGGGCTGCGATCCAGTCGCCTCCTTGCTGCGCAGAGGCCTTCAGCTTCTCGAGCACGTTCCTTGTAACGGGGCTCAGCGTGGCGTCTGCCAGCTTGGGCTTTTCGATCGCCGGCGGCACAGCCTTGGTGGCCTTCTCGGCAGCCTTCTCAGCAGACTTGGCCGCGGAGGGGCTAGCCTTCTTCCAGGCGCTCTTCCACGAGGCCACGTTGGCGTAGTTGATATTGGCCTCGGAGCCAAGGGCGTACTTTGCCTGCAGGGTCTTGACTACCGTGTAGTTGTCAAGGACTCCGGCCTCGAAGAGCTTCTTGGCGTCCTCCTTGACCTCGAGCTTCCAGCCCTGCCGGGACTTTGGTGGGCCGATGACGTCGGCGTGTGGGTTGGCTGGTGGTGGCGGGGCCAGGACGGGCTCGGGGGCGACCACCGCCTTGACGACTGGGCCCGAGGCCTTGTTGGGGAGCAGGCCCTGCTTCTTCAGCTCGACCTTGTACGAGGACAGGCTGGCCTTGGAGGTCTTAGCCGCGGGAAATTCCGCCTTGACGGCCGCGAGGACGTCGTCATCGGGGATCCCCTGCTGCAGGAGAGCCTTAGCCAGGGAGCCCACGGTCGAGTGCTTGCCGGCCACCTCGCCTACCATTGAGGGCGGTCCCGGATTGACGGGCACGGAGACCGAGGCCTTTGGGGCCAGAAACTTGAGGGCCAACTTTGCCTTGGTCGAGTCAATCCAGGGCCCAAAGTGTTCGTTGAACTTGGCGGCGGACAGGCCCTGGGACGTCAGCGGCGACGGGCTCAGGGCCTGGGCGTAGACCTCGCCGACCAGCTCGTCCATGTGGGAGAGGTAGTACCCGTACTGCTTGGCGGCGTCCTTGAGCTGGGGTAGGGTGGCCATCTGCTTCCGGGCGGCCTTGAGGCCCTCCAGGTCGTCCGGGAGGAGGTCATGCTGCTTGTGGAGCAGGTGGCCGAGCTCGTGGGCCATGACCTGCTTGGCCTGGGCTACGGAGACCGCCGAGAGCTTCTCGGCAGACAGCTGGACGCCCTTGCCGGCCACGTAGTTGGCGTACGCCCCAGGCGCGCCCTCGAGGCCTCCGACGACCTGGGCCCACTGCCCGCCCAAGGCGTGTCGGACGCCGGCCGGGAGAGCCTCGTCGAAGGCCTTGACGGCGGAGTGGAGGTCGACGGCCGGGCCCTTGCTCGATGCCGGGACGGCCTCCTTGAGGGCATCCAGCAGGCCGGCCTTCTTCAGCTCGGACTTGTAGGACGCGATGGAGCCGGCCGAGGTGTTGGCCTCGGGAAACTCCTTCTTGATCTGCTCGAGGACCGCCGCGGGCTCGTGCCCCTGCTGCAGGAGGGCCTTGGCCTTCAGGCCGACCCCCGGCTGTGCGACGTGCAGGGCGTCGCCCTTGCTCTCGGCCTTGAGTTGATCGAGGGTCAGGCGCTTGCCGTTCCCATCGACGAACTTGTCGAGGGTCATGCCCTCGCGGAACAGGGCCCCGCGGGCCGGACCCAGCACGTCGTCCTGGAACTCCTTTGGCTGCCGGCGGAGCCACTCCTCATAGGTCGTCTTGGCCGGCACGCGACCCACGTTCTCCTCGGCCCACTTAGTCCGCACGGCCCGGACGGCGTCCTGGCGCTGCCCCGCGGTCATCGTCTTCCACTTCTCGCCGGCCTTGTCCTTCGCCTCCTGGTGGAAGTCTACCTCGCGACGGGCCCGGGTGCGCGTGTCGGTGACCGACGGGCGGCTGCCCACCAGGGCAACGCCGTCGATGACGGCCACCATCAGAGACCGGCAGTTGAAGTGGGCGGGAGGCCGGGGACCGGACCGGAGCGGGAAGACCTGCCCGTCTCGGGATCGACAGACCTCGGAGGTCCGCCCGTCGAGGGTCGCCGTCCAGCGGAGCCCGCTGACGATGTCCTCGTTGGCAGCCCAGACCTCTGCGCGAGCGGCGTTGGAGACGTGGTTGACGGAGGTCCGCACCACGGCCTCGGCCCCCCGCTTGGTCATGGAGAGGACGCCGTCGGTGTAGTTGTTGGCCTTGGTGCCGCGGACGCGGGCAACGATCTGGGGGATGGTCTCGCCGGAAAGCACGCCGAGGCGGACCTGCCGCTCAATCGCGTGGGCCTCGTCCTCCTTAAGCCTGTTGAGCCACCCGGTCAGCGGGGTGCCCTGGATTGGGGCGGAGACGACGGCCTTGAGGGTTGCCGGCGGAACGGCCGCCATGTCGAACTGGATGGGCACGGCCTGCGCGACGGCCTCCGTCTCCCACTCGGCCTCGCTCTGGGCCAGTCCCTGGAGAGACTGCTTCAGGTGCCCGGAGAGCTGCTCGTGGACGGCCGAGCGCAGCTGCCTCATGCTACCCAGGAGGGCCTCGACGCGGTCCGCAGACGCCTCGGCGAGTCCGGCCTGAAGCTTTGCGACGAGCTCCTTCTCGGACTGGTCCAGGAGCCTCGTGGCCCAGGCCGCCTCGCCGGCGGAGAAGCGTAGGAGCTTCACCTGGTGACGGACGGCCGCGTCGAGGAGGGCCTCATTGGTGGTCTGGGGCATGGATCACTCCTCCGCCTCGGGTTCCCGCTCCGGGCCACCTCCCTCGGCACCTCCCTCGGCACCTCCCTCGGCACCTCCCTCGGCACCTCCCTCGGCACCTCCCTCGGCACCCCCGTCCGAGGGCGGAGGCGCCCTGTCGGAGACCATGCCGGAGACGGAGGACGGGGCCTCCTCGGCCAGCATCTCACGCTCCTCCTCGGCGTCCACGTCCTCGTGGAGGAGGCCACGGCGCTGCATCTCCGCCACGAAGGTGTTGTGGCTGATCTCTCGGGCGGCCCGGGCCTTGAGGATCAGCTCCCCGCCCTGGGTGTCCCCCACGCCGTCGCCGAACTCGCTCTTGACCACGACCGAGCCCCCGTCGGGGAGGTGGAGCCACGCGGCGGTCAGCCGGAGGGCCTGCTCGAGGGCGTCCTGGAACGCCAGGGCCCAGGCCTGGAGGGGTGAGGCGGCCTCGGCGCTATCGAGGGCGCGGGCGGTGGCGGTCTCGTTGCCGGGGCGCCGCTTGAGGAACTGAGCGCCGTAGCCTGCCATCTGGCTCTCGAGGGCCTCCAGGTCCTTCCGGCCGGCCTCGATGGCGGCGCCGGTGTGCTCGACGTAGTACCACCTGCCGTCGGGCGTCGGGGTGGACAGCCAGGAGTTGGGTCCCACGCGGATGCGGCCGGCGTCCTCCGAGGACGCCCCGGAGACCGCCAGGATGGGGAAGCGAGAGACCGTCAGGACGTGTCGCTGGTCGCTCGAGGACTGCCAGTGGGCAACGTTGAGGTGGGCCAGGTCCAGGAGTGGAGGCTGGGCCAGGCAGCAGCCCCGGCGGTCGGTGTAGAAGGTTACCAACGGGATGGCGTCGAGGTCGGTCGGGCCCTCGTCCTCGACGACCCACTCGCTCTTCCGCCGGTCAGCCTGCCGGTAGAGCCAGAAGTAGCCCGGCTCGAGCACCCGGATGCGGACGACCTCGCGCTCTGCAAAGCCGACCCGCTCGACGCTGCACTCGCGGATCCGCACGTGGGTCAGGACCTCCCGCCCGTTGACCACCTCCGCGTAGGCGGCGATCAGGTTCTCAGGCTTCACGTGGACCCAGTAGGGTCGGACACCCTCCTCTCGATCGTCGGCCAAGGTGCGGGGCAGCTCGTTGCCCTCGGCGTCGACTTTCGTTTGCTTCCGGGGCATCTCCACCAGCACGTGACTGAGGCCCTTGGCCAGCGCTTCGCGGAACCACGCGCGCCCGAAGACGGTGAGGTTGTTACCCTGGAGATCCACGTCCTCCAGCATCTCCACGACCTGTGCCGGGACGTCGTCGCCAAGGACGACGGGCTCGGAGAAGGGCATGCTCGCCAGCTGGTCAAGCGTGGAGTCCGTCATGTTGAGGAGGACCGCCCGCTCCAGGCGAGTCTGGTAGGCGTGGTCGCTCTCCTCCTCGTACTTCGGCAGGTAGCGCTGGCCAGCCTCCCGCATCGCGTCCGTGCCGCCAAGAAGGGTCTCGACCATGTCCCAGGCCGGCCGCATGGCGTCGTAGGCGGTGGAGGTGTTGGAGACGTTTCCCGGCTCCTTGGCCTGGGTCCCACCGCCGGGCTGGGCGGATGGGGCCAGGCGCCCCACGGCGCCGGCCGCGGGGACATCGGGGCCGGAGGGGGACACTGCCTCGAGGCGAACGGTCATGATCTACTCCTATCGGGTGCGTCCGACGCCGACCGCCGTCCGCTTGTGGCGGCACCTGTACCGGGCCTCGTCGGCCGCGTGGTCCTCGGCCTCGGTGTCCACGTCGTCGAGGTCCTTGTCGTCCCGGGGGATGACTGGGATGGTCCGCAGGAAGCCCTCGTCGCAAGTCCGGAAGACAAACAAGCCTGGGGCCTCCCGGGGCCCGCCTCCCACTGAGGGGAGGGCCCCGGTCATCAGCTTCCGCATCTGCTCCCAGCCCTGCTTGCGCGACCCCGGGCCCTTGTCTGCGGGCTCCCAGGTCACCCCGTGGGCGGCCATGTCCGTGGCGATGGAGGTCTTGCCCGGCTCCGCGTCAAAAATGGCGGAGTCGGCCGGACCCGGCCTGACCCTGGCGCGTATTCCCAGCGCGACCTCGCGACCGACTATGCCGTCTGCGATGGCCGTCGCGAGCATCCTCAGGCCCTCGTTTTCGACCCCGGTCCAGCCATACCACTCGCCAATGCGGAACAGGTCCCCCCGGACCGTGCTCCTCCGACGTCCGTCGGGCCAAACCACGTCGGTCCCGTCGCTCTCGGCCCACCAGCCTACGGAGAAGGGCTTTGAAGAGCCCCAGTCAAAGCTGCGGTCGACGCGCCAGGACCGGGGGATCGGGAAGGGGTCGACCACGTGGACGTCGGACCGCCAGAGGTCGTCAAACATGCCCCCGGCAGTGATCTCCCAGGACCCCTCCAGCCATGCCTTGCGCTCGTTGTCGTTGCGGGCGGCGGCCGAGACGGTCTTGACATAGTTGGGGTCCGCGGCCAGCAGGATGCGGTTCTCGTGGATGGTCCCGTGGATGGCCACGCGGTCGCGACCGTCGGGGTCTTTGATGACCCGCCCGCGCATCTGGGGCAGCTGGAAGCGGCGCTTTACCCAGTTGTGACCACGGCCGTAGGGGTTGGTGGTTGCCCTGTACTTCCTGGGCACCCCGGCGGTGGAGCAGCGGCAGCAGCTCATCATCCGTAGATAGCAGTCGGGGTTTGCCCAGTTGGTGAGCTCCTCCCAGCCGATCCAGGGGTACTCGTGCCCGTGGTAATTCCAGTAATCGTCGGCCTTTTTCATGTGGCGAAGGAGCAGCTCCTCGCCGTCAGGGAAGACCCACTTGGTGGCCGACTCGTTGTACTGGGCCCGCGGGAAGAAGCTCTTGAACCACTTCTTCGACTTGGCGATGACGTCCGCCAGCTGTGGGTACGTCTCGCGGAAGAGGATGCCTCGCCAGGCGGCGCCGTACCCGCGACCGACGTGCTGGGCAAAGTCCATCAGGAGGGCGTCAGTGTTGTGGGTGACGACGAAGTCCCGGGTCACGTAGAGGTGGTCCTCCCGGTCGACCCGGATGCACACCTGCTCGCACTCGCCGATCTCCTCGACGCTCGCGACGTACCGCTTGACCCGGCTGCCCGGGTCCTGCAGGTCCCGGGGCGAGCAGAGGGCCCGCTTCCGGGTCAGGCGGAACGCGGAGGCCATGTCGGGGAGGTAGCCCGTGACCTCGTACTCCCGCTTGCAGTCGGGGCGCTGGGCCTCGTAGCTCGTCGACCACCCGCCCAGGCTACGGATCAGGTGCATGACGGCCTCAGCCAGTCGGGGACTAGTCGTGCCGAAGCGGAGCTGGTTCTTGTCCCGCTTCACGGAGCCGTCCGTGTCCATGAGGCCCTGCAGCAGGGCAAGGCGCTGGTCTGCCGACCCCCACAGGTACTCCTCGGGGACGAACTTGTCCTTCGACTTCAGGCCCTGCAGTCCCATGTCACGTAACCTATGGAGCAGGTCTGGTCCGGGAGCCCGGTAGCCGATCGGGGCCTTGGGTAGGAACCCTTGGGCAAGGAGGTAGTCCGAGGTCTCCCGGTCGGCCGTCGTGATGACCACGGAGTAGGCTCGGCTGCACCCGTCTCCGAGGTAGAGGCCCATCAGGTAGGGGTCGACCGGGAGCGCGCGCTCGGGGAACTGCGCCGGTCCAGACATGAGGGGGATAGACAGGGTCTTGCCCCGGGCCATGGCCTCCCGCATCTGCCGGGTGGTGACGACGCGCTTCTGCCAGCGCTTGCCTTGTCCCGTCGCGGCGGTCTGCCAGAGGTGGTCGGGACTGGCCTCGGCCGTGGTCCCGTCCGTGAAGGTGACCCGCCAGAGAGGCTTCATCCCCTGCGGGTGGACGCTGACCACGCGCTGGGGCAAGCCGTCGGACCCGAGTACCTCGTCCCCTGGACGGAGGTCTCCGATCCGGCGTTGGCCCGCCGGCGTCATGACCACCTCGTCCACGCTCTGACTCTTGCCGGGGCCCCGGGTGCCCTCGTACAGGCACTCAAACACCGGGCAAGAGAGGAATAGGACCTGGGAGCCGGGCTGCGGGCGCCAGGAGTTGCCCGGGGCGACTCCGCCGGACCAGTCCGACGCTAGGGCGGCCACGTCAGGACCCCCGCTTCCGCTCGGCGCCCTCGGCCTCGGCCTTCTCTGCCGCCTCGCGGGCCATCCGCTCCCAGTCATCCATCGACGCGACGCCCGGGACGACGAGGACGCCACCCTTCTCCACGTCGTGGGTGACCTTCTGGTTCTCGCGGAACTTCTCGGGCCGGCGGGCCTTCATCAGGGCAAGCAGCAGGGGGTCGGAGTACTCCTTGACGGTGAACATCCGCTTGTTGCCGAACTCGTCCTCGAGCATCGTGGGCATGCCCTGGTGAACCACGGGCTTGTCGGTGCCCAGGAAGCCCCGTCGGAAAGCCTCCTGCTCCAGCCAGTCGTTGGCCTCCTCGAGGGCCGCCGCGTACTTCTCCTGGAAGGGCTTGTTGCACTCGTCCTTGAGCCAGGAACGGTGGACCACGTCGGTGGTCACCCCGGCGGCCCGAGCCGAGGCGGCGATATTGCCGGTCACCCGGAAGACCTCGAGGAAGGCGTCCTGCCGGCGCTCCTTGCGCTCACGACGGAGCTGGAAGGCCGACTTCACGGCCTGCCGGAGCTCCACCTGGGGGCTGATCGCGTCCTCGGGTCGGGACTCGACCTCGGGCATCCCGCCCAGGAAGTCCCAGTCGTCATCTTCTTGCATCGCTCGCTCTCCGGCGTCACGCCTCATGGACCGACATCGCGTCGACCCAGGGCCCAGCGTAACACGGGAGATCCAGGCCGCGAGCCCGGAAGCGCCAGCGTCAGACGAAGCACTCGACCCCAGTCAGCAGGGTCCTCAGGCCGTCGGGGACACCTCGGACGATGATCCCCTCCAGGCAGAGCCCGACGCCTCGGGACCACGCGCCTGTCATCTCACCCGTCACCCCGCTGCGGCGCCACCCGCCCGTCACCTCGTAGCAGTAGAGACTGAGCTGGGCGTCGGCCTCCCTGCCAGCAAAGGCCTGCTGCGCGAGGGGCTCCAGCCTGCTACCCACCAGGCACGGCACCCCGTGCCTGGAGAGACGCGCCGAGACGACGCGCTCGTGACCCCGGAAAGCCCAGACCCTCGGCGCCTGCCAGTCGGTCCCGCCGAGGCCAAACTCCTCGGCCACCTCGTAGGCCAGGGCGTTCAGGTCGACCTCCTGCTGCGGGCCAATTGCCAGCATGATACAGTCCTGGGTCTCCTTGCCCGGGCTGCTGCGCAGCAGCCAGCTTCACCTTAAACAGGGGGCAGCATGCGGAGCACGGGCTCCCTGATGGGTGTGAACGCTGCTTCCATCTCACTTCCTCCTGCGGGGCACGTCAATTCCCGCATTGCGCATCTGAGACTCGTACCACTTGAGGGATGACACCGAGGTCCGGGCCCCGGGGAAGTCCCTCTGCACGGCAAGCATGACCTCGTAGTACGTCCACGCAGGCTCGTTTGACCCGAGCCTCTTTCGTCGCAGGAGCTCCTCAGCCCTGGCCCGGATGGTGCCCTGTCTTGGGGGTTGATATTCCCGCCTCCCACTTTCGGCGGCCTGGTAGTCCGACCTCCCGCCTCCAGGGGTCTGGGGCCCACCCGACGGGGGTCGGACCGGGGCCTCGGCGAGCTGCCGGCGAAGGTCCATCACCTCCATGGCCAGGCGTTGCTTGTCACCCCGGAGCGTCTGGGCCTCCACCCGGAGGCGCGTGAGCTCGAGCATGAGGTCGACCCCAAACGAGGCATAGTGCTGGGACTGGGCCCCTGCGCCCGGGCCCACCCGCACGTCCGTCGGGTGGACTCCCTGGGCCTCGAGCACGGCTCGAATACGGGACAGGGCCGCCGAGGCCTCGTGCTCCCCCGCAGAGAGGGCCATCGCGAGCAACTTGTTGATCCGCTCCTGCGTCTTGGCATCCATGTTGGCCCTCCTTGGTGTGCTTCCGGCCACGTCGGCCTCCGTCGTTTGGGTTGATGGAAGGATCATGGCGTGGATCGGGGGAGATGGGAGCGGGGAAAATTGGCCTAGCCCCAGTTTTCCTCCGGCGACTCAGCCCGCGAACCGCTCGGCGATGCGCGCACGGTTGAGCGCCAGGGCTCGGTCGTCGGGCTCCCAGTCGCCCCACCACTCGACCGGGATGCCCCGGGCGCCGATTGGAGGCTCGTTGTAGTTGGGTCTGTACCCCCGGGCCACCATCTCGTCCACCAGCTGCACGTGCCGCTTGACGAGGTAGCCGAGCCGTGGGTAGAAGAAGCGACAGTGTCCCGTGCCGAGGACGTACTCGGTCGGATTGCGCCGGTCGTCGGGTCGCTCGCCCCGCTCGACGGCCTGAGCCACCAGCCCGAAGATGCGCGGAAGCTCGCGGTACTCGGCGACGAGGTGCTTTCCCGTCAGCTCGGTGGGTGATACACAGTTGATGCGAGTCATTTAGCTATTCCTGTTCCTGGACCCTGATGTACCCTCGGCGCCAGAGCCGGGGATCCTCGGCCGGCCTTTGCTGCGCGGCGGATGCCGCGCAGCTCGGGCAGAGGACCTGCTTGATGGGGCTTACTCACCATCCCCCCCCTCGTCGGGGCCCTCCAGAGAGGGTAAACTGTCAAACTGGTCCCAGGCCTCGGGGTCGCCGTAAGGCTCGTCTCCGCCTGCCTCGCCGATGGCAAGGGCCACCGACAGGGTGGCCCCGTCCCGCAGGACCGTGACGTTCTGCACGGAGCCGCGGAGTGGGTAGTTGGGCTGGTAGTGGACCTTGACGAGCGGGTCCTGCCCGGGGTGGATGGCCTCGATCTCCCGTTGAAGGTCCTGGAGCTGCTCGATCAGCTCCGACAGGGTGACGTGGGTCGACATAATAGTTCTCTCCGTTCACTGTTGATGGCCCCATCATAGCGGGAGACTGGGATCCCGTACACGGAGAAAATGCTGGCTTGAGAAGATTTTCCCGTGTACGGGCTTCGAGGGAATCCTTATAATGGGTCTATCGACAAACAAGAGGAGCCCACGATGAGCAAGCCCATCCACGAGTGCAAGACCGCCGCCGAGGCGTATGACGAGAAAAGCCGGGAGGTCCTGGGGCTCCTGGGCGAACTCAGTGCCCACCTAGGCAGGCACCGGCGGCAGTTCGTGGCCGAGGGCAAGAAGGGCTGGGGGTACGCCGGTGACCTTGCCCAGGTGGCCGCCTTGCTCCGTCAAGCCCTTGGCCGGGAGGAGTGACATGAGCACCATGTACGAGGTTCTGCCGCCCAGCTCGATCCGCTTTGACCGCCTGACCGACGCAGAGCTCCAACCCCATGGCCTGCGGGTCAGCCCCCACCCCGCGCAGGACGAGACCCGGCTCTGCCTGACGGACGGCTCCGACTACCTGTGGGCCTACGCAAAGGACGACGGCGCGGCGTACTTTGAACGGTGGGGTGGGAATAACGTCAAGGTCCTCCTCGACTCCCTGAAGGAGTGTTTTGGGGTCGTCCTGGTCTCGGAGCATGATCCGCGCTACCCGATCGACGAAGCCCTTGCCGACAAGGACGAATAGGACCTAGAGGGGGGGGCGTGAGCCCTCACCCCTCTTGCCCTCTTATCAAGGGTGACTATCATCTTCGAGGGAACGCAGCCGGTGGTCTTCGCCATTCCAGCCCCAGAGCCACGAGACGGCAAGGGAAGTTCCCACGGGGTGCGGGCAGGCCTCCCTTGCCGCGCCTGCCCGACGGGCCTGACGACCCTCGATTGAAGCCTCAATCCTTTCCTCACAGTCGGGCACGGCCCTTCCCTCTCCTATTAATCCATCCCTCCACGTGGACGGGCGCCTTTCCCCACCCGTCAGTCTTTCCCGAGGCTCTCGATCCAGCGCAAGCGGGCCTGCCTGGCCTGCTCTTGTTGGGCCTCGGCGTCGCGCAGGGCTGCAATGCTGGCGGCATTTTCAGCGGCTTCCCGCTGCCAGGTCCGCAGGGCCCGAGTCCGCCCCTCCTGAGCCTGTTCTGCCAGGACTATCCCGAGGCAGGCCCCGGCCAGCAGGCAGGCGGACAGCACGGCCAGCATTGACGCAGGTCCCACTGTTCTTCCATCCTGTCGGAGACCCGCATGGCAAGGCCTAGCCATTGTGGGCCTCGGTGTCCACAACGACGAAGCGTCGGTCGGGGTCGACCTCGGGAACCTCGGTGCCCGGGTACCCGGAGGCAAAGAGGACACAGGAGCCTCCCTGGCCCGGAGCCCTTTCTGCGTTAGGCCCCGGAGGCTGCTGAGCCTGGGACCGAAGCCGCACCGACAGTATGAGGGTCGCGAGGCTAATCATTCGCAGACCTCCGTGGAACCCGGCCTCGTGACCCTCAAGGAGGCCCTGGCAACTTCTCCGGCCTCGAGGGCCACGCAGATTACCAGCTGGGTCTGGGCCAGGTAATCCCCAGCCTCGACGTCTACCACTACCCGGGTGCCACTGGCCCCGTTGACAAGGCGGATACGAGAGAGACCCATCATTCGCGGGCCTCCGTGACAAAGCCGGGCTCCTCGTCCGGAAAGACCCCCAGGCCCTGCAAGACGTGCCCACACTGTGCCAGCGTCAGCAGCCCCGCTCGGTAGAGGACGTTGAGGGTCGTCGTCACTCCCGCGTTATACCCCTCATGGAGTCGGTCGCCCAGGGCTGGGATGACAGGCTCAGCCTCGCCGGGGATGGGTCCCGTGCCGTCGCTGACCGACAGGCCCACCGCCGGGTGCCCGTTGGAGAAGACGTGCAGGCAGATGTCTCCGCCGGCGCACAGGCGGGCATACTCCTCGGAGGTGGGACGCCAGACCGACACCCAGGCGCCCCCAATGCGTCCGACCGGCAGGCCCTGGCACGGACCGTGGGTGGCCTCGTCCCAGTCAGGTGGGGCCCCCAGCACGCGCTCGTACCCCTCAAACGTCACGATATCCATCTCTTACCTCCACTTGTTGCAGTGGCCGACGTAGGCCACCCGGTGCGACGGACCGAGGGCGGCCTCCCGCAGGAGGACAGCCCGCCGACCCTCCAGGACCCAGGCCGAGCAGCCTGCATCCCTGAGCCACGACTCCATCCATCCGATGCGCTCTGCCTCGGCCGTGGGGTCCGACTCGGGCCGGGCGTAGTACGCCACGGCTTCGAACCGGAAGCGCCCGTTTGGGTCCACCCGAAGTTCCCCGAAGGAGGACCTCTCATCGGAAATCCCACAGGCTGCCAGGGCTCCGGTCGTCAGGACCATGGCCGTCAGAACCGCCGCGCGGCTCATGCGAGGATGGCCCTGCGAACGTCCATCAGGCACTCGCCGAGCCAGTTCGTGCCCCGCCACTGAGACCGATCGTGCACGGCCGGGTCGTCCTCGGACAGGCCCACGCCCCAGATGATGTCCGTCGGGCTGGCCTCGACCAGGGTGAGACCCCGCGTAGCGACCAGGGCTGCTTGCAGGGCCGGGTTCTGCGTGAACTTGGCCAATGATGCCGTCCGCACAACGTCGCGGGACACAACGGACCACTGGGCCTCGTCGAAGCCCCGTACATTCCGCCCGTAGGTCATCTTCATCTTCAGGGGGTTGTCGGTCCCCATGATACCTGAGTGGGCCTCGGTGTCCCCAAACAGTCGGGCCTTCTGGGCCATCATGTACTGCTCCGCGCAGACATAGACGACGCCGTCAACCACGAACCTGGACGGAGCCCACTGCGAGAACGGTCCGCCATAGAAGGGGTGAAACTGCTCAGCCATCACTTGCTCTCCCCCAAGTCGAGAACGTGGAACACAAGCGGACCGACCTGCACGGTGGCCACAAAGCCGGCCCGCTCGAGAGCCCCGCTCAGCGGGAACCCCGTGAGAACCGTCGCGAGGCGATGGTCGACGACCGGAGCGTCGGGGTCGACCATCGCCCAAACCTGGAGAACCACCTCGTTCAGGTCCGAGAACGAGTCAGTCAACTGAAAGCCCGCGGAGATGACGTGGGCTCCGGCGGGCATCGCGACGACCTGGATGTCACTGGCAATAGGAAGGGGGTACTTGAAGATGCGCTTCATGGATTGGGCTCCTCGTGTTTAGGATATGGGCATCATAGCGTGTCTGCCCATCGTCGGGAGCCGTCATTTCCCACGAGCGCATCTGGTCCGCGAGCTTGCTTCGGCGCTCGGGTAAGCGTCGCTTCGTCGAAGCTGACCGTCCGAGTCACGACCTTGGCCGTGGAGACCTGGGACGACTGGAAGTCCGACCGGGTTGTGGCTTGACAACCCAGCTTCCGTGCCCACGTGCAAGGGGGCCGACGCCGGTCGGGTTATGTTATGACGTAACGTCTTGGCAACCCCGCGTCCATCACACGTCTGCTGGTCCGGCCGGGTTGCCGTCGTGCCCGTCATGGCCGTCATGGCCGACCCTGCCGTCGAGGGTCCTTAAATCGGCTTCCCGTCCATGTTAACCGTCGATTTTTGAGTGGAAAAAGCTATAGTCACAGGTAGTCGTATCTTTTAATAACTAGAAAAAAGATATGACTACCGTAAACTGTTAGCAAAATCAAGGCTCTAGGGGGTATAGTCCGTACAGTCACATCTTTTTTGCATCGTCTCGTGTGCACATGCACGCTCCGCGCTCGCACACGCTCATGCATATGCACAGTGAATTTCGTCCGAGGTCGCCTGGTACGAGCTTTTATAGTCAAGGTCTTGATCCGGCTCAGTCTTTCTTGGACAGGCTAGATTGGACTTAGTCCGATCTAGATCGTACTGCCCTCGATGCTGGCCACCCGGGGCTCGCAGCGGCACTGGTCTGTGGCACGCTGCGAGCAGCATGGAGATCGAGATGCCCGTCAGAAAGCGCCCACTCTTTAAGTTTACGCCCGTTGAGCGTAGTGCCTACGAGGTCCTGGCCTTTGAGACACTCCTTGGCGTGGTCTGGCTCGACCGGTCCACGTGGCGGGCCTACGACCCGGACGGGAGGCCCCTACCCCTGGTCGCACGTTCCCGCTCGGAGCTGGCCGAGACCCTGTGGATGGCCCTGCCCGCCTCGCGCAGGAGGGAGCTGTCCCGGCCCCGCACCGCCGTCCCGCTTGACTGGATGGGGTGACCGTTGCCCTGCACCCAGGAGTAGGGTAAATTTTCCCTGCTTACAGGGTCCCCTCTTTCGGTTATAATGGGCTCATTGACATGAATTGAAGGAGCCTACTATGACCGCCTGTCGTGACGCAGACCCGTGCCGCCGTTGCCAGTACGTGCAACTGGAGCCCAACGAGCACCCTTGCCACATTTGCCTTGGAGCCCCGGGGTCCGGGTATCCTTGCTACCGACCGGCAGGGACGTCGGTGCCCTCCGACTACCCCTCCACCTTCTTTGCGGGCTTTGTCTTTGCGCTTGCCCAGCTCGCGGTCCTGTACCCAGACATGGCGGTGTTTGTCCGCGGCGTCATGGACGGGACGGACTTCTGCCCGGAATTCCCCGACCTCTCGCGTCAGACGCTGGTGGACCTTGGGGCCGACGAGTACGACGCCGAGCAGGTGGTGGCGTGCCTCGAGGGCCGCGAGCCCGAGGAGATCTAGGCGGGCGGATCCTTCCGCCACCTAGTCCCTGTGCGGCGAGCCGTCCCAGTCGACGCGCCCACCCAGCTTCACCTCAAATGCCCGCCTGCAGTCCGCCAGCGACGGCACGATGTAGGCGGGTGCCCTCCCCTGTCCGTCGGTCCGCATCCCGACGTCGGTCTCCAGTGCCTTGAGCTTCGTGCGCTCGATGCCCGGGCACAGCTTCTTGATGTGCATCCCGAGCTCGACCTGGGACGACCTCATCGAGCGGACCCCGCGCTGCTGCGTGGCGGCCACGTAGTCCTCGTGGAGGTGGTGGCTCAGGATCGACGTCTCGCCGTCCGACCACTCGCTCCGCATGTTGACGATGGAGCCCTCGATGAGGCGCTCAAACCACCACTGCTCGACGGCGTCCATCGACCGCAGCTTCTGGTCGACCAGGGCTTTGGTGTCCGGCACATCGTCGCGGGGATGCCAGTCGGCAATGTCCCGCTTGAGCAGGTCATAGAGCATTGCCTCGATCCCACCCTCCTCGTAGAGCTGCCGGTTGATCGCCTTGAACCTGGCCTTGTCGCCCTTCGCCCGGTTGTTCACCTCCGATACGCAGAAGCGGCGCTCGCCGTCCAAGCCCGCGGGGACCACCCAGTCAGCGTTTGAGGCCCCGACGATGTGGATTGTGTTGCGGCCGCTCTCCGAGTTGGTGCCTTTGCCCTCATACGTGAGCGTTGGCTCGGTCACCAGCTGCTTGAGGACGGACTCACCTGCCTTGTCGCCCGCCCAGAACGCCTCGTCGGCGAACAGGCAGATGCAGTCCTTCAGGTGAAGGTTGAAGCGTCCGGTCAGGTGGCCCGGGGAGCTGATCTGCAGCCCGTGCCGGCCCGCGAGGGCGGCCAGCGCGCGGCCAAAAGTGCCCTTGCCGGTGCCCTTTTCACCACGGAAAAACAACGCCACTTCGGCGGGTGACCCCGGCCGCTGCACCATGTTGGCGGCCCAGTCCAGGACGTACTCGAACAGGGTGGGATCCCCGTCGCAGAGCACCTCCCTGACCAGTTCGCGGAGGAGTGACCAGTCACCCCGCCTGGGCTCGAAGGCCCAGCCGCGCCAGAGGTTCAGCCAGCCCTCGTGGTCCCGCTCGGGGTCGAAGATGACACCACGGTACTGGCGGCGACCCGGCTGCCTCAGCCACCAGTGCCCCTTTGGGACGCACTTGACGCCCTCGGCGGTCGGGACCTCCACCATCCGGTTGGACAGGAGGTCCTCGAAGTCGGTCTTGGTGTGGCGGACGAAGTAGTGGCGCTTGAGGACCGGGTCGAACTCCTCGGTGAAGACGCGGAACTTCCCGCCGTCCGACACGACGCAGTGCCGGTCGTTCATCTCGTCCAGGGTCGTCCTGCGCGCGGCCTCGTCGCCCCGGCCGTCGTCACCCTCGCCGTCCGCCTCGTCGACCTCGTCGAAGTCGTCCTCGGGGTCGGCGTGTGGGATGGTCCCGCCGGCGTCGAGTACCGCCTTGAACAGGGTAGCGGACGTCACAGCCCGGCCGGCGTTCCCAGCCACGTGGAGGGAGTCCCAGCGACGCCCGATGATCCAGCCGTGGTCGGCGTACTCGGGGTCCTGGGTGGACCAGTCGACGAACTCCTGGCGCCCATCGCCCGACGTCGCATGGTGACAGGCCATCATCAGGGCCAGCCAGGCGTCGTGGGAGGAGTAGTCCTCGGGGTCGAGGTTCTCCAGCATCTCGGCCAGCTGTCCGGGGGTGCACGACCCCTCGCCCGTGGCCTGCCCGCGCTCGGGCCTCCGGATAAGGCGGAGCAGCGAGGCCGGGGCCATCGGCGTGTCGACCAGGGGCGGCGCGAAGTCATCCCACTCGTAGTGGGCCCCACACGGATGCAGGGACCCCGCGGCCACGACCTGGCGCCCGAGGGTCTTGAACTCCACGCCCGGGAAATCCGCCAGGGAGTCCAGGACCAGGAGGTCGTCGGGCTTGCGCATGTAGTAGTGATGACCACCAGACCCCGTCACAACGTGGGGGCAGTCGTCCAGGCGCAATCCGACCTCCAGGTCCAGGTCACCAAGGACATCGCGCCCCTCGGGCATGTTGCGCGGGTCGACGTCAATGATGAGGTCGCAGGCCCTGAGCTGGACGCCCACGTTGTTGCCCGACGCCATGACGGCCTCGCAGGCCTCGAAGCTGTAAGTCCGCTGCCTCCACTGGGCATCCCTCGGGGACTTGCCGCGCTGGCGCCTAAACCCGTCGACGCTGTCCCAGCGGCAGAGCGGGAGGAGCGGGTAGCCCGCCCGACGGTACTCGGAGAGGGGGCCCGGGAGGGGCTTCTTCGGCCTTGTCATCAGTGGTCATCCTCCGGGGTCCAGCGGGGACCAACGGGTGGGGCAACCGACCATGCGAGGTGCACGTCGAGGATGGAGCGGACGGCGTCGGAGGTGGTGGCGCCGGAGCCGAGGCGGAGGCGGACGGCCTCGACGTGCTCGGCCTGCTCCTCGCTCATGCGGACGGAGGCTTGACGGGGTGGGGAGACGGACAAGGCGGAGGGCTCCTCGGTGCGTTTGAGGCGGCCACGGTAGCGCGTCTGCATGCACTGGGGAGCCCTCGGGACATGCCCGTCGGCCTAGCGGGCCTTTGGCCACATGTGCGGGTTGGCCGCGAGGCAGCGCACGGCCAGGTCCTTCGCCTCGGCCAGGGTCCTGGCGCGGGCTTTGACAGTGCGTCACTTCCAGGGGGACACGGAGTGGTCGGCCACCCGCACTTCCAGCTCGCCATGGGATCCTGCCCGTACCTGTGCAGGGACATACTCGTCCTGGCAGTAGATGGCTGCGGCCATCTGCCCGTCAGGGTAGGTTGCCGTGGGCCACCCACGTGGAAAGAAGGAGCGGTACCGGCCGGTAGATGGCGGGGTCACCGTCCAAGTGAGTTTAGGGGGCATCTCTAGTCTCCTCGGTGTTGATGAGCTCAGTATAAGCGGGAACCCCTCCACCCGTAAACGAGAAAATGATGGACCCCGAGGGTATATCGCCTCCGGGCCGCGGCGCATGCTGAGGGTCGTGTTTTCCACAACTCCATCCGTAGGAGCCCACATGAGCATCGAGAACCTCCTCGAGCGGCAGGCCGTTGCCCTCGAGTCCATCGCCGAGTCCCTGAAGGGGCTCTCCGGCCTGTCGGCCACCATCGACCGGGTCCGCGTCGGCGAGGTCTCCCAGACCACCGCCAAGGTCGAGACCTCGCCCGCGGTCCCCGAGAAGAAGAAGGCCGAGGCCGAGGCCAAGAAGGATGAACCCAAGGGCCCGACCGTCGACGACGTGAAGAAGGCCCTCGCGGGCTACGTCGCCAAGGCCAAGGAACTGGGCATCGACGAGGCCGCCGCCAAGGAGCAGGCTAAGGCCATCGTCAAGGACGTCGGCGGCGTCGACGGCGTGTCCAAGCTGGACCCCTCCAAGTTTGCCGCCGTGATCGCCAAGGCGGGCGAGGGCCCCAAGAAGCCTGCGTCGGTCGCCGAGAAGAAGGACGAGCCCGAGTACCCGTCTGAGGATAAGGTGCGCGACGCCCTGCGCGAGCTGAGCAAGGTCGTGGGCCGCGACGGCGCCAAGAAGCTGGCCCACGAGGTCGGCGGTGCTGAGGGCGTGGTCGACATCCCGCCCGAGAAGCGCCAGGCCGTGATCGACGCCGCCAACGAGAAGGCCAAGGTGGCCTCCGCCGAGGAGGACTTTTGATGGCCGGCGAGCCGATCGCGCCGGGTCAGGATCCCCGCGTCGTGATGGTCTTCCGCCGTGGCTGTGAGGGCCCCGTCCGCTTGGTCTGCACCAAGGCCTCCGCCGCGGAGGCTCTTGAGCAGGCCGAGGCGGTCATGGACCTGCCGGTTGAGGAGGCTGGGCACCAGGGCTACCTGGCCCTCGATACCGTTGTCCAGGGGGGCCGTCGCTCGAAGGCGATGTTCCGCTGGGTCGACGTCGACTGCCTGATTGTTGAAGAGCCTGCGGAGGTCATCCCGTCGGCCCAAGTGCCCCGCTAAGATTTTCCCAGAGTCCCTAAAAGGTAAGGCGGCCCGTACTCCCGCAAGGAGCCCGGGCCGCCATCACATGGAGAAGCGAATGAAGAAGCGATACGTCTGCGGGTTCATGTTTGACCCAAGGGGTGAGGCCGTCGTCCTCATCGAGAAGACCCGCCCGCAGTGGCAGAGAGGCCTTCTCAATGGCCTCGGGGGCGAGATCGAGGGCCGCGAGACACCCCTCCAGGCCATGGTCCGGGAGTTCTTCGAGGAGACCGGCGTCGAGACCACAACGACGGATTGGAGGGTACTTGCGACCCTCGAGGGACCGGGCTACCACGTCACGTTCTTCCACACCCACTCGGACCAGTACCGACAGGTCTCCGGGAGGACCGACGAGTCGGTCACGATCCAGTTTGCCAAGGCCCTGCCCAGGAACGTGGTCCCCGACCTCAACTGGCTGATCCCGCTGGCCCTTGACGCCCGCGTGGTCAAGCCCCTGCACGTCGTTGACGGGGGAGGTAGCTAATGGCTCACGCGACACTTAGTGCCTCGGGCACCAAGCGCTGGATGGGGTGCCCCGGCTCCATCCGCGCGACCGCCCACCTCGGCCGCTCCAAGTCAAACGCCGCCGCCCGCCTGGGCACCGCGGCCCACGCCCTCGGCGAGCACCGCCTCAACCAGCTCGACGTCGTCCTCGAGAGGCAGGGCCACGAGGCCGCCCTGGCCCTCGACTGGTCTGCCCAGTCCCTCCGCGGGTGCCTGGTCTGCCTCAACGCCGAGGACGACGGCGTGGTCGTCGCCCGCTCCGACAGGCACATGATCCCGCCGGGGTACGACGACGCCGTCTACCCGGTGGACGACGTCATGCTCTACGGAGTGGACCTGTACCTCGCCACGATCCGGGACGAGCTCGAGCGCCTGGGTCCCGGCACCCAGATGGTGATCGAGCGGCGGTTCGACCTGTCGTGGGTCTACGAGGGCCGGGAGATCCCCGACTACGCCCGCGAGCTGTTCGACCCGAGGACCGGCGCGCCGTGCAGGGGAGGCCCGCTGGAACTCTTCGGAACCAACGACTGCTGCCTGGTCCAGCCCTTCGGTGAGATCGTCGTGGTGGACTACAAGAACGGTCGGGTGCCCGTCGAGGTCGAGGGCAACACCCAGGTGCTCTACTACGGCCTGGGCGCCGCCCGCACCCTGGCAGCCCTGGACTTCACCACCCTCAAGATGGTGATCGTCCAGCCGAACTGCGTCCACCAGGACGGCGCCGTCCGCGACTGGTCCGTCTCCCGCGAGTTCCTCCTTGGCTGGCGGGTCGAGCTGGCCGACGCGGCCCTGCGGACTGCC
>Ga0247724_1000020_pt1 | contig 62411 bp, 78 predicted proteins | sample OKSTACKMC2E_FD_182776 | JGI IMG/M metagenome (GOLD analysis project Ga0247724, IMG submission 182776) | Subsurface sediment microbial communities from gas well in Oklahoma, United States - OK STACK MC-2-E | ecosystem: Environmental > Terrestrial > Deep subsurface > Rock core/Sediment | place... | reverse complement strand
AGGCCGCCAGGGAAATCATCGCCATCGAGAAGGCGGAAGGCCGCCGCGCCGCAGAGCGCCACATCGTCCGCATGGCCAAAGACTTCAACTGCGTACCCTTCGCCGAGGACCTGACCGCCAATGCCAGCGAGCTGGCCGACGTGCTGAACGTGCTGCCGTCCACCCTTCGTTGGATCGCCGACACCCTGAACAGCGCCGTTGGGAAGTTCGCCAACCACATCGGCTACAGCGACGTGCATCCCTACGAAATCGTGCGGGAAGTCTCCGACAAGATCATCGAGGTGCGCGCGATGAAGGCCGAGCGCGACCCGACTTGGAAGCCCGAGATGATCCCTGGCGGCTTCGCTGCCCACTGCACCAACCAGCATGAACAGCGCTGGATCATCACCAGCGACGAGAGCGCCCCGGTCATCCGCCTGCACCTGCGCAAGGATGGGTGCTTCTACCACCAGGGCAGCAAGTTCCGCCGCGAGGCCAAGCCGCGCCGGTTCTACGACTACAACTTCTGACCGGGAGGGCAAGACGATGAACGCAGCACTGGCAAGGCTTCAAAACAAACGCGCTTGGATGCTTCGCGACATGCTTTCGAACAGATGGCACGGCTTCAGCTTTGCCGGCCACCCGTGGGCGAAGCAAATTCGCGCGATGCATGACGAGGCGAAATGCATCCGCGAACATCACGGCCGCTAATCAACCCGCCCCGGTACGCCGGGGCATCACCAAAGGAGACACCAACATGCAAAGCCTTCGTGACCGCTACGAAATCTACGTCCGCTGCGCCACCGACCTCGGCTGGACGGTGAAGACCTTCGAGGAGTGGCTGAACTCTTAACCCGCCGCCCGGCCGGAAGCCGGGCCTCCCGAGAGCGCATCCAGAGCGGTGCGCTGTCGAGAGCACGACCAGGGAGAAACCTTCATGAGCACCGATCTGGATTTCATCCGCGATTGTGCGCGTCGCGGCCACAGCTTCAATCGCACCGCACAGCTTGTCGGATTCGACTACTCGTATCAGCTCAAGAGCTTACTGGAGAGCCTGGGGGTCAACGATATCGAATGGCCGAATCCTCACCGTTGCCTCGCAAGGCAGGAACAGCTTGCAAGGCTCCATGAGTCTCGCCGGGGCAAGCCTCAGTCTGAACTCTTTCCGAAACCCTGCATTGGTAGCCGCCATAAAGCCAAAAAATACACGGCGTTTGGCGTAACCGGCACTCTGCCTGAGCTGGTGTCGCGCTTCGGAAAGGTTAGCCTGCAAAGCGTTCGCTACCGAATGAAAAACGGCATGAGCATTGAGGATGCCCTCGAAACTCAACGCCAGAACTACAAGAAGGGCGTCATCCCACCGCAATTCATGGAGAGCGTCGCCCGTCATCAAAAGCGCGCCGCCGCACGACGCGATGAGGCAATCTCACGAAGACTGACCCCGGCCATGCTCCAGTTCCGCGAGGAGACGCATGACATCGTTGTGACCCGCCGCCACTCGGCATGCCGAATGGTTGTAGAGGTCCGTGAAAAGGGATCGAAGCGCGCAATCCATCGGTTGGATATTCCGATCAGTTTCGACAGCGGGGTTCTCTTTGCCTTCAACCCTGTTGAGCGCGGTCGGCTCGATTTCATTGCCTTCGAGCCGGACCACAAGGCGCTGGTGTGATCGACACGCCAGCCAATGACCAACGAGCGAGGATCAACCCGCCATGACCCGAGAAATCAGCTTCACCGCCACCGATACCGAGCTGGAAACCGCGCAACTGATCGTCGAGCGTGCCGAGAGCATGGCGCGCAAGTACGGCCAGGAAATCGACCGCACGTCCCTGCTGATGGACCTTATCGCCTGCAACGCGAACGGCTGCCCGCTGAAGTTCCAGGCGCTGCTGGACGCCGACGACGCGAATTTCGCGCACGATGTGTTCGGCATCCGCCTCTACATGGACCGCACCACCGGCCAGCTCACTGACTGCTTCCTTCCGCGCTTCGCGGCTTGAGGATCACCATGAAACGCTTCCCGACTTACCGCGAGCGCCTGAACCGCGCTCTGTACTCCGCGCCGCGCATCACCCTGCACGACGCCGACATGATCCAGGCCGCCGAGCTGGAGCGCCAGACGCTGGAGCTGGAGCGCATCCGCGCGAAGGCCTCGGCCTACATCGCCAAGAACCCGGCGCCGCGCGCCGTCTACCTCCTGGGGTGATCCATGAACAAGTATCAGCGCAAACTCATCCTCGAAGCGCTCTGCCGGCTGCGCGACCCTGGCAACCCCGAGAGCATCGAGACCGCACGCGGATACGCCCAGGGCGCTCGCCACTTCGCCCTGCAAAGCGGACTGCTCACCCACGAGGAGAGCACTCGGCTGTTCACGCTGGAGCGGAATGCCGCCGGCCACTGCTCCGCCAAAACTCCCTGGCCGAAGGCGTTCAACGAATGTCTCCCTTTCTGAAACTGGCCGTCGCCGGCCTCGCCCTGACCCTCCTGGCCGCCTTCGTGGTGCTGGAGATCATCGCCGCGAACCTGGGAGGGATGCCGCTGTGACCGTCGCCCTGCTGGTGTGGTGGCTGACCGCCACGAGCTGCGAGGCCGCAACGCCTATCGTCTCCGACGAACACGACGCGCTGCGCATCTGCCTGACCATCGCAGCGGACGAGAAGCCCAACTACAGCGCATTCGGCGAAGGCGTCGAGTGCGTCACCTACGACAACTGATCCGGCCGCATGGCCAGAACCGAAGCCGGCCCGGCATGGACGGCACCCAACCAAGAAGGAAAGCTACCGATGAACGAGAAAGTTACCGAAGTCGAACGCGAGGAAAGCGAAGGTTTCAACCTTGAGCAGTGGATCGAAAGCAAGCCCGCCGCCTTCGACCGTAAGGCGGAGTACGAGGAACACATCGAGCCGCTGGTGCTCGCACTTCACCAAGCCTGTCGGCGCCACGGGCTCCCGTTCTTCGCCGTCATTACGCATACCCAACAGGCCAACGGCGACACCGGCGCAGCATGCAGCCACCACTTCCCCTCGATGGAGCATACACCGCCGGAGATGCTGATGCTCATCTCCGCATCGCGGCGCCATTTGGAAGGCGTCATGCTTGTGGCGAGTGGAGCCATGGAGCGCCACGGCACCGACGAGGAGCCGGCCGAAGCTCCGGCCTCGGAAACCGCTCACTGATCAACCACCGACCGAGCGCCGGCCCTTCGGGGCCGGTTTCTCCATGGCCCAAAGGCCCAATAACGAGAGGGAATCCCCATGGCTAAACGCGGACAACTGACCCAGGCCGTAGCCGACAAGGCGCGCGAGCTGCTTGGCAAGGAAATCACCCAGGTCGAGCTGCGCCTGATGCCCTACGCGCAGTACGTGATGTTGAACGAACAGCGCATCGACCCGCGAAAGATCAACGACGAGGAGCGCCAGATTCTCAGCGACTGGCGTGAGCGCGGCTGGATTGATGGCGGGGCCGCAGGAATGACCATCAGCAAAGAGTTCTGGCGCGCGATCCACGACATCCTGCTGCTGGCTTACGTGGACTACCACAACCAGCCCGACGAATAACCGGCCGCAAGGCCCAATAACCAAAGAGGCAAAGCCCCATGAGTCACTTCACCGTACTGGTAATCGGACAGGACCCGGAAAGGCAGCTCGCGCCGTATCACGAGTTCGAATGCACCGGCGTGGTCGATGAGTTCGTGCAGAGCATCGACCTGACCGCCGAGAAGCGCGAGGACTACGAGAGCGACACGCGCAACATGGTCAAGGTTCCTGCCGGCGTGGTTGTACCGGATGGCACACGCGATCTGGTAAGCCATCCTGCGCATGGAACACTCGTCAGCCGCTACGCGAGCATGTTCTACGTGGAGACGGGCGAGAAGGACCCCCTTGGCGGCGCTCGCAGAACCTTCCAGTTGCCGGAGGGCTATGAGGAAATCGAAGTTCCCGTGCGCGAGCTGATGACGTTCTTGGAGTACGTCACCGAGGACAGCGAAAGCGAGCCCATCGGCGAGAACGTGAAGCCTGATCTGGAAGGCGCGCAGAAATGGGGCTGGGTTCGCGTTGACGCGGCCGGCGAGGTTCTGGAAGTCATCGACCGCACCAACCCCAACAAGAAATGGGACTGGCACGTCCTGGGCGGGCGCTGGACAGGCTTCTTCAAGATGAAACCGCATGTGCGCGGCATCCAGGGGCGCCCTGGCCTGATGACCAGCCCGGCGAAGGAAGGCTATGCCGACAGCGCCTTCAAGATGGACATCGACTTCGAGGGCATGCGCGCCGAGGCGGAGGCCAAGGCCGCCGAGAAGTTCGACGCTATCCGCGCGATCATCGAGCCGCACCTGCCTGTCCAGTCCTGGGCCGAGGTGCGCGGCCAGTATTGGCGCGAGGACGGCGCGGAGCCTGAGCTGCCCGGCGGCATCGAGGCGGCACGCGAGGCCTACCGCGAACAGCCGGCAGTCAAGGCCCTGCGCGAATGCGAGAAATACACCTGGGAGAATGCAGAGGACTACGCCGGCGACCGCGCCACCTACATCCGCCACCAGGGCATCCGCTCCAGCATGACCTTCGCCGTGGTGAAGGACGGCAAGTGGTACGAGCGCGGCAGCATGGGCTGGTGGGGCTGCGTGTCCGACGAGAAAGACCAGGGCGCATGGATCGAGGAGTTCGGCAAGCTGGTGGAAGGCCTGCCCGACGATACCCTGCTGTCCGTCTACGACTGCCACATCTGATCATCAACCTACCGGGCGCCCTGGCGGCGCCCTCACCGAGGAAAGGAACATGCTGACTGAACAGCAGCGCAGGACGCTCGCGCAGCGACTGATCGAGACCTACATCGCCAACTGCCATTGCAGCGGCGTCGATGAACTCAGGCAGGCGATTGCCACAATGCAGGAGATGGCGAACGACTGCGCCGCCTCGATTGGCGAAGGCCGCGCCATTCTGGTCGCGGTGGACATGGGCGGCATCACCAAGCACTGACCACCACCGGGCGCCATGCGCGCCCCAACAACGAGGAGAACTCCCCATGTCTCATAGCGACAGCAACAAGCTGATCATCCGCCTGAATGCCCAGGCCCTCGAAGCGCTTTTCCCGGAGGGGACCGAAGCCCGCGTCCAGCTCCAGAATGCCGTGCTCACCCAGGCTGCGAGCCAGTACGTCAAGGGCCAGCTCAGCCCGGAGGTGCAGAAGTACCTCGATGCTGCCGTGTCCAAGGTCGCCGCGCACATCGATCTGGAGCAGCAAATCGCGCGGGCGTTCGCCCGCAAGCAGGGCTGGAATGCCGGCCTGGAAGTTCGGGATGGCTCGCACATGGCCGAGGCCATCGCGGTGCGCGTGCGTGACGAGTTCAGCAAGCGCCACGCTGAGCACATCGACAAGCTGGTGAAGCAGCGTGCCGCGCTGATCCTTGAAACCCTGGACCAGCGCATCGAGCAGGCAATCAACGCCGAGGTCGTGCGAGTGGCGAACAAGCGCATTCAGGAGCGCGTACAGCTAGCCCTGAACACCGCGATCCAGACCATCGACCAGCCGAAGGGCTGACCACCAGGGCGGGCGCCCGCGCGGCGCCCATCCCCAAGAACGAGAGGTAACACCCCCATGGCTTCCCATGACCGCAACCTGCTGAAAACCGACGATATTCTGGCGTTCCAGCGCTGGATGGACGAGAACAAGCTGCCCTGGCGGAAGGGCAAGGGCGAGTTCGAGCTGATGCAGGTGAAGCTGTCCCGTGGCTGGGCGGCGATCTTCACCAACACCGCCGGCGCCGTGACCACTCCGGCGGCGCTGCGCGAGATGATCGCGCGCTTCAAGAAAGGCCTGCCGTACACCGGCCAGACGCCGCGCTCCCAGGCTCAGGCCGAAGGCGCCGACTTCCTCAACGACCTGCTCGACGACATCGCCATGCGCGTGCTGCCCTCGCTGCTCATCGATGCATACCACACTCGCGGCTCGACGCCGGAGGCGATGGCTGAATCCGCTTACGACATCGCGGACGCCATGCTGGCCGAGCGCGCGAAGCGCCTGGGCAGAGGATCGCAGGCATGAAGCGCCAGGCCGAGCGCGCCACCCCGGCGCAGGTTCAACAGCACATCGAGCGCCAGCACGCCCTGGGAGAGCGCATGATCGGCGACCGCGACATGCCGCGCCCGGTCGAGCTGATCGTGACCGGCCTGCTGCTGGTCCTGGCTTTCCTGATCTGAGGTCCGCCATGTTCGAAGCGATCCGACCATCGGCCCAAGGCAGCACGGCGCGCGCCGTGCTCGCGCTGGAGGGCATCACCTACACCGTCGAGTTCTTCCCCGACTCGGACATCGTGCAGACGCTCATCGAGGGCGACATGCTGCCGATGCGCGGCGGCTCCGGCATGGGCATGGAGTTCCGGCGCTCTGAGGTCAGCGAGCGCGGGCGCTACTTCGAGCGCTGGACGGAGAGCTACTTCGTCTTCGCAACGATACCGGCCCGGCGGCGCCGGGGAGGATGACGCGATGCGCAGGCACTCCCGAGACTGGTATCTCGAAAAGATCAGGCTGGCCCAGGCCAAGGCCATTTACGAGGGCATCCCCTATGTTCTGCTCGCGCTCCCTCGCGGCGAGGTAGTGGTGATGCCAGACGGCAAGAAATTCGGCGGCAAGCTCCTTGAGCGCTTCCACCCATAACCGGAGTAGAGAATGACCGACAGAACCAGAAACGAGCGCGCGAAGCGCCTGTACGAGAAGCGGATCGCCGAGGGCAAGGTGAAGCTCTCCTACTGGGTGAGCGCAAAGGCCAGGGCGCGACTGGAGGTCCTGGCCAGCAAGGCGGGCATGCAGCCGGCCGACTTCCTCGAACAACTCCTTGAGCGGGCCTAGTGCCCGCTTTTCATTACGTCCACCAGCAGGATCAGCCGATCCCGATCCCCATCGTTCCGCGCGCTGTGCAGTAGCGTGTCGTCGAACAGCAGGACCTCCCCGTCGCGCCACTCGCGCGCTTCCTCCCCGACAGTGATGCTCGCGCCCGGCGGGCAGTCGAGCCCCAGGTGCAGGCGCAGGACATCGCTCGTGTAGCCGACGTGCGGCACGATCACCGTGCCCGGCGCCAGCCTGGAGAAGCCGGCGTTGAACACCAGGGCACGCGCCAGCCAGGGAAACAGCTCGATCACCGGCAGCACGACCTCGCCCTGCCACTTCAGCGCGAACACATCCCAGCCGCCGCCGTGCAGCGGCTCCGGCCACTCCATGAACGACCGCGAGGCGTTCTCCGCGAACTGGCGGAGCTGGTCGGCCTGGGCCTGGAGCTGGCCGGCAAGCGAGCGGATCGCGGGAAAGTCATCGACGGAAAGGAACATATCACCCCCAGGAGGCCGCCAGATTTCGCGCAGGCGGCGTTTTCTTCGCTTACCCATGGCGTCGGCAGCATCCATGCCGCCACCGCGCTCTACGCGCGAGCAGACGCCCACTTGCAGAGGATAGTCCGGCCGCCGGCCTCGTTCAGTCGATCGGCAACCCGGTCGCCCAGGCAGGCGCGCACCTGATCGCGCTCGATGTTGCCGGCGAACACGGTCGGGCGCTTCGCCTGATACCGGGCGTTGATGATCTCGAAGAGGTACAGCAGCTCGGTATCGCTCCCCCAGCCCATGCCGATCTCGTCCAGCACCAGCAGGGACGGCGAGGCGTAGGCGTCGATGATGTCGCTCTCCGCCCTGGCGCGGGTCGTCCAGTTGTCCTTGAACTGTCGCACCGCGTCGGTGACGGTCGAGTAGACAGCGGACATCCGGTGCCGGCGGATCACCTCGCCGGCGATGGCGGTGGCGAGGTGAGTTTTTCCGGTGCCCGGCGGGCCGAGCAACAGCAGGCAGCGGCCGTCCTCCAGGCGCTCAGGGAAGGTCTCGGCATAGTCGCGGCAGGCCTCCATGGCTGCGCGCTGGCGGTCGCCCTCGACGCGGTAGTCCTGAAAGGTCTTGCTCTCGAAGCGCGGAGGGATCGCGGAGCGGCCAAGCAGCGCCATAACGCGCTGCGATGCACGGCGCTCGCGCTCGCGCTGCTGCTCCTCCTGCTCGATGCGGCTCTGCTCCTCGCGCGAGCACTCCGGGCAGCTCGTCCAGTTGCCGGTGCGCTCGATCAGCGCGGACACGAAGTCGCCATGCACCTCGCAGGTGCTACGGCGCTTCTTCGTGATCCCGAAGCGACGATCCATTTCGCTGATGATGGTCGAAATCTCCTGCATCACAGCCCCCCGACAAGTACGGTCTCTTCGGACCCGCTGCCGTAGTCCCTGGCATCAAGCCCATGGTGCTTTCCGCCCGGCATGACCCGCGCGGATGGCGCGATCTCGTCCTGCCACCGGCCCTGGTTCAGCCAAGTGGCCGGGTGCGGGATGAAGCGGCCGGCATCCTTCCTCCAGTCGAAAGACTTGGACTGCTCAGTCACTGCGACCAGCATCAGGTCCAGTAGTTCGCGCGTCGGCTTGCGCTTGGAGAAGGCTTTCCGCGCCGCGTCCTTGCCGACTTTCCTCGGGTATGCCTTCCAGAACTCGTCGAACAGGGCGTCGATACTTTCAGCATCAGAGAGAGCTGGTTTATTCCCTGTATTACTCCCAGATGTATTATTCCCCTTCGCCTTTTCCGAAGGGGGTTCACCGCCTTTTCCGAAGGGGTTCACCGCCTTTTCCGAAGGGGTATTCGGTTTTCCGAAGGGGTCCTTCAGGTAGACGCGCCGCTCTACGATGCGCTTGCCCTCGCGGACCTGCTCGACGCGCAGGTATCCCTTCTCGGCGAGGCCGCTGATGATCTCCGACACCCTGGAGATTGATAGGCCGAAGAACTCGGCGAAGTGGGCGTTGCTGGCGTAGCAGCCGCGCTCCTCGTCCTGAAGGCTGCCGATTTCCACCAGCATGACCTTCTCCACGAGCGAGAGAGAACGATCCAGCCAAAGATCGGCCGGAATCCAAACGCCCTGGAACTTGCGTTGCATGGTCATACCGAGCCGCCCTCCACCAGCCAGTATTCGGCTACGCGGCAGGGCTGGCCCTCGCGGTTGAAGACCTTGATCGTCTTGGTGTGGATCGTGTGCCCGTCGTTGCGCAGGTCCTTGATCCTGGCGGCGAGCCGGTCGCATCCGAACTCGCTGCGCGCGACGTGCGCGGTGATGGGCTTGCCGAGCTGGAGCCACGCGAGAATGCGGGCGCACTGGCTGTTGGTGGTGGGGTTATGCAAAGCGCCGTCGTGTGCCATATACTGGGCACCTCCTTGCGAGGAACCCCCGATCAGGCTGGCAGGCCGCTGAAGATCGGGGGTTTTTTATTGGCCGTTCAGCGCGGCCTACTTCGTGTCGCTATTCTACCTGTGCCGTTTCGGAAACCGGAACACTGCCGGCAGCAGTCAGCCAGAACACCAGCAGATGGCGCACGCCCGCCTCGACGGCGCGGCCACGGTGCTGGATGTGCTTGCCGTCGAAGACCAGGGCGTAGCCCTTGGGCAGCGGCGGGACGCTCAGGTAGTCCACCGGGCTCATGCGCACGTCGGTGCCGCCGCCCAGGTGCAGCTCGGGCGCGAGGCTGACCACGGCGGTCAGGTCGCTGTCGCGGTCGTGGTGCCAGTTGCCGTGCGCGGTGCCGTTCGGCTCGTACTTGGCGAACTGAATGGAGGCGATACCGCGCGCCTCGATCTGGTAGATCAGCAGGAACCAGACGTTCAGGAAGCTGATCAGCTCCACCACCTCGGCATGCAGCTCGGGCGCTACGTGCGCCAGCACCAGCTCGGGTATCTGGTACGGCGACTCCTCCTCGGGGTTCGGCCGGTGGCCGACCTCCTTGCCCAGGCGCTCGGCGTGGGCGACCAGCTCGTCGCAGTAGGCCGGATCGAGGAGAGGCAGGCCGAAGGCGGAGCCGGCGAGACCGGTGACGCGGTTGTTTACCAGTAGGTCGCGCGCCCAGGTCCAGGCGGCCAGCCAGTCGCTATCCTCCTCGATCAGCTCGGTCAGGCGCTCTGGATCGTCCGTCACCTCCTTGGCGCAGGTGATGATCTCCAGCAGCGCCGGCAGATGGGTGCGTAGGTCGGGGTGCAATCGGTGAATCATTGTTCTGCATCCTTCTGTATTGTTTCGATTTCCGCAACACTCAGGCCGCGAGAAAAGTCCTCCAGCCTGAAGCCGCCGCCATCCTTCTTGGCCTGCTTGACCGCCTTGAAGAAGCCGAACCAGGGCATCAGCTCGGCGACCAGCTTGATCTTCATCTGTCCCTTTTCGGAGGTGAAGCCGCCCTTGGTCTCGTGGATCGCCAGCGACTGGTCGGCATGCAGGACCAGGAAGTCCACCTCGTAGTAGGTGTTGTCCGCCAGCCTGATGCGCATGGGGTGGAACTTGTAGTCGATGATCTCGCCGGCCGCCTTCTGCTGGTCCAGCAGGTCGGCATACTCGCGCTCGGTCTTGTTCATCGTGCCCTTGGGTAGGCGGCCGAGAGCCTGCCATCGCTTATGGCCGGAGGCGGGCCGGGCCCGGCCCTTCAGCTTGGCGAACTCTGCTTCGGAGAGGCGAGCGCTCATGTCACGATCCTCCCCGGCGCCGATTCCAGGCGATCCTGCCAGCGGCCGACGACCTCGCCGGAGTTGAACTCTTGGTAGATGCCGCGCGCATACCAGACGTTGCCGCTGATGGCCGGCTTGTTCTTCCAGAAGCGCCATACTCCGTCCTTGTCCTGGGTCAGCCACATGGCCCAGTGCGGGGCGTCATCCCACGACGGTTTCCCGGTCGGATCGACGAGGCCGTCAGTGATCGGAAGCTCCTGCTTTTCCGCGACCTTCACGGGGCTGTAGGCAGGAGCCTGCTCGGGCTCGTTGCCGGCGGTGCAGCGGTGCAGCGGATGGCCCTGGCCGCAACCGCTACAGACGTGGCGCGGGCGCTCGGGCTCCTGCTCCTCGTAGTGCTCGCCGGTGTTGCCGTTCTGGCCGATGATGTCGGCGCGGGCCTCATCGAAAGCGTTGAACGCATTCACGTTGGCAACGACAACGGGATCAACCCCGGTCCCGGTGATGGCGGTCCTGGGACAGTGCTCACCGCCCCCAAGCCCGCAAGGGCCGTCGAAGACTGCGCCGCATGCGTCACACGGCGGGCAAGCGGTAGCAACATCCTCGCCGCGCATAGCCTTCCAGCGCTCCAGGGTATCGACGGCCTCCTGCACGTCCTGGCTGATGTCTTTGGCGCCCCGGCCACCGGCCACCAGAAGTTTCTTGATGGCGTGCTGGAGGCACGGGTCGGTCACTTCGAACAGGCGCAGCACGCGGTACACGTCGATGTGCGTCAGGCCGGTAACGGGCTTGAAGTAATGGCTGTGCTTCACGTCCTTTCCTCGATCAGCGGGCTTTCATGCCCTTGATGGTGATGATGCCGGCGGCGATCCGGCGCTCTTGGGTTTCAGCGACGGCACGGAGCATGTCGCGCCAGTCGATCTCGACGCCGGCGACCCGGCCGTCGATCACGTCATGGCAGGCGGAGCACGCATCGACGGCGACCGTATCGAAGCCCTTCATGCCGGTGCCCTTCTGTCCACAGGGCAGGTGCGCCAGCACGGTTGTCTCTGGATTGAAGTTGCACACGCCCGGAAAGCGGACGGTGCAGTCCTGGCCGCGCGCGAAGTCGCGGTATTTCTGGCTCTCAACTCTCATGCGAATGCCAATATGTCATCGACCATCTTCCGTAGCTGCTCCTCGGACACGGACATCCTGAAGACCTTCTTGAGCGCCACGTTGATGAAGTCGGAGTAGATTTGCTGCTGCTCCTCCTCCGAGCAGTTCGCCCAGGACCAAGACTTCGCCTCCAGGCGGACGCGACCGTTGATGTCGTAGGTCGCGTCGTAGTGGCCTGCCAGGATCGTCATATCCTTGCGGAACCGCTCGAATGAGGGCTGCGCCTTCATGCCCTTGTACTCAAGGCCGGTGTCGTACTGCTCGACGAAGTAGTCGAAACACACGCGGGCCAGGGCGAACATCTTCTTGAAGAACTTGTAATTCCGTGGCCGCGTGATCTCGGCGGCCAGGGCCTCACCGTTCTTCACCTTCTGGAGCCATTCGGCGGTCTCGTCGTTGTCAGGGACGAGCACGCCCCCTTGGACCTTACGAACGTAGAGTTTCACCTTTCTCCCATCCATTCCGGTGGCGCTGCCGTTCATCCAGCATGCGCCCGAAGTATCCGAGGACCGCGCCGATCACGATGCCGGCCAAGAGCATTCCAGTCATTTCAGACCCCTGTAGGTAATTCTTCACCGCCGAGCGCTTCGGTAAGCGCGGCGATCAATTCGTAGAGCGAGCCGGCCGCGATTGCCAGAGATGCGACCAACTGTCCGTGGGCATCTTCGCCGCCGTCCTTCTCGGCCTGCTCTTGCAGCAGGTCCTCGAACCGGAGGCGCTTGATCGCCAGCTTGTCGTCCAGCACGAACGAGAGCTTGTCGCCCCAGGCCATCGACAGCTTCGTCACCAGCTTGCCGGCGGTCAGGTGCAACTGGGTTTCCTCGCTGGTCAGGTCCTGGCGCTTGCAGCGGACGATGCCGCCGTCCTCGTGGGTGTCGCGCAGGTCACATTCGTCGAGGAGGTGGAAGTCGCCCGGCGCCTCCTGGGTCTTCACCCAGTCGGTCATGCTGGCGGTCGGCGCGACCTTCACGGCCAGCGGCCGCACCGGCAGGGAGCCCAGGGCTTCGCGCAGGGTAGACAGCAGGTCCTCGGCGTGGCGCGCGCTGGTGGCGTCCACGATGATGAACTCCTCGCCGATGATGGCGAAGGTCGCCTTGTGGCGCAGGAACGCGCGCGGCAGCAGGTTCAGAATGATCTCGTCTTTGAGCTGGTCCTTCTCCTTCTTGTAGACCTTGCGCATCTGCTGCTCTTCGATCTCGGCGACCTTCTTCGCCAGCTCCTCGCGGACCACGGCGCCGGGCAGGATGCGCTCGGTCTTCTTGGCGGCGATCAGCATCGCGCCATCGACGTGCTGCACCAGCTCAGAGCCGAACGGCGGGACAAAGCCGTAGGTCGTCAGCTCCTGGGATGCCGGCTCGCGGTGCGGCTTGGTGGCCAGGGCCTCGGCCAGGGCGTCGGGCTTCAGGTCGATGTGCTGGGCGAAGCGGTAGATCAGTGCGTTACGGAAGAACATGGGGGCTTTCCTCTTGGTTATTGGGCCTTGCGGCCGGGGGTGGTGGTGAAGCTGATGTTGTGCTCGCGGGCGATCCGCTTCAGGTGATTCCGGCTGATGCCGAGCGCCCTGGCGGTTTCCGTGATGGTGTCGCCGAGCCCGGCATGGATCGCCACTTTCGCGGACAGGACCTCGCGCTCGCGGCGGCGCATCTCGCTTTTCACGGCATGCGCTTTCTTCAGCGCCTCCGGGTTGCCCTGGGATGGAGCGCGGCGCGCCGGCGCCTTCCTGCGGGGACGCGGCCGATCCTCTTTCGACTGCGGGTTGATGGTGAAGACGCGAGCCATCCGGTCACGGCCTTCGCCCAGGTCAGCGCAGGCGCCGGAGGAGAACTCCTTCACGGCATTGCCAGCGGCCAGGAAACGCTCAGTTGCGGCGGCGATCATCGCGCGGTCGGCCTCGCGTTGGTCGATGTGGCTACGGGAGAGGAGCATTCATCGTCTCCTTCGCGCGGTTGAGCAGGACGGCCGCCTCGTCGATCAGGCTGGAGGCGGCATCCATCTGGCGGCGTGCGCGCCGCGCCGGGGCGGCCACCTTCGCCAGTTCCTTGACCTCGCGGTCATTGATGTCCGTAGGGATGCCGAGCACGTAATGGAGGAACAGCAGTCGGCGAACTGCCGCCGGTATCGGCGTTTTGCCTGTTTCGTATGCGCATCCGCGCGAGCCGGAAACGCAAACGGCCCCCCAAAACTCTTTCTGCGTCAGCTTCAGCTTCGTGCGAAGCTCCAGGGACGCCACACCGTTGATGTCATTTTCGTTTTTGATTTCCACTTTCCCACCTGGGTGTCGATGATTCCGGGGCAATGTTTGCATAATCGAAACGCCGATTCAAGAAAAGCAATTGCGAAATCGAAACAGGCGGTGCATAAGGGGCTCAGATTCTGGAGTGCAGTATGGTGAACAAGGCTTTCTTCGACGATCTGCTCGTCAGCAAGGGCATGTCGCTCCGCCAGTTGGCGAAGCGCATGGATGTCCTGCCGTCGCAGCTCTCGCTGACCTTCAACGGGAAGCGCCGCATGCAGATGGCCGAGGCTGTGCGCATATCGCAGCTCCTTGGCGCCCCACTCAACGAGGTCATGGCGGCGGCCGGCATCGTCGAGGCTACCGCTCGTCGCTGCAAGGTGGTCGGCGTGCTCAACGGCAACGGCTTCATCACGGAGGTGGAGAAGGACTCCATCGAGCGCGTGATGGTGCCAGACGGGATGCCGTCAGAGGTTTTCGCAGTCCAGGCCCGCACCGCCGAAAGCCCGCTCGGCTTCATGGATGGGTGGGTGATGTTCTGCAATGGCGAGCACGCCCCCGAGGAGCTTCTGGATCGGTATTGCGTAGTGAAGCTCGCCGACGGTCGGCAGCTCCCGGCAACCATCAGGCGCGGATACACTCCTGGGACCTTCAATCTCTTCGGCATCAATACCCTGCTCAACGAGCGCGTGGCCTCTGCCTCGCCGGTCCTCATAACCCGCCACTGAATCAGCAAAGCGCACTCGATGCGCTTTCTATTTGCCAAAGGTGTTTGCAAAACGCAAACAGGTTGATCTACTATCGGAACGACGGCGCAAGACGCGCCCCAAATCAACCGACAATCCGAGGCAATCCCCGATGGAAGAAAACGCCGTTCCGGCGCGCGATCCCATGCCCGCGCTCTATGCTGCCCTGGCGAAAGCTCAAGGCGAGTTCAAGCCAATCGCCAAGAACCGCGATGTCACCATTCGCGGCCGCAACAAGCACACCCAGCAGGAAACCTCCTACCAGTTCCGCTATGCCGATCTGGAGACCATTCTGGCCGCCACCCGTCCGGCGCTCGCTGCGAACGGGCTCGCCCTGGTGCAGCCGATCCGCGAGGACAATGGCGGCGTCTACCTCGACACGATGCTGATGCACGCCGATGGCGGCGTCATCACTTCGTCGATTCCGCTGCACGACCCGGCGGCCATGGCCGACCTGAAGCACTACGGCGCCGAAATCAGCTACCTGCGCCGCTATGCCGTGACCGCGATCCTCGGCGTCTCCGCCGATGACGATCTCGACGAGAACGGCCAGCAGCCGGAAGACGAGCCGACCGGCAAGAGCAAGCCGCGCAGCCCGCGCACCAACAAACCAGGGCAGAAGCAGGCGCCGGCGAAGCAGCAGGTCGAGCAGCAGGTCGAGCAGCAGCCGGCCAACCCCGAGGCGCCGGCCGGTAGCGCCGGCCTGACCGATGGCATGATCAAGATGCTCCATACGAAGCTGGCCGCCGCCGACAAGAGCGTCGAGGCGCTGCTGGAGCACTTCGGCGTCGCCGCGCTCGAAGACATCCCGCGCTCGCTCGTCAACGACGCGATGGACTGGATCAAGTCGTGAGCGGCCTGACGTTCGACGCCGCAACCCACACCTACCGGCTGGACGGCAAGGTCATTCCGGGCGTCACCACGATCCTGAAGCCGCTGAATGACCTCAGCCACATCCCGCCGGAGGTGCTGGCCCGCAAGGCAGCGCTCGGCACGGCCGTGCATACCGCCTGCGAGCAGGTCAACCACGGAACGCTCGACTACGACGCGCTCGACGACGAGGCGCGCCCGTATGTGGACCAGTACCTGCTGTTTCTGGAGCAGAGCGGTTTCGAGGTTGTCCTGACCGAGCGTCGCGTCCTCAGCCGCAAGTATCGCTTCGCCGGCACGCTCGACCTGTGGGGCTACCTGAACGGGCGCGCCACGCTCGCGGACATCAAGACCACGGCCGACGTGTACCCCGTGATGGGCTTGCAGACGGCCGCCTACGACCTCGCCCTGGAGGAGCAGGACGGGCTGAAAACCGATGACCGGGTGATCCTCCGCCTGGGCACCGATCAATACCGCTTTGAACCCATGACCGCCCGAGACGACCGCTCGGTCTTCCTCGCGGCCCTTACTTGCCACCATTGGAGACTCCGCAATGGCAACTGAAATCAAGCTCCCCGCCATCATCACCGACAGCAAAGAGGCCATGGCCGCCGAGAAGGAGGCCATCAACTGGGAACAGGTGGCGAAGTCCTACGTCATCGACTCCCCGGAGATGGCCGAGGCCGCCGCCGAGGACCTGAAGTCGATCAAGGCCAAGGCCAAGGACCTCGACAACCTGCGCACCACTCTGAAGAAGCCGAGCCTGGAAGAAGGCCGCGCCATCGACAAGCATTTCAAGCGGCCGCTCGACTTCCTGGCGAACGCCGAGAAGGTGCTGAAGGGCGCCATCGTGAACTTCCAGGCGGCCGAGCAGCGCCGCATCGAAGAAGAGCAGCGCCGGATCAACGCCGAGGCAGAGGCCGAGCGCCAGCGCCAGGAGGAGGAGCGCCAGGAGCGCATCGCCGAGGCCGAGGCTGCCGGCGACCACGAAGCCGCCGCCGCGATCAGCGAGGAGCTGACCTTCGCGCCCGTCGTTCCCCAGGCCGAGCAGACCAAGCTCTCCGGCATCAGCACCCGCTCGGTCTGGAAAGGCCGCGTGACCGACAAGATGGCGCTGATCAAGGCCGTGGCCGAGGGCCGCGCCGACATGGCGCTCCTCGAAGTCAATCAGCAGGTCCTCGACGGGCTGGCGAAGGCGCTGAAGGGCAGCCTGAGCATTCCGGGCTGCGAACCCTACGAGGACAAGAGCGTGAGCGTCCGCGTATGACCGACGACCGCATGATCTCCGAGCGGGAGCTTGCGGTGCGCTGGGGCAAATCGGAGCGCACGATCAAGCGCTGGCGCAAGGAAGGAGGCGGCAAGGTGCCGCCCTCCTATCCGCTCGGCAAGAAAGGGGGCTTCGGCCAGGGCGTGACCTACCGCCTTTCCGAGGTGATCGAGTTCGAAGACCGCCAGAAGCAGGGAGCGCAATGCGAATCCACTGCCGATGCCGCAAGTGCGGCGCCCGAAAAACCCTGAGCCAGCGGCCGGAGGAGTACCTGCGCCCCAGGCGCTGCCCGTGCGGCGGCACCTACCGGGTGGACAAGTGGGCGAACAGCCGGCCCTGGCGCGCCAAGAGCAAGCTCTGTCACTGCGATGGTGTCTGGTTCTCGATCCGTGGTGCGCCTCATCGGCGCGGAGGCGGGAGCTGCATCTACAACGAAAAACTCTACGAGGAAACGAACCATGAACCTGAGTCTGATTGACCAACGCATCGCCGAAGCCACGACCGAAACCGAGGCCGCGCAATGGCGCGAGCTGCGCGAGGCCGTCGAGCACTGCGCCGTCGCCGAGGTGGACGCCTCGATCAAGGGCATCAACCGCCTGGAGCTGCTGCGCGAGGCCCGCCTGCTGCGTTTCAGCGCCGAACTCAACCACAACCCCGAGCTGGTGGAAAAGCTCGATCCGCACATGGCCTGGATGGATGAAGTCGCGGTGACGACGAGCCAGGAGTGGATGCACTTCGCCGAGAAGACCATGCACATCGCCCTGAAGCATGGTCTGTGGGTCGATCCGTTCGCCGACATCGGCTTCCCGGCTGGCCGCTGGTGCGAAACCATGGATCGCCCGGCGGCGCGCTGCGGCTGCCCGGACTGCGGCTCCTCCCTGGTGCAGCAGGTGGAGGGCATGCCGGAATGAATATCGCGGAGCGGAAAGCCTACGACGAGTGGTTGGAGAGCCTGAAGCCCGGCGACGCCGTGATCCTGAAATCCGGCTACGGCTTTCACAATCGAGATTGCGTCGCCAAGGTTGCCCGTGTCACTCCAACGCTGATCGTGCTCGAAGGTAATCGTCGCTTCCGCCGAAAGGACGGCCGCCAGTACGAGAGCCCGCCCAGGTGGGGCAGCAGCGACTCCCTGGAAAAGCCGACGAAGGAGGCCCGGCGTCGTGTCAGGCTGGAGAACGCCCGCGACACGCTTCGGAACCTGAAACCTGAGCAACTGAACGACGCCCAGGTCCTCGCCATGGTCAGGGCGATGAACGATCACGCCGACAAGGCCGGCGAAGGCGGTGCCGTGTGAGCCGGGCGTGGGGTCATGACGAGCTGGCCCACGACCTCGCACAGAGCCTCCGGGTGAATCCCGAGCACATCGTTTGGGAGAACATGCAGATGGGGCCTTCGGGCTCCATCCGCCCGGACGTGTACCTGCTGAAGAAGCGCTACTCGACCTTCGCGCCCGTGACCTACGAGGTGAAGGTCAGCGTCAGCGACTTCCGAAGCGATGTCACCTCCGGAAAGTGGCAGGGCTACCTGAAGTTCTCCAGCGGCGTGATCTTCGCGGTGCCCGCCGGGCTGATCAACAAGGCCGACGTGCCGGCCGGCTGCGGTCTGATCGTTCGCCACGACGAGGTATGGCGCACGGTCAAGCGGCCGACCATGCAGGTGATCGAAACGCTTCCGCATGAAGCCTGGATGAAGCTGGTGATCGACGGCATCGAGCGCGCCGTAAAGCAGCGCGACGAGCCCAGGCTACGCCACGCGCCGAACTCTTGGACGGTGCAGCAGATGCTGCGGAAGAAAGTCGGCGGCGAGATCGCCGAGCTGATCGCCCAGGCTATGAGATCGCGCGAGGGCGTAGAGAACGCGATCCGGCACGCCGAGGAACAGCGCCAGGAGATCAACGCCGGAACACACCGCGAGCTGAAGTGGGCGCGCGAGCGCATCGAGGCCGAAAGCGCTTACCTGTCCGCCGAGCTGCGCGATCTGGCCAAAGCGCTTGGCCTGCCAGCGGAAACCACGACGAGCGAGCTGTGTGACGCCGTCCGGCAGGCCGCCCGGCGCCTTGCCGAAGACGCCGAGGTCCAACGACTGCGCAGGCTGTTCGAGCGCATCCAAGAAGCCACCGCCGATGGCGTGCTCCCGCTGCCCGGCGAACAACAAGAGGCAATCCCCGCATGAAAACCGACGAAACGGTCGTCATCACGGCCGATAGCATTCGCATCGACACCTTCCACGCTGGCGAGCACAGCGGCTTTTTCCACACCAGCCGAACAGCGGTGCGCATTACCCATCTCCCAACAGGTGTAACGGTGGAGAACCGCGACGAGCCTACCGCGTGGCGCAACCGGCAGAAGTGCCTGGACATGCTGCCGGCGGCCATTGCCCAACACCGCTCGGCGGGCTGCACATGCCCGAGCGGCGACGGATCGCTCCGCCATCCGTGCCCGGTGCATCCGGCATCGGGAGAGCAGGCAGGCGGGGATGAGCGCGCGGCGTTCGAGGCGTGGGCTACGCATTTACCGATGGATCGGCAGTACCTGCGACCAGACCTCTACATGCCGCCGACTCAATGGGCGTGGGAAGCGTGGCAAGCCCGTGCCGCCCTGGCGCAACCCTCCCCGGCGCCGGAAGAGGAAAAGCCCGGTGACAGAATCCTCTGCTACGGATGTTTCGCCAAAGGCGTCGGTCCCGACCATTTCGACGAGGCTGGGAAGTGTCTCGCAGCGCAGGGCGAGCAGGCAGAGCCGAAGTCGGGGCTTGAGGGATGGCGAGACGCGATCCGCCAGCTCGCCGAACCGGAAGAGGCTGTTGGTTGCCAGGGCACCAACTGCGGAACAACGACGGGCGATCACTCGCCGGAATGCCTTGCCGAAGCGGCCGCATCCCAGGGCTGGGAGCTGAAGCCGGAAGACCTCGGCGAGGTGGAGGTGGTGGCCTATCTCGCCACTGCCGAACATCCGAAGCACGGTCAGCCGCACAAGGCGATCAACTACTTCAAGGACCCGCACGACGCGCAGGTAGCGCACTGGCGTGAGCGTGGCTGCACGGTGACAGAAGACCAGCTTATGACCGTCGCCCTGCACGGGCGCCGGATGGCGGCACTCGATGCCTCCTGGCGCCGGCATTTGGTCCATCCGTCCGAACGGTACTGGGAGAACCGCTACCGCGACGAGGCGAAGGAGAACGAGCGGCTGCGCGGCCTGATCGACAGCCCCGAGCTTCACGACTTCGCCAAGGGCGCGGTGCTGGAGGCGGCGCACCAGCGCGAGCGCTGGGGCGGCAACCACGACGAAGGGAAGCAGCCGGCCGACTGGTTCTGGCTGATCGGCTACCTCGCGCAGAAGGCCATGATGGCGCAGCTCGCCGGCGACACCGAGAAGGCCTTGCACCACTGCATCAGCACGGCGGCCGCGATGAACAACTGGCACGCCGCGATCCTGGGCGCCAACACGAGCATGCGCCCTGGGCTGCCCGAGGAAGCGCTGCCGGCCGGCGAAGGGGGTGCGGCGTGAGCGCCATCATCAGCGAGTGCGGCCGCTACCGCTACCGCCTGGAGCGCGAGACCGGCGTGGCCGGGCCGGTCGTCGCCTTCATCGGCGTTAACCCGTCCACCGCCGACGCCACCGAGGACGACGCCACCATCCGCAAGATGGTCGGCTTCGCCCGCCGGTGGGGCTACAGCAGGATCATCGTCGGCAACCTGTTCGCCTACCGCGCGACCGACGTGCGGGAGCTGCGCCGTGCGTATCTCGATCCATTCGAGACCCGCCCGCTGTTCGCCATCGAGTCGCGATACCTGCTCGACATCATCCGAAACGCCGATCTGCTGGTGCCGTGCTGGGGCGACCGAGGGAAAATCCCGAAGGTGCTGCGCGACCGCCCGAGCGACGTGCTCCACCTGCTGCGGCACCCAGCGAAGCCGATTTGCCACCTGGGCCTGACCAAGCGCGGCGATCCCAAGCACCCGCTCATGCTCGGTTACGACACCCAGCTCGTCGAGTGGAGGGCCTGATCCATGGCTACCGAAAGCAAATCCTGCTGGCTCGTCTGCCTTCCTGGCCGGAAGCCGTTCTTCATGGTCGGCGCCAAGATGGACTTTGACGAGGCGCTGGCCGCCGCTCGGGTGATCTGGCCGGAGGCCGAAGTCAAATGAACATCCTGCGAAGCTGGTCGAGGTGAAGGCATGAAAAAGAGTCTGAACGAAATAAACCGGAGCATACTGCGCGTCAGGGCCATTACCTGGGGATCGGCATTGATCGCCGCGACGGTCATTGGCGGCGCCGCGCTGGCCCTCCCGCTGATCAAGAGCCTGATCGGATGGCAGTGGGGGTGCCATTTCTAATCCTGCTGCGCCCCACCTTGTCCCTTTCCCTCCTGTTTGCGTCGTGCTATCGAGCGTTTCGATTTCGCAAACAGGAGGGCTCCTTGTCGTCTGCTCATTCCATCCAGTCCGGTGATCGCCTGCTCCGCCTGCGCGACGTGAAGACGAAGACCGGGCTGGGCTCCTCTACGATCTACCGCTACATCCAGGCCGGCACCTTCCCGGCGCCGGTCAAGATCGGCGGGTTTACCGCGCGGTGGCGCGAGTCTCAGGTCGAGGCGTGGATCGACGCCTTGCCGCGCCTGCGGCCGGAAACGACTTCTTCCAGCGGCATCTGATCGACGATCAGCAGGTCCGCCCATTCTTGGGCCAGCTCGCGGCGGCGCGCCAGATGCGCCGCGCGATTGTACGCCGCCTCGACCTTGTCCTTTGGCGTGTGCGCCAGCATCAGGTCGATGATGCGGCTGTCCTGGGGGTGGCGCTCGTTCATCACCGTCGAGAACGTTGACCGCCAGCCGTGGGGTACATGGCGGTGGTGATACCCCGCCCGGTTCAGCAGATACCCCATGGCGTTCTCGCTCATCGGCTTGTGCGCGTGCCGGCCGTTCGGGAACACGAACGGGCAGCGGCCGGTCAGCGGGCGCAGCGTCTCGATCACCTCGCGGGCCTGCCGTGACAGCGGGACGAGGTGGTCGCGGGCCTCGTCGTCCTTCAGGTGCAGCGCCAGCTTCATCCGCGCCGCCGGCACGATCCACAGGTCCTCGACATCCTCCAGCTCCTCCCAGGGCGTGGTCGCCAGGGTTCCGGGGCGGAGCGCGGTCAGCGCCAGCAGCCGGATCGCCAGCTTCGTCGCCGGGTGTGCGCCCTCGCGGTCCACCTTGCGGATGATTTCGCGCGCCTGTTCGAGGTCGGTGATGGCCGGCTGCCGGCCCTTCTTCAGCGGGGCCATGGCGCCCTGGACGATGGCGGCCGGGTCATTCTCGCCACGGCCGGAGGCGATGGCGTAGACGAACACGGCGGACATCCGCTGCCGGATGCGCCGGGCGGTCTCCACCGCCGGCCGCTTCTCGATGGCGCGCAGGACCTTCAGCACCATGGGCGCGGTGATCGACTTGATTGGCAGGGCGCCCAGCTCGGGGAACACGTCGCGCTCCAGGCTGTGCAACACGTCGTAGCAGTGAACGGGCGTCCACTTCGCTTTGTTGGCCTCGTGCCACTCGCGGGCGACCGCCTCGAAGGTGGTGCCGGCGTCGAAGATCGCGGCAGCCTCCTGCTCCTTCCTGGCCGTGGCCGGGTTCTTACCCTGCCGGAGCAGCGCCTTGACCTCCTCGCGCTTCTCCCTGGCCTCGGCCAGGGTAACGCCTGGGTAAGGCCCGAACGACAGCATGCTCTCCTTGCCGGCGAAGAAGAACCGCATGCGCCACAGCTTGGAGCCGTTGGGCTGGACGAACAGATAGAGGCCGCCGCCATCGGCGAGTTTCTGAGTCTTCTCGGTGGGTTTGATTTTCCTGAGCTGGGTATCGGTCAGCATTCGATTTCCTCGGCTGTTGCGATACCCAGGTTTCAGCATACCCGGTCCACGTTTCCTACCCAGGTGGCGCTGGGATTGGGCGGGAAAGGTCGGGAGTGAATGGGACGGAAAAGGAGGCCTAACCCGTTGAATTATCAACAGGTTTTGATCAGGTCGGGAAAAGCTGGGAAAGGTAAATGGCGGAGACGGAGACGCTCGAACTGTTCAGCTAAGGTACTGCTACGCTTGCGGAATTTCCGTACCCGGCGCGGGGTATACCACGATCTCTACCACGCGCGCCGGTTATCCACAGTTCAGTGACAGGCGAACTCGCCGTGGTAGAGGTTTCGCGCTTCCGCCGCGACGAACTCGGCCAGCTCGAAGTCGTCGAACAGACCGATCTCGCGCGGGGTTCCCTCGATGCGCACGCGCACCCTCCATTTCCTGGCTTTCTTCTTCCAACTGACACCCTTGGCGCCAGAACGGCCGCGCCCTGGCTGATTGAGCAGGTTCTGTGCGTGCGTTGCGTCGCGTAGGTTATCGAATCGGTTATCGGCGCGCCGGCGGTTGCGATGGTCGATCTCGCCCGCCGGCCAGGAGCCCGTCACAAATAGCCACGCGAGGCGATGCGCGTAGTGGTACTCCTGACTGACCTTGATAACCCGATACCCGTCCTTGTTGGTTTTGCCGGCGATGTCGCCAGGGCGAACCCTGCCGCGCGCTACCTTCCACCGGAAAATGCCGGTCTCTGGATCGTAGGAAAGAAGGCGTTCAAGCTCTGCCTTGGTGGGAAGCTGCTGCTTCATACATGGCGCTCTCCATGTGATCGCTCGGGTGGGGATGCAGCAGGGAGTGAGCGGACTCCTTTTCGGCTGGCCGGCCTAGCTGCGGTGCTACTGTATCACGGCTGCTGGAGCGCCTGACACTGCCGCGCGTAGTCTTGCAGATAGGCTATCTTCGCCCGGTCTTCGAGGATGCCTCCTCGGGCGGCAAGAACGTTGCGTCCAGCAGCTCCAGCGAGTTCGACGGTGGTGTCATCGCCCAGGCCGCCGGCGGCGGCATTCTGGCCGCCTTGGTCGCCACCGGCTGGAGCTGGACAGCGGGCTTGGACGCGCAGCCGGCGCTCGCCAGCGGCAACAGCATTAGCAAGACGAGCGTTCTCGGCTTGGGCATTCTTCAGGTCCTCGGTGTGCTTGCGGTCGGAGTCGGCCAGCCGCTGCTCGGCGGCCTGCTGCTTTTCCAGGGCGCCGGCGGTCGCCCGCTGCGCCTCGTCGGAGATGCGCTTCAGTTCGGTCGCGTGGTCGGTCTGGAGCTGGCTGTAGGCCTTGTCCTTGTCGGCGAGCTTCTCGCCGTAGCGCCAGCCCTGCGCGGTGCCGGCGGCGATGGCGCCGGCCAGGATTGAGGAGAGGATGAGAACGGCGTAGCCCTTGAGCGTCACTTCGCCTGCTCCGTAGCCTTCTCGACCGCCGTTTCCGCCTTGTTGGCGGCCTCGGTCGCTTTGGCGATGCAGATGTGAATGGACTCGTCCTTGGCGCTCAGCGCCTCGGCATAGGCGGCATTCAGGGCGGAGATACGCTGTTCCGCGCTGCTCCGCTCCCACATCATCCCCAGCGGGAACCCGATGGCGACGCCGGCGGCGAACAGCACGCCGACGATGCCCCAGGTTTCCGCGCTGCGGAAGCCGACCTTGCAGTTAGTGCTGCGACCGTCGTTCATCTCCAGTCCTCTCCAGCGCCCCCCGCAGTGTGACAATTTCCTGCTTCATCTGTTCGATGCGCGATTCCAGCATCTTCTGGCTGGTTTCCAGGGCGCGGACGCTGCCGATCAGCTCGCCTACCTCCCGGTAGAGCTTGTTGCGCTCGGCTGTGACCTCTTGCAGGCTCATGCGCAGCTCTTTGTTCTCCTCTTGGAGCCGGTCGATCATGTCCACTTCGGCCCTGGAGTTGGCGATCTCCGCCGCGTCCTTGGAGAGCTTCGTGCGGAGCCACAGGCCGCCCATCACAAGACTGGTCAGGCCGGCGCCGATCATCCCCCACAGGGTTTGCGGTTGCTCGTCCATCAGGCAATGCCCCCTCCCGCGCTCTTGAAGGCGGCTGCCAGCTTGGTGTCGTACTGGTTCGCCGCGTAGTTCGGGCCGTTGTAGAGGAGCGCGAAGGTCTTCCAGTCCTGACGCTTCAGCGCCTCGTGCAGCTTCGGGTTCGCCTTGACGAACCGGACGAAGGCGTCGAGCTGGTCGCCCTCGGTGTAGTACATGGCGTTGATGAAGGCCTGGAGCGTGGGATAACCGAGCGTATCCCAGTGGTAGCCCATGATCTGGAACAGACCCCAGCTCGCCGACTCCAGGGCGCACTCCCGGTCGATCAGCTTGGCGGCGCGGTCCATGCGATCAGGCTGCGCGGACTCCTTGCCGTAGGCGCCGGGCTTCGGATTGATGATGTCAGGGTAGCGCTCGACCAGGGCGTCGGCGCGGGTGAAGCCGTACTTGGCCTTGGTGCGCCGGTACATGATGTGGCGCTCGAACAGGACGACCGGTCGGCCATCCGGCAGGAAGCCGTCGCCACGGCTCTCGACAGCGCAGACCGCTTTCACGGCTGCGACCGGCACCGACAGGGAGTCGGCGGCTTTCTGAATATCGGGTTCGGTGAGTTTCTTGCGCACAGACGTGCCTCCAGTTTCCACGGGGGGCGGCACGTCATGCGCTGCTGATCACATTCTATACAGCATATTGCCATTATCGAAACAGTGAAGTGACGGGATGCGCCCGATTCCATGCCCGTCGCCATGGTCCAAGAGGTGATCCGCGCAACCAGATCGGGTGCCAGTTGCGCGGCGTGCTCCCCGTTACCGATAGATAGCGTCACCGAGGTTATCACGAAGGCGCCGGTCAAGTCGTGGGTTCAGCGCGACGCCGCCCTCGGTGCGCTGGCTGTACCGCTGCCGCGACCGGATCGACCGGGTGATGGTCTCGGCCGTGATGGCGACCTCCCGGTGCTCCTTGTTGAAGGCCTTCACGTCCTCGCGGATCGCCTGCATCTCCTCCCGGTCCTTCAGCTTGTAGGCCGTGGCGTAGCGGTCCATCAGGCGCCGGCGCTCGTCCATGATCCGCTTCTCGGCGTTCTTCAGGGCCGAGTTGCGCTCGTACTGCTCCGCGAGCACCGCCGGGGTGAAGCCGAGCAACTGCGCCACGATCTCGTTCGGCTTGAAGCGGTCCACCAGGGCATCGCCGCGCAGGGTCTGCGCTCCCTCGGTGGCGAACCGGCCAGCCCGCATCATGTCTTTGATGAACTTCGGCGACATGGTCTCGACGCCACGGAAGACGTGCCCGTCGAGCATCTGATTCCAGCCGCGCCACATGTTTTGCGCGATGCCGGGAACGGCGCCGAGGAGCTGGGTCTGCCAGTAGTTGAACTCGTCTTCGCCTTCGAGCTGGCGGTCGGGCGAGCGGAACCACAGGTCAGGCATACCGACGCGCTCGGAGATGGAGATGCCCAGGGCATGGCCGGGCACGCCGTTCAGCAGGAAGCCGGCGGCGGTCGGGCCGAGCAGGTCCACGGTCGCCTTCTTGAAGCGCTCCTCCGCGTCGTCGCCGAAGAACATGCTGGCCAGGGCCATCGCCAGACCGTACAGCCACACGCCGCGCACGCCGGCGTTCAGAGCCATCAGGCCGGTGACGCCCGCCAACTGGCGCACGGCCTCGCGGCGGCCTTCCTTGTCCCCGCGCAGCGCCTGATGGGTATCGCGGAACAGGCGCCACAGCATGTTGATCTGGTAGTTGCGGAAGACCAGGGCGACCTTCGCCACGTCGCCGTGCATAGCGCGCGGGCGGTTGGTGTTGCCGTAGTCGAAATGCACCTTGTAGGTCATGCGCGAGGCCTGATCGACGGCGCGCTCGTGGTCCAGGCCATCCTTCCGGGCCATCCGGTAGGCAGCCAGGAAAGTCACCTCACGGTTGAGCCGTTCGGCCTGATGGAACTGCCACGCAATGATGCCCATGACCTTGTTCCGTACCGGGCTGTACTCGACGCCGGTTTCGCCGACGCCGGCGAGGTTGTGCGACTGCGAGCTGTCCACCACGCCGGAGTCGTAGGCCGCCCGCATTGCCTTGCGCTCGTCCTCAGTCAGGCCGGAGGAGCGCTCGGCGCGGCCGCGCCCGGTGATGAAGTTGCCCAGGGCGCGGTTCAGCTCCACAGTGGTGCGGGCGGCGCCGTACTTGGCGCCCATGATCGGCACGCCCAGGACGACGGTCTGCGACAGGTTCACCAGCGCGGCCGCCGGCGACATCGACAGGTGGTAGACGAACGCGGCGGACGTGATGTGCTGGGCGAGCGCCCCGCCTTTCGGGTTCATGACGTAGTCATGCCGGCGGTTCAGCTCGTTCACCACGGCGGTGTCGCGCTCCGGGTTGCCGCTGACGCGCGCCGCATCCTTGGCGAGGTCGAGCTGCTCCTGCATCTGCGCGCCGTACTTCAGGCGGCCGAGCTGGTGCGCGCCGTGGAACATGCGCGAGGCGAAGGCGCGCAGGGCGTCGGAGCTGAAGCCGGAGCGGCCCTTCCGGTGGATGAAGCCCTTGCGCATGCTCATGTCCGGCATGCTTTCGAGGAAGCGCTGCCAGACCTGATCCTTGACGGAATCGGGAACGCTGGCGCCGGACAGGATGTCCTCAACGTCCGAGACAAAGCGCGGATCGACCGAGCCGCGAACGTCGGCGTCGTTGTTCAGCAGGCCGGTCTGCACAGAGCCCAGGCGCGCCGCCTGCTTGGCGAAACGCTGCTGCTCGGCACGGGTCTCGAAGCGCGAGAAGCTCAGGACCTCGCCGCTGTCGCGGTCGCGCACGGTGACGAAGTAGTCGCCGAACCGGGCGAGCGGGAAATACGGGCCGGCGACGCGGTTCGATTCCAGTTGCTGGCGCAGCTCGGTCATGCGGGCGCGCTTGTTCCACCGCTGTTTGGACATGGCGGTGTTGTACTTCTTCAGCGCGGCGGCCTCGGCCTCCTTCCGCGCGTCGCCGGTCAGGCCGTCGTCGCGGATTTCCTGCATGTCCTTCTCGTACTGGCGCTCAGCCTTGCGGCCGGCGATGTCCAGGGCCTGCCCGAGGTTCGCCATCAGGATGGCGTCCAGCTCCTCGGTCATCTGCTTGTAGGCGTCGCGGACCTCGCGGTACTGCGCCTGCAACTCGGGCGACAGCTTGCGGAAGCGCTCGGCCAGGGCCTTGTGCTCCTCGCGTCGCCGCTCGTCGGCCGCCTTCTTGGCGAAGGCCTCCTCGGCGGCCTCGCTGTTCGGACGGTACTGCATCACCTGCTCGTCGGCCTTGGTGATCGAGGTCTTGAACGGCTCGGCCGGGTCGGTCTGCGCCAGGGTGGCCTCGTGCATGATGTCGGCCATCTCCTGCGCGCCCTTCCGGTCGAAGGCGATCAGCTTCAGCCAACGCTGGGCGATGGTGTCGAACTGCTGATGCTTCTTCGAGCGGTAGGCGTCCATGTCGCGCTTCAGGTTCAGGTACTCCTGCGCCGGTTGGTTCCCGCCGGCCAGCTCCTCGACCATCCGGTCCATGGGCGCCAGGGAGAGGATGCTCCACCGGCCGCCGCTGCGCGGCCCGGCCATGGCGTCGGTCAGCTTCCGGCTGAACCAGCCTTCCACCTCGGTATCGTTCGGGGCATTCTCCGGCAGGCTGGCGATGGAGTACCGCTCCCCGTCCATCGAGGAGGCGCCCGGCGCCTGGGCCTCGCTGCGGATCGCAGCCAGGGCCATGGCGCGCAGTTGCGCCGGCGTGACCTGCCCGAGCTGCACGCCGAAGGTGCGGAACAGGAAGTCCTTGATGGCGCCGATCACGTCGTCCACCCAGCGGCGGACGGCTGCCGGCGCACTCTCGTACTCCTCGATGGCGTAGGCGCCGAACTCCTCGACCGCCAGCACATCGCTCATCGGCAGGTAGCGCTTGGCGGTCTCGACGCGGTTGCGGGCGGCGTCGAAGAACTGGCGCGCGCGACCGTTCGACTTCTCGAACTGCTTGTACAGTTGCTCCAGGCGGACCATGAGCTGCGCCCAGCGGCGCGTCCCGACCAGCGGACGGGCGCCCGAGTGGAACATCTCGTGCAGCAGGACCGCCAGGGCGTTCTGCGGCGTGACGTTGGCGGCGACCATGTGGACGCTTCCGTCGTCGTAGGTCTTGGCCTGCATGCCCGGAACGCTCGCGCCCGGCACGGTGCTGGCGTCGGCATGCACGACCAGCCGGCCGGCATCCATCAGCTTCTGCAACTGCGCGCCCAGCGGGCCGCCGGTGAGCACGGCACGGATGCGCTCGGGGCTCGCCGGCGCCGACAGGCTCATCAGCTCGTAGCGCAGGTCCGGGCGGCGGTAGTACCGATCATTCACGGACGGATCGTCCGGCTCCACCATGATCGTGCGAACGTCGTTGAGCATGGTGTGGTTGTAGTAGGTGATCCGACCGTCCGGGGTCTCGCGCAGCGTGATCATGGTGGTGATCGGCTCACCGTCCACGCGGATGCGGCGGCCCAGGTAGTGATAGACGGTGCCGTCAGCCTCGCGGCGGCCCAGGTAAGGCGCGCCGTCCACGATGCGATCCAGCAGCGGGATGGTCTTCACCTTGGCCGGGTCGTTGCTGTTCGCCCGGCTCTTGGTGATGCCGGCCCGGTTGAAGTTGATGGCGCCGAGCTTCTGGTGCTGCATAGAGATGCCGCGCTTCGCCAGCAGAGCGTCGAAGACGCGGGCGCGGGCGTCCGCCACCGGGAGGCTGGCGATCTCCGCCGGAGACTTCAGGTCGATAGCGTCGGAGCGGATCAGCTCGTACATGCCGTCCGGCTGCACGCTGAAACGCTCGCCATCCACCACGGCATCGACACGCGACCCGTCGTTCAGCGCACGCTGGAGCTGATCGGCGATGGAGTAACGAATGTCTGCACTGTTCGGATCGAAGGTGCCACGGTTTCCGGTGGCGCTCTTGATCTGCTCGGGTTCGAGTACAACCCACGCGGTTTGGTCCTTGAACTCGGTGGAACCGTTCTCGGCGTACTCATCATGGACGATCTTGATGCCGTCCTTGCCCATTTCCTTCAGCCACTTGCGGTAGGCGTTAACCTCCGCTTCACCGACCATGCGACCATCATCGACGCCATTGGCCAGCAGGCGGGCGCGGCGCAGCAGGAGCTGGAACGTGGTTTCCTGCGGGTTCTGGATGGACAGGTAGACAGGATAGATCACCGAGCCTTCGCGGGCGCCAGAATACTTCTGTGCGCCACCTTCGCCAGGGTTGGTGCTGAACCAGCTCCCCATGGTGTCCACGGAGGGCTTGCGGAATCGCGTGGTGTACAGGCGGTCGAACGCTTGGATGTCGCCCATGCCCGGCGTGCGCGGGCTGTCGCGGACGATGGAGCCGTGATAGACCACCAGCGGCTGGCCGTCCTCGTCCACCACCTTGCTGTCGCCGAACCAGCGCTTGAACTCGGGCGTGCTCGTCTGCTTTGCAATGGACGCCTTGATCTCCGGCTGCTGCTGCGCCGGCGGCGTCTCCTTCTTCTTCGGCTTCAACTGGGTGAGCACGTCGTTGTGGCGCCCCTTGGCCTGGGACAGCTCGTCGCGCTTCGACCAGTCGGCGGCCTGCTCCTCCAGTTTCGGGATGTCGGCCTGGGCACGGGCCTTGCGCTGCTCGACCTGCTCGATGGCTCCGCCCAGGTCCTTGACGGTGTTGGTCACGCGCATGGACAGGCCGAGCGGATCGGTGTCGAGTTCAAAGGCGGCGGTATAGGTGCCATCGCCCACGACCTGCGCCTCGTAGCGCTCCTTGGTGATGCGCTCCAGGCGAATGGTGAAGTCGCCGTAGCGGCCGATCTCGGCCTCCTCGGTTCCGTTCGCCTCCATCTTGGCGGCCTGGGCCAGGATCGCCTCGCCAGCGTCCTTGCGCTTGTCGAACTCCACGCCGTTGATGGTCAGGGCGAACTCCTTGGGCAGCTCGCGCTTGGCGTCGGCGCGCAGCTCGGCTAGCAGGCGGTCAGCGCGCTCGATGCTGCGCTTCGCCGAGCGGACGCTGTCGCGCAGGCGGAACTGCTCGCGCTCGTGGTTCATCCGCTCATTTTCGAGCTTCCTGATCTTCTGGCGTAGGCTCATCTCTTCGAGGATCAGCGGGTTGCCGCTGGCGGCCGCCTTCATCTCGGCGGCGTTCGCGGCCTCGCCGGCAACGTCCTCGATCTCGCGGGTGCCGGACGCGCCCTTGCGCACCTGCTCGATGAAGTTGGCCTTGCCCTCGATGGTCTGCCACATGCGGCTGTCCAGGGTCTGCTTCGTGGCGTAGCGGAAGATCGCCACCTCGAAGCCCTCGGGATCACGCTCGTACAGCTTGTTGCCCTGGCGGATGATCCGCCCCTCGCGCTGCTCCAGATCGGAAGGCCGCCACGGGGCGTCCATGTGGTGCAGGCCGACCAGCCGGTCCTGCACGTTGGTGCCGGCGCCCATCTTCGCGGTGGAGCCGAACAGGAAGCGCACGCGGCCGGAGCGGACCTTGCCGAAAAGCTCCTCCTTCTGGAGGTCGGTCTTGGCATCGTGGATGAAGGCGATCTCGTCGGCAGGGATGCCCTTGGCGATCAGCTTCTGCTTCAGGTCGTCGTAGACCGAGAAGTCGCCGTCCAGGGCCATCAGCTCGTCGGGGCTGACCTTATCCAGCTCGGCGGCCGCGTCCTCGTCGCCATCATCGGCCCGGCGGGCGAGGTCGCGCAGGCGCTCGGCCTCGGCGGAACGGGCGTTCTTCGGCGTGGACAGGTCGATGAAGACCAGTTGCGTGCCGCGATCCTCGTGCCAGCGGTCGTACAGCTCCTTCATGCGGCCGGCGGCCTCGTTGACCTTGCTGCCGGCGTAGTCCGGGTAGCTCGGGTCGATCAGGCGCATATCCAGGGCGGCCTTCCGGGCGTCGCCCATGATCTTCAGCATGTTGTCCGAGCCCTTCTCCGCCTTCTTCGGCAGGTTCTCGGAGCGCCATACCAGCGTGCCGCGCGGGTAGTCGTCAGTGTCGTTGCCGTCCGCGTCCTTGATCGGCTCGCCGATGTAGTTGGCTTGGTCCTGGCTGCGCGGAACGACCACGTTCTCCGGCTTGCCGCCGCGCACCTTCGGCACCGGCAGCTTCTTGCCCTGGGCGGCGAGCATGCGGTTGATGTCCGCACGGTTCACCACGTCGGCGAAGGAGCCGTAGCGCTGCATCAGCTCCGGCATGTTCACGAACTTGGCGAACCGGCTGTTCATCTTGTACTTGCCGGACGGCGACAGCTCCCAGTCGGTCACGACCTCGCCGAACATGCGCGCCCAGGCGTCGAAGTGGCTCAGGCCCTGGCCCTTCAGGTTCACATAGTCGAGATACCGCTGCATGGTGTACATCTCGGCCATGGTGTTGCTGATCGGCGTGCCGGTAGCGAACACGACGTTGCGGCCGCCGGTAGCCTTCAGTACCTGCCGGACCTTCAGGAACAGGTCGGCCGCCTTCTGGCTGCCGGTCTGCGCGCCCAGGCCTGCGACGCGGTTCATGGAGGTGGAGAACGCGAGGTTCTTGAACTCGTGCGCCTCGTCCACGAACAGGGCGTCCACGCCCAGCTCGCCCCAGTACAGGCTGTCGTCCTTGTTGTCGGCGTCGATCAGCTTCTTCAGCTTCTCCTGCAAGGCGTCGCGGCGCTTCTGCGTCTCCTTGACGTTCCGGCTGTTCTTGCCGTCTACCAGACGCATCAGCTCGATAGAGGCGTCGAGGTCATCGACCTGCTCCTGAATGAATGCGGCCTGCTCGTGCGGCTCCACCTCGACCTTGCCGAAACTGGAGTGCGCGACGATCACCGCGTCCCAGTCGCCGGTGGCGATCCGGGCGAACAGGCGCTTGCGGTTCTCCTTCTCGAAGTCCTTCTTGTTCGCCGCGAGCACGTTGGCGCCTGGGTAGAGCTTGGTGAAGTCGGCGGCCCACTGGCTGACGAGGTGGTTCGGCACCACGAACATGGGCTTCTTGGCGAGGCCCATGCGGCGCAGCTCCATCGCGCCGGCGACCATGGTGAAGGTCTTGCCGGCGCCGACGACGTGATCCAGCAGGGTCGTATCGGCCTGCACGATCCGCCACACGGCGTTCCCCTGGTGAGGGCGCAGGGAAATGATGTCGTCGCCGACCTTGCCGGGGAATGTCAGGTGCGAGCCGTCGTAGTCGCGCGCGACGTTGGTGTTGTAGGTGTCGTTGTAGATGCGGCCCAGGCGCTCGCGCCGGGCATCATCCGCCCAAACCCAACGATCCCAAGCCTCCTTGACCGCGTTCACCTTGTCGTTAGCGAGCTGGGTTTCGCCCTCGTTCAAGGTGCGGCTGCCGTCCGGGTGCGAGTCGTAGACCTGTAGGGTCTTCTGGTTCGCCGCGGCTTCGAGGATGCCGGTCAGGGTGACGCGGCCGGTGGCGAAGCGCTGGTCGGCTGCGGTGGTGGCATCGACGTTCAGGAACGACCACTTCGCGGTCGCCGGGTTGTAGATCGCGCGGGCACGGCTGCCCTCGGCGATGTGGTTGGCGAACTCGGCCATGGTCTCCTGCGGAACCCACGGCGCGCCGGGCTTGACGTTGATGTCCACGGCCTCGATGTCGGCAGGCTGCACAGCCTCCAGGGCATCGACGTTCGCGGCGAATGCCGGATCGCTCTTGGCCGCCTCGCGGGCCTGGGCCAGCTTCGCCTTCACGTTACCGCTCAGGTACTCGTCGCGGGTGACGTAGCCCTTCACCGGGTCGCGGAAGACGAGGTCGCCCAGCTCCTTGACGATGGTGTCGGGCGATTTGCCGTACAGCTCGCTCATCAGGTCGAGGTCTACGCGGCCGGTCTCGGCGAGACTGGCGACCAGGGCGTCCTTCGCCGACGCGGCGCTGGTCGGCGCCTGATACGGCTGCTGGGTGCGCTTGCTGAAGATCGCGGCCTTCTGCGCGCTCGGCTTGCGCGGCTCCTCGCCGGTCTTCTTCGCCATGGCGGCGGACAGCCCCTTGTCGAAGTTGTCCTCCAGGGCGGAGAGCTGCGGCCACGTCGGATCGTCGCGGAACAGGCGCTTGTTGGCATCGAGGTTGATCGGGCCGTTCGCCTTGACGAAGGCATCATAGGCTGCGTTCAGCTCCTTGCGGGCGACCTCGATCCGCTTGTCGGTGGCGCTCGGGTCCAGTTGCAGGCCGCGCAGGCGGGCCAGCACGTCGCGGATACCGATCATGCCGACGACGCGCTCGCGGGCCTTCTCGTTCGGGAAGGTCACAGCCTCGGCGGTGTTCTCGCCCAGCACGTCGTCGCCGCGCACCTTCACGGTGTCGCCGTCGAGGAACATGGAGCCGACGCGCACGTTCTCGGCGCGCACGGTCTCGGCGGTCTCCGGCTTCACCGGCGCCGACTGGGTCATGACGCCCTCGGGCAGGCGGCCGATGGCGCGCGTCAGCTCGGCCTGGGTGTCCTGGCCCTCGCGGGCGACCAGGGCAGGCTCGCCGTCGCGGTACATGGAGCCGTAGGCGCCGAAGTCGCCGAGCATCATTTCCGGGTGGCGGTGGAAATACTCGTTCAGCGGGACGGTGTTGCCGTCCTTGTCGGTGTAGTCGCGCACCTCCATCCAGCTCTCGCCGGCGGGCTGCTCGCCCTCGGCGCGGCGGCGCATGAAGATGATGTCCGTGGTCACGGACGTGCCGGCGTTCGCCATGAAGGCGTCGTTCGGCAGGCGGATCGCGCCCAGGAAGTCGGCGCGGTCGGCCATGTAGCGGCGCGCCTTGTCGCCCGGCACGTCCATCATGCGATTGGTCACGACCATGGCGAGCACGCCGCCGGGGCGCAGGCCGTCCAGGCTCTTGGCGAAGAAATAGTTGTGGATACTGAAGCCGCTCAGGTCCTTGCGGCGCCCGTCGTACAGGCTTTCGCGGCCGAACGGCGGGTTGCCGATGGCGACATCGAAGTGACCGTCAGGGATCAGGTAGTCCTGATAGCCCATGCGGGCGATCTTCGCCTCGGGGTAGAGCTGGGTGGCGATTCCGCTGGTAACGCGATCCAGCTCAACGCCGTTCAGCGCGGCAGCCTTGCGCAGCTCGTGCGGCATCAGGCCGAAGAAGTTGCCGACGCCGACAGACGGCTCCAGCACCCGGCCGCCGTTGAAGCCCAGGCGGGCCACGGCGCCCCACATCGCGCGCACGATCTCCGGCGCGGTGTAGTGGGCGTTCTTCGAGGAGGATGCGGCGGCGCGGTATTCCTCGGCGGTCAGCAGGCCCATCAGCTCGGCGACTTCGCTATCCCAGCCCTTGCTGGCGCTGCCGTCGCTGCGCTCGAAGGCCTGCGGAATGCCGCCCCAGCCGACGTATTTCGCCAGGACCACCTGCTCCGAGGCGGTAGCGGCGCGGCCATCGGTCTCCAACTGCTTCAGCAGCCGGATCGCGGCGACGTTGTTCCGGTACTTGGTCTTGGCGCCGCCCTGGCCGATCTCGTCGGCCTCGGTGATGGTGTAGTTCGCAGGGCGCTGCTCGGCGACGACGCCCAGCGACGGTGTTACGCCGCGCGGCTCTCGACCACCCCGTCCTCGGGATCGGGCTGGATTACCTGCATCGCCTCGTTGAACAGCGCTCCGGTCGCCGCCTCGTCCGTCTCGGCTTGCTCCTGCGGCGGGAACAGGTACAGCTCCCTCGTCGCTTCCCAGGCCTCGTGCGTCGTCATCCCGGCCGCTTCCAGCTCGCTCATCTCGGCGTGCGTCCGCTCCGCTGCTCCGCGCAGGGCGTTCCCGAGCTGGTTCTTGGCTTGCAGCTCCTTGTACCGGTTCGGCAGGTGCTCCTTCCAGTGCTCCCTGGCTTGGCTGATCCAACTGTTCAGGTTCATTCGGGGTCTCCTCGCTCAGGGCGTCCACGTCGAAAGTTTCGACCTCGGCCGCCGTGCTCATTCCGTCGAAGCCGGCGGCGCGCGGGTCGTACTTCACGCCCATATACCACGACTTCAGGTAGGGGCGAACGACATCGCCCAGGTCGCCGACCATGGCCTTTGCATAGGCCGCGAAGGTGCGCGCGCCCTTCTCGATATGGTAGCCGGCCAGGGTGATTCCGGCCTGCATGATCTCCGGGTCAATACCGCTGTTCAGCTGGGTCAGCTTCGAGCGCAGCAGGGCGCGGGCCTTCTCGGCGGCGTCCTCGGTGAAGACCTTGTTCTCGCTGACGGCTGGCGACGCCTTGCTTGGCGCTGCGGTAGGTGCTTTGGTTGCGACTGGTTTCCCAGTGAAGCGGTTTACACGCGGAACAGCATCAGCAATCGGCTTCAATATCTCAACGATGCTATCGACGTAGTTGCCCTTGTCGAATGTTCCAGAAATCGGGTCGCGGCCGTCGTCGAACTCTACGCGATAGGTTCCATCGTTCTTGAACTTAGCGGATGCCTCACGAGAGTAGAAGTCGCCGCTCGTGTCGAGACGATTGATGTTGTAGTCGCCGTACTCCATGCCGCGCTTGAATTTAACGGCGCCAGTTTCTGGATCGCTGCCAATTGCGAATGCCTCAACACCGGCGCGGCTCTGGATTCTTGCCATGTCATCACGCGGCATCAGGCCATCATCGACGGTGATATTGATCTGTTCAGATTTTGCGGATGGAGTTTCCGCTTTCGCAACACTCGGCGCAGCAGAAGATGCGCCTTCGGCCTGAGTGGAGCTGGGGAACTCATGCACGAGCGGCAGCAGGTCGCGGATCGGCGCGTCCAGGCGGATGATGCGCACGTCCTCGCCGGCGTCGCGCTTGGCGAGCCACTGGTGATGGCCGTCCAGCACATGGCCGTCGCTGGAGACGAGAATGGCGCGGTCGCCGCCGGTGAACTCCTTCGCCTGGGCGACCTTCGAGGGCGAGAACTCCGCCTGCGTCGGCTTCAGGCTGTCGGCCGGGACGGTCTGCTCCTCGTGCTCGATGCCGCGCGCGTTCAGGAAGTTGACCATGGCGCCGCGATGCTCGGCCTTGATCTGCGGCATCTCGGCTCGCGGCACGCTCAGGGTGCCGGACTCCGGCGCGAACGCGGACCACTCGCTGTTGATGTCCTGGCCGCGCATGTCGCCGCCGGCTTCTTCCAGGGCCTGCTGCTTGGCGTAGGTAACTCCGGCGCGGCGGGCGCGCTCCAGCTCGGCCCGGCTCAGGTTGGTCCGGGAGTTCGTTTCCGCATTGCGGACGACGACCTCGCCGTTCTTCTCGATGCGCTCGATGACGTAGGGCTTTCCGCCGGAGGCATAGCCGACATCGGCGGACGGAACGATGGTATCGCCGACCTCGGCGCCGATCAGCTTGCGGGCGCGGTTGATGTGGCCGGAGGTCTTTGGCTGCTCCTGCTGCGCGGCAGGCGCCGGGGCGGCCTGCTCTTGCTCGGCAGGCGCCTTGCGCTTCTGGATGATCAGCTTTCCATCGACTGCCTTGGTGCGGAACTCCATGCCTGGATTGAACTTCCGCATGTCTACGACGGCGTCCATGACCTCCTTTCGGCTGCGGTCGGTGAAGCCGGGCACGTCTTCCCAACCGTCCTTGGGCGCCTTCTCGCGGATTTCGAAGCGCGAGCGGCCGGCTTCGACAACCTCGTGGCTGTCGGACAGCTTCTTCTTGGTGATGAAGGCATCGGCCTTCTCGCGACTGCCGAACCATTTGACGGGCGCCTGCTCGGCGGCCGGCTGCTCGGCGGTCGGCTGTTCGACGGCGGGCGCAGGCTCGACGGCCGGCTGCTCGACCGGGGCGGCCTCGGCCTTCTTCGCCTCGATGGCCTTCTCGATCTTCCGGCGCTCCTGCATGAGCGTCTTGTTCCAGCCGCCGGAGTTGCGCGCCTGACCGGCGAGGTACTTCAAGCGCTCGCGCAGCTCGGGCTCGTCCATCTCCTCGTAGGTGCGCGCGGGCTTGCGCTCCTCGGGAGCGGGCTCGGACATAGGAGCCGCCTGTTCTGTTTCGGCGAACAACTGCGGTTGCTCGACCTGCTGCTCGGCCTGCTGCTCCGCCGGAGCCGGCTCCTCGACCGGCTGGGCGGCCTGCTGTTCCTGAGCGGGCGCGGCGGCCTGCTGGGCGGCAAGCTGCTCCTCGGGCATCACAGAGACGGCGCCGGAGGCGATCTCGTCGCGGGTGATTTCGTAGCTCTGGCCGTCATCGCCGCGCACCATCAGGCTGTCCGGGGATTCGGAGACCACGGCGCCGGTGATCGGCTCCAGGCCCTCGGCGATCAGGGCAACGCGCTGACCATCGGCGGCACTCTCCTCGGCGCGGCCGGGCATGGCGTTCTGGAGCGCGCGACCGAGCTGGCCGGACGGCTCCGGCTGCGGTGCTGGCTGGGGAGCGGGTTGCGGTGCAGGCTGGGGCTCCGGCTGCGGCGCGGGCGGAGCGGCCTGGATTTCCTGCGGCGCCTCGGCGGCCGGGGTCGTTTCAGCCTGGGCGGCCGGAGTGGTCGCTGCCGGCTGGGCGGACGGGGTGGCGCCGTCCTCGCTGACGGTAGGCTCGATGCGCTCGCGCTGCTCCGCCGGCTTGCGGCTGGTCAGCTTTTCGGCGCCGGCGAACGTGCCACCCAAGGCGCCGCCGGTCATGGCACCGATGATGGCGCTGTCGCGCACCTGTACCAGCGCTTCCTTCAAGGTCATGTCGGGGCTGATGTAGCCCTTGTCGATGCCAGCCTGGAGCGCGGCAGTCACCGCCTCCTGAGCGCCCTCCAAGACGGTGCCTTCGAGCGCCTTTTTCATGATGCCGGCGCCGGGCTTGAGCAGGCGTCCGAGAACAAGCGCCTCGGGCGCGGCCTCGGCGGCGGCAGTCAGCAGGGCATAGGTCTGCGCCTGCTCCTCGCTCAGGCCGCTCTCTCGGCCGGTGGCGTAGGCCTGACCACCCACCTGACCGCCCATGATGGCGGTTGCGATGCGCGGATTACGGGTGACGACGGCAGCAGCCAGCATCGGCGCCATCTCGGCCAGCGAGCCAATGGCGGCGCTGCCGTAGTAGGCCATGCTCTCCGGCTCGGGGCGGACCTCGACCATGGTCTTCTTTGTCTGCTCGCGCCAGTCACGCGCGAAGGCCGAAATCTCCTTCGGGTTGATGATGCCGGCGGCGTCGAGCTGCCTCAATTGCTGCTCGTTGAGCGACTGGGCGATGTTCTGCTTGACGGTCTTCAGCGCCTCGGGGATCGGCGTCTTCGGATCGATCAGCTTCTCGTTGCCGGCCCAGGCCAGCAGCTTCATGTCGCCGGGGGTGATGCCGTACTGGCGCGCGCGGTCAGCGATGAAGCGCTCGCGCTCCAGGCCCAGGTCCTCGCCTGCCATCTGGATCAGGCCGGCAATCGACTGCTGGAAGCGCTCGGGCACGTTTTCCAGCGATGCTCCCGTGGCTTCGAGGAAACCCTGATACTCGCGGGTGTCCTTCGGCGGCAGGCCGGCGGCCAGACGGTTCTGGTTCTCCAGGGTGAGCGGCGACGGCTGAGCCTCGGCCTGCTGTTGCTGCTGGCGCTGCTGGTTCTCGATGGTGAGCGGCGACGGCGCGCTGACCTGAACAAACGGTTGGGTGGCGGCGAGCGCATCGCCCTGCATCATAGCCGCGCGGCGCTGGTAACGCTCGACCTGATCCGGCGTAAGCGCCGTGTACCGACCTTCTTCCTCGGCATCGAGCTGCTTCTGGAGTTCGGCAACTGCGCCCGCGCGATCCGGCGCACCGGACGCAACGGCGGCGCCGGTCGGCTGGAACTGGCCGCCCCACTTTGCGACCTTCTCCATGACCTCCTCGCCGTAGCGGGCGGTCTTCGGCCCCCACTGGCGGCGATCCGGGCCGGCGAAGTGCTCCTTGACCGCGTCCTCCATGGAGTAACCCTTGTCCAGACGCTCGCGTATCTGGCGCGCGGCGGCGTCGATGGACTGAGCCGGGTCGTAGGGGTTGATCCCCAGGTTCGCGGCGGTGCTGTCGAGATACTGCATCAGCCCCTTGGCGCGGCCCCACTTGGTAGGCTGGCCGAGCGCGCGCGGGTTGAATCTCGACTCCTGATCGCCGAGCGCGAGCAGGACGTTGACCGGGACGTTGTACTTGACCGCCGACTGCTCGAACATCGGCATCAGTTCGGTCGGCGCGGCGGAGCTGGAAGCCGATGGCTGCCGCTCCGTAGCGTTGAATTGGAAGTCCGGCAGACCTTGGGACGGGGCTTCCGACAATACCTTTTCGAGCGGCGACAGCGGTGCTTTTGCCACGGGCTTTCCTCAGCGATAAATCAGGGAGTTCGTCTTGTTGTCCCACACGGGGATGCCACGGCCGGATTGTACCGGAGCGGCAGCAGCAGGCGCACCACTGGGCGCGCCGCCGGAAGCGCCAGAGCGCTTCGACAGCATCTCGTCCTGCATCTTCATGACATCGTAGGCGCGGCGGACCTTCTCGTCGTCCGAAAGGTCTTGGAAGTCGAGGCTCTTGTTCAGCGTCTCCAGAATGGAGTTCAGCCGGTTCTGCGGCGACATCTGTTGCGCCTCGATGCCGACCAGTCGCGGCGCCTGGGCGCGGATGAAGTCGTCGCTGTAGCCCTGCTGCTTCAGCCATGCGGCGATTGCCTCGGCGTCGCGGACCTTGGTGCTGGCGCCGCCGGTGCGCAGCTTCTCCGCCTCCTCGGCTCGGCGCAGTTGCGAGGCGTTGCCCTGGGCCTCCAGGCGGTAGGCTTGGTCGAGGCTCTTGCCCTGGATGTCGCGCTGGAACTTGCGGTTCTCCTTCGCCAGCTCGGTGCGCGCGGCCTGGGCCTGCTTCAACTGATCGACGCCGTAGGACAGCACCTCAGCCGGCGACAGAGCGTTCAGGCCAAGGCGCGCCACGTCCTCGCCGTCGTAGGTCTGCTCGGTGACTTTGCCCTTCGGGTCCTTGAACTTGATCTTGTAGCCGAGCAGGTTGCCCTTGTCGTCGTTCACATCGTCGATGCTCACGGCTTCCATGCCGTCTTGGAAATAGCCCTGCTGGTTGTAGGCGGCCATCAGGTTCTTCTTGAACCCCTCGCGGTCGCCCACCTGAAACGCGCGCACGGCGCCGGCCCATGCCTTGACGCCCTTCTGCACGTTCTGATCCTGCATCCACTTTTCCAGCGCCTGAGCCTTGTCCACCTCGCCGGTCTGCATCCAATGCTCTTGGTACTTCGGGAGCACGCTCTTGGAGTAGTAGTCCATGAAGGAGCCGACCTGCTTCTCGGCGGCTGCGCGCGCGTCACCCTCGCTCGCGTAGCTCTGGCCGCCGACCTCGTAGGTCGGCACGGTGACACCGTTCTCGGACCTGCTGCCGACGTTGATCGACCGGCCGATGTCAGCCTCGCGCGCGGCCTTCGCCGCATCGGTGCCCTGGGTGGCGATGTCGCGCAGCGCCTTGCGGTCGCGCGCCTTCTGGATCGTGTCGTAGGCCTGCACGCCCTGGTTCAAGCCGGCCATGAATGCGCCGACGCCGATACCGAAATTGCCTGCCATCTTCAGGCCCCCGTGTCCGAATTGATGATGCCGCCCAGGATGTTCGCCAGCGCGCTCCACGATCCGGCGCTGCTGTCGGCCGGTGCGGAGCCGACGATCTCAGCCGATCCGCCATCGCCGCCTGCGAGAGACTGGATGATGCCCAGGCCGAGGGGCTTCTGATCGGCGACAGCGGCCGCGCCGGGAGCGCCCTTCTTCTTGCCGTCCTTGAAAGACTTGGCCATGGACACGCCACCGGCGAGCCCTTGCGCGAAAGCCCCGAGTCCTACTCCGCTCATGCGTTTGCCCTCCGCTCCGATTTGCCAGCCTTCGGCCGCTTGCCAATGCTGCGAGCCAGCTTCTCGACCTTCTGGTCCAGCTCCTGCACGGCCTTCATGTTCACGCCGACCGCGTCGATCAGGTTGATGGTCTTGCCGTCGCCCATGCCGGTGGCTGCCTGGAAGTCTTCGGCATAGGGGCCGATGTGGCGGCCCTCGTCGGCGACGCCTTCCTTGTAGCTCCACTCCTCGACGGGCATAGAGTTGACTGCGTCCAGCGCACCATCGACAGGCGCCTTGTCCTCCTTCAGCTCCTTCGAGGAGAAGGCCATCATGCCGAGGCCGGCGGCGGTGCCGATGCCGCTCCACAGGCCGGCGGTACCCTGCGCGTTCGCCTGCTGCTGCGAGTTCCAGGCGTTGAGCTGGTTCGCATACTGCTGATTCAGGATGCTCGCCTGACTGCCGTAGCCCTGCATCGCGCCGCCGTAGCCGCTTGTCATGATCCCCAGGCCGTTCTGCCACGAGGCATTGGCGCTCAGGTTGTTCCCCAGGGCCGAGTTACCGGCGGACAGGCCGAGGCCTGCGGAGCCGGCCGCCTGGGATGGCAGGCCTCGCCCCATGTTGATCGCGTCGGCGCGCATGGCGATGCCCTGCTGGCGGACACGGTCGCGGGAGTTGTTCGCGGCGCCGGCGGCGGCCAAGGCTGTAGCAGTCTCGCCCGCGCGCTGGGTTCCGGCGAAGCGGCCGCTGTTCGGGTTTACGCCCATGGCGGACATCTGGCGATTGCTGGTCTGGCGCTGCATGTCTGCCGCGCCCAGCACGTCGGCGCGCGCCTCGCTGGCGGCCGCTGCCTGCCGGTCGGCGCTGTCCCAGGTCTTCGCCTCGTTGATGAACTGGTCTTCCAGCGGGCGATAGGTGCCAATGTAGCGGGAACGGTCTTCCTTGGCCCACTGGTTCGCCTGATCCTGGGTTGCCAGTTGCTGCTCGGTCACGCGCTTGGTCAGCGCGTCGATGTCCTTCTGGCGCTCGTTCGCCACGCCGAACTGTTCCCTGGAGAAGTCCAGCCATTCGCTGGCGATCTCCGCCTGTTTCATCGCCGCGAGCCCGATATTCGGGTCCGGCGCCGGAGCCTTGCTCTTGCCCTTACCGCCGCCCATGCTGCTCCTCCGGTAGCCAAATGCAGTCGCGCCGGAGCATGCCCAGCACGATCAGGTCATCGTCGCCCATGGCCTCGGCCATGGTTCCCTCCGGCTTGAACCCGAGCCACATGTCGAGCTTCAGCGCGGCCTTATTCTTTGCCGGCACCAGGGCCGTGACCCTGTTCAGTCCGAGCTGGTGGAATGGGTAGGCGAAGGCTGCGGCGAGGAACCCCCGCGTACACCAGCGGCGGCCGCCATCGCTGACGACGTGCATGTTGCACATGTGGGGGGTGAAGTTGTTGTACAGGGTGACGACCACGAGCTGACCGTCGATTTCCATCCCTATGGAATGGGTGTCGCCGTCTACTGCCGCGTCAGGGTAGTGCTCGACGGCCCAGTCCTTCAGTCGTTCCGGGTCGTTGTAGATGATCCGCGCCATACCATCACCGTTTGCCGAATGCAAACAGTCTATGCGAAAGCGAAACAGCGGGCCAGCTATTTGCGTGCCAGATCGGCCAGGGCAATGATCAGGCTGTTGAAGGCGTCAACGAGAGCATTGTACTGATCCATGGTCGGCGCGGCCGTAGCCCTGGGCAGGCGTTCCAGTCCCAGCAGAAGCTCACCGCGCCGGAGGGCGCTGTCCCGCTTTTCGCCGCGCTCGCCGAGGAGAACCTGCACCTTTTCCGTAGCCTTGGCCTGCTCGGACGTGCGCTGGCTCATAATGCGCTCGACTATCGAGGTTATCGCGCGCTCGGTCGCCAGATCGACGCCGACCCCGCCCTGAGTCTGCCGGGCATTCTGCGCGCGAGCGCGTGCAATCTCGCTACCGCTTCTGGACATGAATCACCTCACGCTTGCGCCAGCTCGGCGCCCGTACCGGCGACGAGCACCTGATCGACGACCATGTCGCCCGTCACCTCGACCTCCCACTTCTGCGCCTTGAAGCCGGACGGCAGGCGTGCCATGCGGTTGAGCCTGCCAATCGAGGCCGCCAGCTTTCCGTCCGCGTACACGTTGACCGAGCAGGTCTGGCTGACGCTCGGCACCGGCTTGAGCTTGTCGCCGTTGACTGCGAAGGCGTTGACGGCAGCGCCATTCAGCTCGCCGCCGAGGTCGCCGGCCGCGAAAATCACCGCGTTCTCGGCCCGAATTTGTTCAGCCAGTTGCTCCAGAGCTGCGATCTCGTCGTCGCTGAGTGCGACCTGAGCTTCGATGAGGACAGCGCCCATGTTCGTCGGCTTGGGCAAGATGAAGGGCTTCGAGCGCCAGGACTGGATTTCGTTTACCTCGCCGATAGCATCCCACTCGTACACATCGGAGCCGAGGAGGTAGTAGAGCCTGCTCTCGGTGATGTCGTAGAAGAACGCATCCGGGTAGATGCTGGCGCGGGAGACGAAGCCTTCGCGTCCCGCCAGATCAAGGATAATGCTGCCCTGGTGCTCTTGGTTCGTGCGGTCGGAATAGGAGTAGGCCGCGAAATAGCGCCCGTCGTGCTGGCCGGCGATCATCGTCGCTGGGATAAGCTGCTGCCAGCTCTCCCGTGTGAAAAGCTCCTCGGTCGCCACGCGCACGCCGCCGGCGGACGCCAGCACCAAGCCGTCGTTCGACGGGTAGGCTATGGCATAGCCGAGGTCTTGGATGCCGCGCGCGTTGATACACGGCAGGTTGAACTCCAGCTTCTCCGACTGCATGTTCTCCGGTGCGGTGCCGCTGACGATGTACGGGTTGCCCGTGGTCATCACCACGACCGTAGTGCCGTATGCGCCCAGGCCGACGATGTCGTAGTCCATTGTCAGGATGTACTTCTCGGGCCACGCATGCGGCATCCAGGGCTCGCAGAAGTACAGGTCCTTGCCCATGAACGCGGCCATCATGCCGTTGGGCAGCGGAATCAGGCCCTTCAGCCCGTCAGGCGGAGCGTTCCAGTCGAGCGACGGCAGCGGCTCGCCGATGGATGCCGGCGGTACGGTGTCGGAGAAGTTGGCATTGGACGCGGCGCGCTCGGCGATGAAATAGAGCTGAGTGCCGCTGGTGCTGGATTGCGAGCGATAGATGCGCTGCAAGGTGATATTCCGGCCAGCCGGCGGAGACTGGAAGCCGGACAGCGTGACGGTCTGCCCAGGGTTCCAGACCACCTCGTTGCTGATAGGGCACGGCTCCGACTCCTCGCCGAACGCGGTCACGAAGGTGTAGACGTAGAGCCGGCTTTCACTGAGGCTCGTGGACGATGGAGTGCCAACAAGGCTTGCGGTCAGCGCGCTGGCCGGGCGCGGCACGGCCAGATTGTAGACCGTGCCAGCGACGCGCATCTTGGGCGCTCCATCGCCCATGTAGTACAGACGATCCTGCGCGACAGGTCCGGGTGCAGCGTTGACGATCCCAGGCCAGCCCAGCCACTCGGCACCGTTCTTGTAGATCGTCTTGTATCCGCCGGGAGGCACATCGCCGAAGAAGTGGCGAAAGCGCGAGCGCCGGATCGGCCGCAGATCACCGCCGGTCAGGCGCGTGTTGAATGCGTTCTGCGATGCGTTGTCCGGCAGGAGCCGCGCATTCAGCTTCGGGACCTCTCCCGTGAAGCCGATCAGCTTGATGATTGCCATTTCTTTCCAGCCCTCGCTGTTTGCCGCATTCTACCTCGCTTAGGTCCACGAGATGTAGACCGCCCCATTCCCGCCTTTGGCGCCGGCCGCCTGCCCAGCACCACCATTACCGCCCGATGGAACCGTCACCGTGAGCGTTGCGCCGACGCCGAGCGCGCCCGGCCCGTAGTCGCTAACCGCGCGACCGCCATCGCCACCGTCTCCGCCCTTGGTCGCCCCGTAGGTTCCGCCGACGCCGCCGTCTGCGCCAGCGCCAGTGCTGTTCAGCACGTTACCACCGGACCCGGACCCGCTGGCCGCTTTGCCCGGCTTGTTGTAGTACGAGCCCTGGCCGCCTGCGCCACCGTTCCCTCGAAGGCCGGTGCCGGAAACCGTTGCATCGCCGCCAGCAGCACCATTCGAGCCAGGATAACCAGCATCATAGGTAGATCCGCCACCGCCGCCACCTGCGCCGCGAACGTCGATGCGCAGAGTGCTGTAGACCGGAATCGTAAAGCTGTAGGTGCCGGGGCTCGTGAAGCTGCGAGAGCCAGCGACCGACTTCTGCGCGCCGTAGAACTGGCTCAGGTAGATCGCGCCGCCGGTCGGCACATTCAGGTTGTTCGCGGTTGTTAGTGCACCACGATAGTAGTGCGACAGGTAGTTGGGCGGTCCCCAGTTCCCGAACTCGTCGCGCAACTGGGAAATCCAGATCGTTCCAGAGCCTGGGAGAGCCATTACCGAGCCTCCAGCTTGCGCACTTTGGCCGCCAGCTCCTTCACAGCCTCGATCAGCGGGCCGACGATGTTGCCGTAATCGACGTGCAGGCCGTCCGGCCCTTCGCCAACAACTTCCGGCAGCTCCCCGCGCACCTCCTGAGCGATGACGCCGACGCGCTGGACTCCGGTGCGCTTGTCCACATACCGCACGCCGCGCAGGCGCTCGATCAGCGCCAGGGCGCCACGGATCGGCCTGATGCGCTTCTTGTGCTTGCGGTCGGAATACGCCCCGATGTTGCCCGAGGCGATGAAAGTTCCGTCGTTCTGCGAGTAGCAGGCCCAGCCCCCGCCACTGGTCAGGAAGCCCACGAGGCCGCCGTTGCAGTGCAGGTAGCGCATGCCCCAGTCGGTGTCGTACAGGTTGATCTGCGGCGCGGTGCTGTTGATCTGAAACCCGCCGCTGATCGTCCCGCCGGAGAGCGGCAGGTAGTTCGCCGGGTTGAAGTTGCCAGAGGTCCACACCGGATTGCCGTTCACGTACAGATGCCCGCCGGGCATGATGTAGTTCGAGCCATCCCAGTGCAGGTAGCGGCTTCCGCTGTTCCCGAGGAAGACCACGCCGGTTCCAGGCGATGCCGGCCGATAGGTCGTGAGGTCGGCGGTCAGCGTGACCGGCCCGGTAATGGTGCCGCCACCCTTGTCGAACTTCTCGGCCATGACAGCGGCGGTCACGCGCAGCTCGATCCGGTCGCCGGCGGCGAATGCTGCTGGTTGCGTTCCCTCGCGGCCGCGCAGGACCGTCACCACGTCGCCACTGCGCGCGGTCGCGTGAACGATCTCCATGACGCCGGCGGCGTTGATTATGGTCAGCGGGAACCATTCGCCAGTACCAGGGGAAGGGAACCGAGAGCCGTCGCCTGCGTTCAGGGCGATCTGCTCATCGGTCGTTGCGATGGAGCCAGCCAAACGGCTGGTCGCGTTATTGGCGAGCAATACGGGCATGGTGAAATCTCATTCTGGTGAACACGCGCGCACGAGGGCGCCCCTGGGCGTTTCAGGGTTGGCGTGACACCAGAGTGAGATTTCGCTTGATCATGCCGCCGATTCTCCCGCCTCGCTCATGCGAGCGTCAAGCCGGCCTTTCCGGCCATTGGATGTCGCGCGGAAAGCTCGCTTGCAGCTCGATCCGGTTGAGCGCGATACGGTATCGCTTCCAGGCCGTGAGAGCAGCCGTCTCCTCCGGGGTAGCTTCGCCAAGATCAACCGCGTCCTGTAGCGGAGCTATGCGTATTGCTGCCTCGCCAAGGAGCTGATCGCGCTTGTCACGCGCCATTTGCGCAAGCTGCTCGTCGGTATAAGTGGGAGGCTGATACGGAGCAATGGGGCCGAAATCGCCTTTTAGGGCGCGCGCGAAAAGCTCGCGGCCGTGCTCCGCCGTGTCGCGCGGGCTGGCTGTAAACATCAACTCCCCGAAATTGGGGAACGTCACCAGTAGGTCGATCATCGTGTGCGCAGCATCGGCCCAGCGAGGGAGCCGAGCACCCGTGTATACGGGCGGCGGCACGTAAGGTTCAAATTCTTTCACTTCATCGCTCATCAACTAATCCTCAAGAAAAGTGTCACTTGGTTGACCGAAGCAGCACCCATGCAGCGCCACACCCCGCCCGGCGATAAACCACCATCTCCAGGGTAGCTGGAGCCGTAGATAAGATTTGCTCCAGAGTAAGTGCCGCCAGGGTTAACATTCCCGCCCGTGTTGTTCCTCAAGAACGCATAAGTTCCAATCTCGCCAGTATTGAAGTCTACCAATCGCTGACGGATTTTCTCCTTACTATTCGAGTCGGTCAGGATGTCACCCATATCGAAGCTGCCGCCCACCTGAACACGGACTGCGGTTGATCCGTTGTACCCAAGGTAAACCTTGTCATTGGTCTGGTAGGCGCCTCCGCCCTGCTGGACCGGGGTGAAGTTGAGCGCCGGCTGCAACCAGCAGATCGCACCATCGGAGTCCCGACGCATGTAGGGCACGCTCAGGTTATTGCCGTACAGGCCCATTACCGTCGAATAGTCTCCAGTCACCTTGACGGCAGGGTTGAAGTTTCCGGTATGCCAAAGTTCGAGAATAGGCGCGGAGCGGAAATCGCCAACTCGAAACATGATCTTATTGGAAGGTATTTGCGAGAAGAACAGTTGCGCCGCCCTGAAAGATGGCACCTCAAATGCAAAAGTGACCATCGTTCCATATTGAAGGCCAGTTGCAGCTACGTCTGTCGTCTCGGGAGTGAATAGCCTAGCGGATGTCCGATAGGAATGTATCGAGCTTGCAGTCTCCAGAGTTTCGGTGCCCCAGCCAAAGGCTCCGAGACGCATAAGGCTTCCAGCAGTCGTGTCGCCAACGGACGCCTGCGCATTGACCCAGGCGGCCGATCCAAGGCGTGAATCAGCGTTCTGCAAAAATTCAGCCATTACTGCTTGCGTGATACGCAGCTCGACACGGTCGCCAGGACTGAATGCCCGCGCTGCCGTCCCTTCGCTTGCGCGCACAACGGTAAGCACGTCGCCACTGCGCGAAGTGCAGCGCATGATCTCCATCTCGCCGGCGGAATTGATGACAGTGACCGGGAACCAATCGGGCGGAGCGCACACGGGAAACTTCGCGCCTTCGCCGGCCGACACTGCGAAAGAGGTTCCGCCAACCGCCAGCGATGACGCAAGCCGGCTCGACGCATTGTTTTTGATCAAGACGGACATATCAGCAATCCTTTATGCGAATAACGAACTTTTCTTCTTTCACGCGGCCCTGTCCGGTGGAGGCGGTGACGAGCACGGCATAAGTCGCGCCAGAGGTTCCGCCGGAGAGCCACAGCTTCACGGTCAGGCCGAAGACCTGCACCGAGTCGATGGTCAGGTCGGTCACTGCATCGGGATCGGTGCTCTTGATGCTGGCCTGAGCCTCGGCACCGGTAATCGTGTCGTCGTCCGAGACCCACTTCTCGAACTTCACGTCGTAGTCGAGCCGATCATCTGCGCGCTTGTTGACTGCGAGCATCAGATACTCCTGTTCTCTCGCGCGACGATCATGTCGCGCGGATCGCGTTGAACGATGATGGTGCGAGACCTCGGCGCCGGGACGTAGATTGCCGGGATCGGCGGGATGCCGGCCTGGAGCATTCCGGCGAGAATGGCGATCACAGACCCGCCCTCGCCGTAGATGTACCGCTGCCGCCCGCTTTCGCCACGCGAGAACAGCTCGATCACGGCCTCGCTTGGCTCAAGGTACACTTTCCGCCCGAAGCGTGCATCACCCAGCGCATTCAGCAGGATGTCGGAGCTGCCCGGAGGAGAGTCGATCACGAGGCGCGGGATCGCCCTGCTGGCGAGCACGATCTGCGAGCTGGCCTCCAGGCGGACAGCCCTGCCAACGGCGCCAGCAAGGTCGGTGCGCAGCTCGATCAGAGACTGTCCAGCGCCCATGATGGCCGGGGTAACGCGCTCCTCGATGGTCGAGCTGATGATGATGTCGAACGAGGCAGCCGCCGGCGCGACAACCTGGGCTTCGCCTTCGGCCTCGAAGACGATGTCCGACGTACTTTCACCCAGCACCCAGCGGGTTCCGTCCGCCGTGCTGCTGATCTCGATGATGGAGGTGCCGGAGCCGGTTCGGCCATACAGCGCCTCGCCAGTAGAGGTGAGCGCGATGCCGGCTTCGGGAAAGCTCGGATAAAAGATCGCGCGCGCCTCTACGGAGCTGTTGACCTCGATGCTCGCGGAGCCAGACAGGGGGACGCCGATAAGCATCTCGCCCCCCGCCTGAACCGCCAATTCAGACGAGCCGTACCAACTCCAAACCTCGTTGGAGCCGTTGACCTCGGCTGCATTGACGGGGAACAGGTTCACGTTACAGCACCGAGACAGTCAGCTTCTGCACGTCCACGACGAACACGTCGCCGGCGTTGAGCGTCCGGCTGGATGCGAGCTGGCCCGAGACCAGGCAGTTGCCGCCGGTCAGCGCATCCCACAGGGTGTAGTGGGTGACGGTAATCGGCGCCGCGCCGTCGAACACTGGGAAGATCAGTTGCAGCGCGTTCTTGCCGGAGCCGCCGGCCGGCGGGGTCCAGCCGTCCGCGACGTTGCCGCTACCCTTGGCCGCGTCCTGGCGCTTGTAGGCTGGGAACGCCGCAAGCGTGACCTCGTTCGCGCCGGTGTCACCGGGGCTGGCGGTGTGCAGGGCGACATAGATCGCGGCCGGTGGCGGAAAGTTCACGCCGCGCAGCAGGTTGTCGTAGAGCTTGTTTTCGAGGTAGTCGGATGCAGCGGACATGTGGCCTCCTTAGAAGAAACTCGGCCGCGTCCGGGCGGGCGCCCGCTGCTGGCCTTTAATGTTGCGGGTGGACAGGGAGTCGAGCCTCTGGCTGAAGCGCAGCGCGTAGAACTGGGCTCGCTCGGGATCGCTGAACGATTGTAGCGGCAGCATCAGGATTTCGCCCAGCGCGCCGTCAGCGATCACGCGCAGGTAATGCTTCGACAGGAAGTCGGGGAGCTGCTCGGCCTCGTTCGTCGGCTTCAGGTACAGGCTCAGATGGAGCTTGCCGCCATGGCCTCGCGGCGCCAGGACGATGCTGTCCATGGATGCCTGGGAGACGAAGCGCGGGTCGCCGTCATGGGTGCGCCACGTCGGATAGTCGCGCTGAAGATCAGCGTAGGCGATAGGGTCGATCGGCTGGTCGTTGAAGGTCGCGGACTCGATCTCCAGCAGCTCGGCGCCTTCTGGCACGCACACGACGTTGCAGTCGTCGCCAGTCACCTCGAAGCAATCCGCGTCACGCCACAGGCGCGTGCGCTCGCAGAACTGTTGCGCCGCGTTGATGATGGCCGCGAACGCGGTTGGCTCCGGGCAGCCGGGCGCGTAGGGCATGATGCTCGGGAGAAACACGTCGAGGTCGGTCATACGCTACCCACGTTCGGAGAGGCCGCTGCGGCGGTCTCGTTCTGCTGTCCAAGGGCATCGCCGAAGGCGCCGTAATGCGCGGCGGCGAGCACTCCATCGGCGTACTCGCTGTCCTTCGCCAGGGCGCGGTACAGCACGAAGCTGACCAGCGGGCTCATGTACACGCGGTCGAGGTCCAAGCTGTCGGTGTCGCTTGCTACCTCGGGAGGCGGCGAGCTGTAGAACATCTCCACCTTGGCGCCAGCCACGGCCGCCGGGTAAACGTAGAAGGTCGTCGCCGTGCGCTCGTCATAGGTGTAGTGCTTGGTCCGACCGGCCTTCGCGCGGCGCCAGCCTGGGTACTGATCGTCGAGGAGCTGGCGATCAACGCGGCGCACCGGGTAGCCGTCTTCCGTTGCAGGGATGTCGAGGAGCTGGATGCCGCCCACCGGGATGCGCTGGAGCACGCCGGCTTGCAGCTCGACGGTCACGGTGATGGCGTGCGCAGACGGGCGCCGGATAACGATCTCGGCGGCCCCGTCGTTGATCCATCCGATCAGTTCTTCCTTGGTCCAACGAACGAACTGATCATCGTTCAGGATGATCCCAGCACGCTCAAGGACTTCGCTGACCGGAATGGGCATTACTCACCCTCGTCTTCGTCGAGGATTTGCTTGATGCGCTCGGCAGTCAGCTTGTGGTGAGGCGCCTTTTTGAAGCGCTCCTTGTACTGCTCGGCCAGGGCATCGCGGTCCAGGGGTGCAGGCTGCTCGGCAGACTTGTCGCCGCCGGCGGTGCTGGCGTCACCCTTGGTCTCGTCGCCTTTGCCGTCGTCGCCGCCCTTGTCGTCGGTGTCGGCGCCATCGACGGGCTCGACCGGCTCGGCCTCGATGGCCTTGACCAGCTCCTCGTCGCTCAGGCTCTCGGCGTTCTCGATGTCCATGTCGCGGGCCAGAACCAGCAGTTGCTCGCGCGGGAGCTGCGACAGGGTGGAGATGCTGCCGTCCTTATTCTGCACGCCGGCCAGGGTGCCGAGCACCGGCTGATCGGTGTTCAGCGGAGAAGCCTGCACTGTCGGCGCCGGCTGCTCCTGCACGGGCGCAGACGCTGGCGACGGGTTGGGCTCGTCGATCTCGGCGGGCTGGAAGCCCTCGGGAATGGACAGGAAGCGCTGGATGTGCGCGCGGATGCTCACGTCGGCAAGGTGGCGTTCATCCTCCGGCGTCGGCTTGAAGTGGTAGACCTGATCGTCCAGCTCGACGCGCGTGCCGTTCTTGCGGCGGATGATGCTCTCGATCTTCATGGGGATTCCCTCGGTAGGAAAGAGCCGGCATAAGCCGGCTCTTGGTCGGATCACTCGCCGGTCTGGTAGTAGAACAGTACCAGATGCAACTTCTTGCCGGCGGCTGCGCCGATGTTGCCGGAGAACTTCACGCCGATTCCGCGCGAGCCCTCGACGGACTTGATCAGCAGAGCCTCGCCCTTGCTCAGGGAGGCGAACTGCACGGCCTGGGCCGCGAACAGCTCGTTGCCCGAGGTCCGAGCGGTGTCCTCGGCGTCGCCGTAGGCGCCCGACATCAGGCCCACATCGACAGTAACGCCGGTGAAGTCGCCTTCGGGCACCAGGGTCGCGGCGCCGATCTGGCAGAAGGGCGGCAGTTCGCCGATCTCCAGAATGTCGGCGGAGGCGACGGCCTTACTGCTGAAGTCGAAGGTGAACTTCTGCGTATGACTGGCGCCGGCGGTTTGCGGGCGGACAGCCTGACGGTTGCCCTTGGCCCAAGCGGATTGGATGATTGCCATTACTCAGCTCCTCCTGTTGACCCGAACTTAGGCGTTCGGGTCTTTGGCAGCGGTGTCGATGGCGCAGATACCGAAGTCCCGGCCGTTGAAGCGGGTCTTGGTCACGCCGATGATGGTGCCAGCGCAGACGGTCGGCTCGTTGTCGAAGTCGTCCATCTCTTCCTTCCATGTGAAGCGCAGGCCGCCGGCGGTGCCGAACGCAACGACGCCAGCCTGACGGCCCATGAACAGGGCGCGGGCTGCGGCGACGTTGCTACCAGCGCCGTAGTCGTTGAAGCGGATCGCCGACTCGTGGCTGTGCAGCACGACGTTGTTGATCATGCCCATGGAGCCCTTGAAGATCGGGTTGTTGCGACCTTCGGCGCCGGCGGCAGCCTTCTGCACTTCGAGCCAGCCGCGTTCGCCGGTCTCGTTGCGCAGGTCGTGCTCTTGGAACGGCGACATCAGGCAGACGTAGTGCTTCTCGCCGTTGACCGTGACCGGCATCATGTTCGCGGTCTTCGGGTCCTTGGCGCGCATCATCTTCGCCTTGACGACGGCGCGCTCGATCATGAGGCGGGTCATCACGTCGGTGGCGTCCAGGGTGGCCTTGGACTGCGCATCACCGCCGTACAGCAGGTGCTGCGCATCCGGCGGCAGGAACGCATTGCCCGCGTGGCCGGTGTAGTCGGTCGGCTCGATGAAGTCCTCGTTGATGCCGCGCGCACCGGACATGTACATGAAGTACAGCTCGTCGATGTACATGGACCAGTAGTCGGACAGACGATCCTTTGCGACGCGGCGCAGGTCGTGCGCGGTGCGCTTGCGGGTCATCTTGCCGCCGGCGGAGACGGTCTTACGGATTTGGTCGATGATGACCTCGTCGGTGTAGAACTTCAGGTTCTCCTCGGTGCCCTTGGCGCGGTTATCGCCATGCACCGGCTTGCCCCGGAGTTGTACCGACAGGTCGAAGGAGATGCGGTCGCCCGCGTCGCTCTCCAGCTCGGTCTTACGCTGGATGACGCTGTTCTCGGACTCGCCGACGAAGCGGGTGTCCCAGTAGCTTTTCTTGGCGGTTTCCAAGAACAGCTTGGCGGACCATTTCTTGATGGCCTTCGGATCACCGAAGGGAATAACTGTTTGAGCCATAGCGCTGTGCCCTCATGCGGGTTGATGCTTGCACGTCGATACCGCACGTCTTGCGCAGCGCCGTCCGTTCCGATTATCGGGTAAGTGATTGCAAAACGCAAACACCTATGGCATGGCGGCTGCCATAGGTGCCTGCTGGCTAACATCTCGCAGGTGTGGCCCCTTGATCTGGACATCCTGGGGCGCCTCGATCACCAGACTGGCGATCTGGCCTGACTTCTTGACCATCTTCACGGTGACATCGCCGATCTGGACGCTCTGTCCTGGGCGCAGGTCGATCTTCAGGGCCACGTTTCTCTCCTAGCGGCTTGCGAGGTAGGCTTCTTGGTCGGCCTCGGACAGCTTGCCGAAGGCCTTCTCGAAGCCGAGCGGGTCGGTATCCATCAGGCGGTCGAGGCTCGCCCACCGGCCATCGTCGGTGTCGTTGATGTCCGCCGCCGGGACCTTGGCGAGGCTCGGGGGAATCTCGCGCTGCTGGCGCTCCTGCTTCCTGGCCGGCTCCTTGCCGCTCTTGTCGTCCGCCTTGGGCTGCTCGGCCGGCAGGCCCAGGTCCTCGGCCCACTGCTTGTAGGCCTTCTTCAGGTCGGCCATGCCGGGGTTCTTGCCGGCCTGCATGGTCTCGGCCGTGACCTTGCGGACGACGCTATCGAAGGCGTTCCAGCGCAGCTCGCTCTTGCCGATCTCCGGGTGGCCTTCGAGGAAGGTCTGGACGTTCGCCTGCCACATGGCGTCGATCTGCGCCTGATTGTGCTTCTCGGCGAAGTCGGCCTCCAGTTGCTGGCGCTCGATGGTGCCGCGCTCCTTCTCCAGCTTGCGCAGCTCGGCGCGGTATTCCGCCGTGGTCAGGTCGCCGTCCTCGAACTTCTGCGAGATTTCGTCCTCGCGCTTGTCGATGTCGGCCAGCTTCGCCTCGGCGTCCTCGACGGTCTCGACCTTCAGCAGCGGCAACGGGCGTGCGCTGTCGTCCTCGCCCTGGTCATCGTCGCCGGGCTGGTCATCGTTGCCGTCGTCGCGGCCGGGCTGCTGCTGATCGTCCGGGTTCTGCTCGCCGTCCTTGCCGTCGCCGTCCTGATCGTCGTCGGTATCGGTGTCGTCGTCGGCCGGCAGGTCGTCGCTATGCTCTTCGTCGAGCCCGGCGCGTTCTTCTTCGGTCAGCAGAGCAAGTTCTTCAGGGGACATTCCTCGATCCTCTCGTGGTTACATGGGTGGTTGCTGCTGCGCGGGATCAGCCGGCGGCTGTTCCTGCTGTGCCTGTTGCTGCTGTGCGGCCTGCTCCTGGGCTGCTTGCTCTTGGGCGGCCTGCTGCTGTGCCTGGGCCTCGACCATCGCCTGCTGCTCGGCGGCGGCCTGCTGCTGGGCGATTGTCTCCTGCTCGGTGCGCGACTGGAAGCCAGCCTCGTGCAGGACGGTATCGGCGATTGGGACAACCTGGGGCGCGCTGATCATGGCGAGGGCGGTTTCGAGCGCCTTGCGCTGGGTGTCCACGTTCTGGCCGGCGAGCTGGCTGGCGATCTGCTGCGCCTGCACGGCGATCCGCTGGGCGTCGGCGGTAGACTTCTGCGCGTCGGCTGCTGCCTTCTGCGCGTCCGCCTCCTTCTTGGCGATGTCGGCCATGGTGGCGCGCTGCTGCATTTCGGCCTGGGCCTGCTTCGCCTGCTCCTGCTGGATTTCCTCGGGCGTCGGCTCCTCGGCGTCCGGGTCGCGCATGCCGGTGACTTGGCGGATGCGCTTCACCAGCTCCTCGCGGTTGCCGATGTCCATCTCCTCGACGATCAGGTCGATCATCACCAGGGCGAGCTGCGGCGCCACCGGCGCGAGCTGGGCGAGCATCGCCAGCAGCTCCTCGGCTTGGTTCTGGCGGATCGTGGCGCGCCAGTCGGACTCGCTGATCACGAAGTCAGCCTTGGTCCGGGTGATGTCGTTCTCCGGCAAGCCGTCGTTGATGACGATGTACTCGGGCGTGCCGCGCATGTTGGTGATGCGGAACTGCTTTTCCTCGCTGAAGAACTGCTCGACGAGGGAAAGCTGCTTCTCGCCCTGGATTTGCGTGGCGAAGCGCAGGTTGTCGAAGATGCCGGCGGTCGCCATGCTGCCTTGTTCCTGGCGGAGACCGATGGCCTTGCCGGACGTGGCGTTCGTGGTGCGGCCCAGCAGCTCGTCGGTCACGCCCGACAGCGTTTGGATCATGTTGATCGAGCGGCCCATCATTTCGAGGTGGGCGGCGGCCAGCTCGCGCTCGGCGTTCAGCACGATCTCCTTGCCGGACTTCTTGACGATCACCGCGTCGGGCCGGGCGACCTCTTCCTTGAACTCGTCGAGGTCATCGACGGCGCCCTCGTCCATGATCACCTTGTTGGTGCTCAGGATGTGCAGGGCCTTCGCTGCGCGCTTGTTGATGTCGTACTGGATGTCGCGCATGCCCCGGATCATGCCGTAGGGCAGCCCGTCGCGGCCGCGCCGGTAGCACCAGATGGGCGTGAACGGGAAGCGGTTGTGCCGGTATGGGCTCTCGCCGTAGTACAGGATGCCCGACGAGGTGAAGATGCAGACGTGCATCCGCATCATGATCTTGTCCACGACCACGGACTCGCCGGCCTCGATGGCGGCGCGGTGGCCTGGGCTGTACTTGTCGTAGACCTCGCCCTTGAACTCGCCGCCGTACATCTGCTTGACGGTGACGGGCCGGCGTATCCAGCCCTCGATCAGGCGCACGCGGTTGCGCTGGTACTCGCGCAGGTTCGACCGGGAGCTGCTGTAGTCTTGCAGCTCGATCTCGGCCGAGTCCATCGCCTCATCGCCCTGGGTGTCGATGCCGTAGCTGTCGGTGTCGCGGGCGGAGGTGCGCAGCATGCCGATGCGCTTCGGGAACATGGCTTCGGCCACGTCGAGGTCCACCCACTTGGAGCGGAACACATAGCGGCAGTCGCTCAGGTCCTTCTCGGTCGAGGCGCTGTCCCACAGCATGTTGCGCCAGGACTCGTAGCGCGAGTAGACGGGCTCTTCGTCGCCGTCGTCCTGCACGCCGTCTTCCAGCCAGCCGACGCCGACCTTCACGCAATCCTCGAAGGCGCGCGAGCGGTGGAACGGTGTGCGGTTCACGTCGCCCAGGTACTTGAGCAACTGGGTCTTGCGGCGGGCCTGCCGGCCGGACTCCTTGCGGCGCGGTAGCACGCGGAAGTCGGAGCGCCCGCGCTTCTCGGTGCCGATCACCCAGTTCAGCGCCTGGGTGATGACGTTGTAGACCAGCGGCTCCTGGCCACGGTCGCGCAGGACCTGGGCGTCCTCGGGCGTCCACTGGATGTTGTCGTAGAAGTCTTCGTCCACCGCCATCTGAGCGCGGTTCTCGGCCTGACGGTCCAGCTCCTGCTCGTAGATGCCCAGGATTTCGCAGTGGAAGCGCTTCATGCGCTCGCTATCGAGCTGGTTCGCCTTCTTCCCTTTCGGCGCCGGGTTGTCGTTGGCGTTGCGCGACCATGCGTCGTCTTTCTTGACGCGCGCGGCGGCGATGTCCGGGCCCTGCATGTGGTCGGCGTCAAACATGCTCTTTGATCTCGATGTGGCGAACGTTGCCGTTCTGGTCGGTGCGGAAGGCATCGGCGACGACTACGGACTCGGTAGGCTTGGGCGGGATTTTCAGCAGCTCGCCCAGCTCGTCGCGGACGATGGACAGGATGCGCATGAGGGTGAAGCGGTTGAAGCCGTCGAGGCCCAGGCACTCGGCGAACTGGAATGCGGTCTGTACCGCGTCCTGATGGTCGCCGACCTCCTCGCTCCACTTCCAGGCGTTCTCCAGGGGGACGACGCAAGGGGTGACGCGCTCGAAGCCTTCCCGGTAGCTCGGGACCAGCACCAGGGCCGGGCGCTGTTGCTCGCCGAACCATGTGCCGTAGACGGTGATGTCGCCGTGCTGGCGGCGGAATGCGTGCTTGGTCAGGTCCAGGGCGATGCGGGTGCTCACTGCTGGCGGTCCTCGGTCGTGGTGTCGGTGTGCAGGCCCGGCTGGCGGACGACGCGGGCGATAGCCACGAGCGTGCCGAGGGCGCTGTTCAGGATGGCGTAGGCGGTCGGCGACAGGCCGAGCTGCGGGAGGAGCGCCAGGGCGGCGTTCAGGATGATGATCACGACAGCGATGCGGACGCTCGCCATCTTCCACGCCTTCCGCCAGTCTTCGATCAGTTGCACGCCGATACCCCCGTTTTGTTCCGCTATTTTGCAGGTCGTTTCGATTTTAGCAACACTCGGGCCACTAAACAGCCCTCGCGCTGACCTTCCGCTTCGGCCGCTGCCCGGCGCGGACGTTGACGACCTTGTAGCCCTGGGCGAACTGCCGGAAGCTGTCGGCGCCCTCGGTGTGGATGTCCTTGAGCGGCTGGTCGGTGAACGTCTGCGTCGTGGTGTTGAACTTCTTGCGGTACAGCTCAAGGTGAGCGATGCCCTCCTTGCAGCCTTCTTCGTCGAACCAGCAGGCCGGGAAGATGTCGCGGACTGCCTGGATGCCGTGTTGTAGCTCCTGCACGCGGTCAACGATCTCGATGTTCTTCAGCCCCAGCTTCTCCAACTGCTCGCGCGGCGACAGGTTGGCGTCCATGCCCTGGCGGATGTGCGCGCCGTCGTGCGGCAGGTAGTGCGTGCCCCAAACCCAGCCGAGCGCCTGCATCTGGCCGACGAAGTAGGAGTACGGCTCGCCCCAGCCCTCCATGAACTTGATGAACCGATGCTGCTGGCCGATGTGCTGATGGAACCAGATGGCGGTCCCGTCGCCGGCGCCGATGTCCCAGTAGGTATTGACCGGATAGCCGGGCATGTAGGGCACGACGCCGATCCGGCGCTCCTTGCGCGCGGCGACGATCTGGCGGGTGTAGTAGCAGCCTTCGAGCGACTTCTTGAACGCCTCGTCCGGGGTGGACGGGTACTCCTGCCACATCTTCTCGTCCTGGCCGGAGAACAGGCTGTCGCGCGTGTCGATCCACCATGCGCGCTGCTCGATGTCGATCACGGCGCCTGTCTTCGCCTCGATCTCGTCGAAATACTCGTGCTCGCGCTGGGTGATGACCACGAGGTCCGGGTCGGAGCGATACGTCATCTCGCCCCACCAGGGGTAGAAGTGGAACTTCAGGTCCTTGCTGGTCAGGCGCTTGCCGCCGTCCGCCAGCCGCTTGGCGCGCATGGCGAGGTTGTAGAACTCGCCTTCCTGGCCCTCGGCCGTGCTCTCGATGAACAGCATGCCGTCATCAGGCACGGCAGGAATGGAGCCCGTGACGACCTCCTTGGCCTTCTCGGGGAACTTGGCGCCGATCTTCCCCATCTCGGAGACGTGCAGGTAGTGCATCGTGCCGGAGCGCATGGACGTGCCGACGCGGATGCTGCTGTTGTTGTGGGCGAACAGCAGCTCGGTCTTGCTCTCGACGGCGAGCGGCATGGCCTCGCGCAGGGCGTCCGGCAGATTGTCGTAGGCGAACTTCACCTTGTCGCGGAAGATCGTCTCCACCGCGCTCCGGTCCTGGGCGATGATGCCGGCGCGCACGTTCGCCCGGAACAGAACGCAGTCGAGGAAGAAAATCGCGATCAGCGTCGTGAAACCGAGCTGGCGCGCCTTCAGGATCAGATTGCGCGTGTGCAGGTTCTTCAGCAGGCGGCGCTGGGCGCGGTTGGGACGGAACGGGAGAACCAGGCCGTCCTCGCCATCGCCCTCGGTCTTGACGATGATCTTGTACAGGGCGCCGGAGCACAGGCGCCACCATGGATCAGCGAGGCAGGCCGCCAGCTCCTCGGGCGTGTTCGGGCGGAAGTCGAGGTCGATGCCGACGCGGGCGCTCACTGAAGCATCTCCCACACTCGCCGGTGGTGCGCCGACTTGAACCAGCGAGCGACCAGCAAGGTCACGCCGCATCGCTTGCAGCTCCAGCGCATCTCCTCGCCGATGGTCAGTGGCTCGCCGCCGGTGATGAGCTGGACGCGGATGTCGCGCTCCTCTCGGAACTGATGGCGATGAAAGCCCAGGCGGCAGGCCAGCAGCCCGCTCCTACGCGAAAAGCGCTGGGCAATCCCCCACGCTGGTGGCCAGATTTCACGTAGCGACGCGCGAAAGCGCAGAAACTGAGCTATATTCCCGGCTCCAATAGCGCATTTTATGGTGGTGGTGGAGTGAAGCCCGAAGAACTGGCCGCGTGGCGCGGCACCATGAAGCTCAGCAAACGGCGCGCGGCGGCCGCCCTCGGCATGACCGAGAACGCCTACAGGGCGATGGAGACGGGGAAGACCGAGATAAGCAAGCGCACGGCCCTGGCCTGCGCGGCGCTGTACCTGGGCGCCGAAAAGATCGCGCAGCCCTGGCTTCACTGATCGCCTCCCTGGCCGGATGGCTTCAGCGTGGCGCCGGAGACCTGTTGCAGCAGCAGCGCAATCGGGTTCTCCGCGTCGCCCTTCAGGGTCAGCTTGTCGTTGAACATGCCCAGGTGGCGCGCGACGTTCTCCAGGGCCTTGCCCTGGTCCTGCATCTTGATCTCCAAGCCTTCCTTCGTGACCTTCACGCCGGCGTAGAGCGCTCGGGCTGACGGGCCGAGGTGGCGGGTGTCGGCCACGAATACATCGCCGTGCCCTTCGCCGAAGCACTTCGGGCACCTGGGATGCGGCGGCAGGGTCGGGTCGAAGCCGTATCCGCCCTCGTCGCTGGGCGGCTCGCGGTCATCCTTCGCGGCGTTGTCGCAAGCGCGCTCGTACTCGGCCTCGTCCTTCCAGTGGTAGGCGTGGTCCCGGCCATAGCAATGCCGGCAGCAGACGCGGCGATGCTGGATCAGCTCGTTCGGGTCAGCGGTGGCGATCTCCCACCAGCGTTTGAGCACCATTTCTTGCGTGATTTGCGTCCGTGCAGACAGCTCCTTGCGTGCTGCCTCGATGGCCTGGGCGATTTCAGCTTTTTTCAGCAGCTTCTCGCCGATCTGGCCTGCGGTCTTGGCGCTGTATTTCGCGCGGATGGCCGCCTGCGTTGCATTCATGTCAACGAGATACTCGTCCACGAAAGCCTGCTGCTTGGGCGTCAGGGGCCTGGGTTTCTTCGGGGATGCCGCTGCATCTTGCGCGCGCTTCGTGGGCATAACTCGTTGATCCGACTCCGGTATTGACGAATCGCCTGAGATGGTGATTCAGGCGTGACTGTTTCGATTGTAAAAACGGAGCGGATATAGTGCAAACGGCTATCGAGTTCACCGTGGTGGAGATGGGGAACGGGGTTTTCCGGTTCCAAGACACCGAGCGCATCACGGGGGAGCCCCAGGTTCCTCCCGACGCGGTCGAGGTTGACCTGGGATATGTGGGCTGGCGTGGCGCTCTTGAAGATGCCTGTCGCTTGGCCGGAGTGGAACTGTACGATGTGTCGCTGTGGAAAGCCTACGTGTGGTCGAGAGCTGGCGCGGTCGCGCATGTGATAGCGTTGCGCTCTGACTGCACGCCCCCGCCGGGGGATCGCCTGTCTGATACGAAGTGATCGCCCATTGTGAGCTGGATCACTGATAAGTCAGGCGCCGGCCCTCGACCTCTGGCCATGATTGCCGGCGTCAACCTCTAGAATTTCAAGGGCGGCTTACCCGCCAGCATGCCCTTGCGCCGATGGCGGGCAATTCCACGTCGTTACTCCTTGGCGCTTCCTTCGCCTCAGAGCCGGCCCCCGGAGTGAGTTGACGGGGATTAGGCGCCCCACCGTGGGATCGAACCACGGTCTCCACGGCTCGCGGCATTCAATTGCGCAGCACTTACGCAACATCCTGACACTACCCTTCGCTCCGCATCCTTCCGCCGCTGTGCAAGGTCGGCGGCGATCCTCGGCGCTCCGGTTCATGGTGTCCTGACCAACTGGACGAGTGGGGTACATCTGCATCGGGGAAGGCAATGAGGCGGGGGTCGAACCCGCGACCTGCATGGGGGGATGAGCGTTCGCGTTCATGACCGCTTGCGCTCGCTGCTCTACCGCGCTGAGCTACCCATTGCCCTCTCCGATGCAGCCTCGCCAGCTTACCCGAGGGGATGGCGAGGTGATCGGGCCGGACTTCCACCGGCTTGCCAGGGTATCGCCATGGTCTGGCGCTGTTTCCACCCGCATCCGCATGAGACCAACGGGATCGTGTCGTGCCACTCGTGAAGCTCCCGCGCTGCTGCTCATGCCCGAACGGCGGGTGCTGCATTGTTCAGTGCTCGTCTCTCCGAGCCGTCACGCCTGGGTTTAAGGTCTGCTTGTTGGACCGGCGTTCCGCAACACTCTCCCCGTGACCCTTGGGGGCGGCCCTATCCAGCATTGGGGACCGCAGAAAGCACCTCATGGGTGGCTGGCTTTCAGACTTCCGGCTTTCGCCATGTTCTGCATTGGAAAGAGGGAACCTGACAGCTATGGCGCACTGCGTCCGGCCGTTCGCATTGCTCGTGCGCCCTGCTCAGCTTTTTGCACGGGCCGCCCTCTTTCCGATGCAGCCTCCCGTTTTCCGCCAGGAGCCGTGGGAGGTGATCGGGCCGTCTCTCCGGCTGTCCGCCCGTCTTTCCAGGCTGTACTGGTCCAGCAGGTGAGCTGGTGGAGCGAAGTATCTGCCAGCCCGATACAGATTTGCAAATTTAAATACTACCGTTCGTCGGGTTTCTACTTCTTATGATTGCGTTAGTTCTAACGCTAACCTAAGATGATCTCAACACGGCAAGCAATGCCGGACAGCAACCGACCGAGAGGTAGCAGCATGGAACAGTTCGATCACATCGAGGCCGCCAGGGAAATCATCGCCATCGAGAAGGCGGAAGGCCGCCGCGCCGCAGAGCGCCACATCGTCCGCATGGCCAAAGACTTCAACTGCGTACCCTTCGCCGAGGACCTGACCGCCAATGCCAG
>Ga0247724_1000019_pt1 | contig 65309 bp, 56 predicted proteins | sample OKSTACKMC2E_FD_182776 | JGI IMG/M metagenome (GOLD analysis project Ga0247724, IMG submission 182776) | Subsurface sediment microbial communities from gas well in Oklahoma, United States - OK STACK MC-2-E | ecosystem: Environmental > Terrestrial > Deep subsurface > Rock core/Sediment | place... | reverse complement strand
ATTAACTGTGACGACTCAGCAAAGCTTCAACCTGTTGCGGGTCAAAACCGGCGGAGCTGACTTTTAAATAACAGCGTTGTTCGTTGACGACAACTGTCGCTTCCAGCACGCCATCGAGGCTGCTGAGCTGGCGGACCAGCGTTTTGGCTGCAGCGTCATCGACGCCGGAAACCTTATAAGACAAGCGTTGGGCCCGCTGCGGGACTTGCATGCGCGTAGCCAGAAAAAACCATATTAAACCAATTCCGCCGGCAAGGGCAAACAAGCTGGCAGCGCCAAACTGACCAGAAATACAGCCACCCAACACCCCGCCTAAAAAGGCGCCAAAAAACTGCAGACTGGCATAAATGCCCATGGCTGTGCCTTTTTGTCCAGCGGGAGCAATACGCGACACCAGCGCCGGCATACTGGCTTCTAAATAGTTAAATCCGGTGAAAAACACCAGCAGCGCTATGGCCAATGGCCAGAGTCCGCCATTTATCATTAACAATAAACTTACAATCAGCAAGCCGATGGCGAATAAAAAATAGCCTTTTTCCTGTTGGCGGCGCATCGACACAATCATCAGTGGCACCATCAGCACAAAAGCCGCGACAAACACCGGCAGATAGACTTGCCAGTGCTGTGGCGCTGCTAAGCCGTCCGCCAGCAATTGCGCCGGAACCACGACAAAAATAGCGGTCAGCAGCAGGTGCAGCACCAGCACACCCAGATTTAATAACCGCAGTTGCGGGTGACAGAATAATTGCCAGATAAAACCGGGCCGGGCCAGGGCTTCACTATCGATAGCCTGTTGCTGCGTTTTTGGTACCAGCGTCAGCACTATGACAATGCCGACCAGCGCCAGCGCGGCGGTAAACCAGAAAATGGCACTTAAGCCGCCGATGGCAGCCAGCGCCGGGCCGGCAATCATCGACACCGCGAAAGATAAACCGATAGTGGCGCCAATCACCGCCATCACTTTGGGGCGCTGTTCTTCGCGGGTCACATCTGCGGCTAAGGCCAACACAGCGCCGGAAATGGCGCCCATGCCCTGTAAAATACGGCCCAAAGTCACGCCATAGACAGATTCTGCCAACGCAGCGACCACAGAGCCCACCGCAAATAAAGTCAGGCCTAACAGCATCACCGGCATGCGGCCAATCCGGTCCGACAACCAGCCCATCGGGATTTGTAACACAGCTTGTGTCAGGCCATAGGCACCAATGGCCAGACCAATCCAGACCGGGGAAAAACCAACTAAGTCTTTGCCGTAAATGGCAAAAACCGGGATCAGCATAAACAGGCCCAGCATACGGAACGCAAAAACCAGCGCCAGCGAAATCGCGGCCCGCCGTTCCAGTGCGGTTAAATGTTGCATATCTGATGGATCTCAAGTCGATTCAGGCAGTACCCGCAGCAGAAAAAGGCGGGCAGCAAAAGAGCGGCGGATTGTACCACAGGCCTTTAATAGTCGGCAGCTGTCCCGGCGAATTCGATCCGATCGCGGCCATTTTCTTTGGCACGGTACAGCGCCTGATCGGCCAGCCGCAGCGTGCGGCCAAAGTTATAATCCGGGCCAAACACACTGACGCCGATGCTGATGGTCAGCTGATAATCTTCCGGCATCGACGCCGGCCATTCCAGTTGGCGCACACCTTCCAGTAAACGCTCAGCAGTACGCTCGGCCATGTCACGATTAGCTGACGGCAGAAAAATCAAAAACTCTTCGCCGCCAAAACGCGCCAGCACATCACTTTGCCGCAGCATGGCTTTGATGGCTTTGGCGGTTTGTACTAACACCAGATCACCACCTTCATGACCAAATTGGTCGTTGACGCGTTTAAAGTGGTCCAGATCTATCATCAATAATGCCGCCGGCTGCTGATTGCGCTGCAGGTAGTTAAGGCTGCCGGTGACTACTTCATTCAGACCGCGCCGGTTTAGCTGCCCGGTCAACGGGTCCTGCACTGCCTCAGCCCGCAACCGTTGTTGCGTTTCTTCCAGATAACCAGTGATCACAAACAAACCATAAGCCGCCATGATGCCGGGCCATAGCACCTGAGACACCAGATAACCGGATAAAATCCAGTCTTCGTGGATTTCTAGAGTGACAGTGCGTAAGACACAAATCAAAAACCAACTCAGCATGACCAGGGCAAAACCTTGGTCAGATACTGTGCGGTTTGGTTTTTTAAACCAGAACAACCAGGCGACGGGAAAAGTCACACAGGCAGTGACCAGAGTCATAAAATGCAATGACGCATACCCCATGCCGTTCAGATTTAACTGGGTGTAAATACCAGCCTGCAATACGACCATGGGCCACAACAGCGACCAATGCACTTTCAAATCACAACGCGCCAATGCAAATGCCAGAATCAACCAGAAGTTGGTCGCAGCAGCCAGACTGGAACAGAACAACAAGATCGGATGAATTGGCCACAGATAAAAAAACCAACTTAATGCATCACAAGCCATCGCCAGTTGAAACAACCGTAAGCTACGCACTCCCGACTGCGGAGGTGCAACCCGGGTACTGGCGATTAGAATCACCAACGCCAGTTGCATCATCGCTAAAGTGTAAATTTGTTCGGTGGTCATACTGCCTGCAGAAAAAGCGTTAACAATTCACCTTAGGCTTTGCCTGCAACAATTGCAAACCGATTCGACCATTGGCTCAGGCTGGTTTTTCACCGGCCTGAGACTTGCGAAAACATCTGTATTTATATACAGTTCCTGCTTATCCTTCTGCAGCATTGATCCGGGCAGCATCCTTAGCCATATAGCTTCCGCCCGATCCCAAGGCCATAAACAGAGACTGTGATGAATAAAATCGATATCCGCGGCGCCCGTACTCACAACCTGAAGAATATCTCGCTGGAAATTCCGCGCGACAAACTGATTGTGATCACCGGTTTGTCTGGCTCCGGCAAATCCTCTTTGGCCTTTGATACGCTGTACGCCGAAGGCCAGCGCCGTTATGTCGAATCTTTGTCAGCCTACGCCCGCCAGTTCCTCAGCCTGATGGAAAAACCGGACGTGGACCATATCGAAGGCCTGTCGCCGGCGATTTCAATTGAACAGAAATCCACCTCGCACAACCCGCGCTCCACCGTCGGCACTATCACCGAAATTTACGACTATCTGCGGTTATTATTCGCCCGCGTTGGCGAGCCACGCTGCCCAACCCACAACCTGCCGCTGGCCGCGCAAACCATCAGCGAGATGGTCGACAAAGTGGTGTCATTTCCGGAAGGCAGCAAACTGATGGTGCTGGCGCCTGTGGTGCAAGATCGCAAAGGCGAACACGTCAAAACGCTGGAAAATTTAGCGGCACAAGGGTATATCCGCGCCCGCATTAATGGCGAAGTCTGTGATTTGTCTGATCCGCCAAAGCTCGACTTACACAAAAAACACACCATCGAAGTGGTAATTGACCGGATCAAAGTACGCGACGACATCAAACAGCGGCTGGCCGAGAGTTTTGAGACTGCGCTGGAGTTATCCGGTGGCATCGCCAAAGTGGCGTCGATGGACGACCCGTCGGCTGAAGAACTGATTTTCTCCGCCAATTTCGCCTGCCCAACCTGTGGTTATTCAATGGCCGAACTGGAGCCGCGGTTATTTTCCTTTAACAACCCGGCCGGCGCCTGTACCGCCTGTGACGGCCTCGGCGTCAAACAATATTTCGACGCCAACAAAGTGATTGTCGATGCCAGCTTAAGCCTGGCCGGCGGGGCAATTCGCGGCTGGGACAAACGCAATTTCTATTATTTTCAGATGCTGAAATCCTTAGCCGAACATTATGGTTTTGATGTCGACGCGCCGTTTCAGAGCCTGAAACCCGAGCAGCAACAAGCGATTTTAAGCGGCAGCGGGCGCAAAGAGATTGAATTTAAATACTTAAATGACCGTGGCGACATCGTGCTGCGCAAACATCCGTTTGAAGGCATTTTGCCGAATATGGAGCGGCGTTATCACGAAACTGAATCCAATGCGGTACGCGAAGAGCTGGCGAAATATCTCGCCACCACCACTTGCCCGGTCTGTGACGGTTCGCGCTTGCGTGAAGAAGCACGTCATGTGTTTATCGGCAAAACCAATTTACCGAAAATCGTTGAGCTGTCGATTGGCGACTGCCACCGCTTTTTTACTGAGCTGACGCTGACCGGGCAAAAAGCCAAAATCGCCGAAAAAGTACTTAAAGAAATTCAGGACCGGCTGATGTTTCTGGTTAACGTTGGCCTGAATTATCTCAATCTGTCGCGCAGCGCCGAGACCTTATCCGGCGGCGAAGCGCAGCGGATTCGCCTGGCGAGCCAAATCGGCGCCGGTCTGGTCGGCGTGATGTATGTATTGGACGAGCCATCGATTGGTTTGCACCAGCGAGACAACGACCGCCTATTGGGCACCCTGACGCACCTGCGTGATTTGGGTAATACCGTGATTGTGGTCGAGCACGACGAAGACGCCGTGCGCCTCGCCGACCATATCATCGACATAGGCCCGGGCGCTGGTGTGCATGGCGGCAGTATTGTCGCGCAGGGCACTTTGGCCGATATCGAAGCGGCGCCAGATTCACTGACCGGCCAGTATTTATCCGGCACCCGTAAAATCGCGGTGCCAGAGACGCGACACAAAGGTAAAAAAGGCAAAGAACTCAAAGTATTGGGTGCGACTGGCAATAACCTGAAGAACGTCGATTTAAGCATTCCTTTTGGCGTGCTGACCTGTATCACCGGCGTGTCCGGCTCAGGCAAATCGACGCTGATCAACGACACATTATTCCGCGTCGCACACAAAGTGCTGAACAAAGGCGAAGGCGACGACCCGGCGCCGCACCGCGCTATCGAAGGCCTGGAGCATTTTGATAAATGCGTCGACATCGATCAGAGCCCGATTGGCCGCACCCCGCGCTCGAACCCGGCCACTTATACCGGCATTTTCACTGCAGTCAGGGATTTATTCGCCGGCACTCAGGAAGCACGTTCCCGCGGCTATCAGGTCGGCCGCTTCAGCTTTAACGTCAAAGGCGGGCGCTGTGAAGCTTGTCAGGGCGACGGCGTGCTCAAAGTCGAAATGCATTTCCTGCCCGACGTGTACGTACCTTGTGATGTCTGTAAAGGCAAACGCTACAACCGCGAAACGCTGGAAGTGAAATACAAAGGCAAAAACATCCACGAAGTACTGGAAATGACGGTGGAAGATGCGCGGGCTTTCTTCGACAGCATCCCGGCGATTTCACGCAAACTGCAAACCCTGATGGATGTGGGCCTAACCTATATCACCCTTGGCCAGTCCGCCACCACGCTGTCGGGCGGCGAAGCGCAGCGCGTTAAACTGGCGCGCGAACTGAGTAAACGCGACACCGGTAAAACGCTGTATATCCTCGACGAGCCGACCACAGGCCTGCATTTCTACGATATTCAGCAACTGCTGAACGTGCTGCACACGCTGCGCGACGCCGGCAATACCGTGGTAGTGATTGAACACAACTTAGACGTGATTAAAACCGCCGACTGGATCGTCGACTTAGGCCCGGAAGGCGGCAGCGGTGGCGGCGAAATCCTTATCGCCGGCACGCCGGAACAAGTCGCCGCTTGTGAGAAATCTTATACCGGGCAGTATCTGAAACCGTTGCTGGCGCGGGGATAATCAGCAGAGTATGGCGGCTGGCACGACAGCCGCCATATCATCGGGTGGATTGAACGAGGCGCTCACTGCTGTGGCTCTGTTGCCAGAGATGAGCAACAACATCCGCGCCCCCCTTTGTGCAATTACTTTCTACTTTGAAGGAGACTGCGGCTTCGGCTTGGTACTTTTACAACGAAATTTCGCCCGATATTGCCCGATTGGTTCCAGTTCCATCTCTTGCCGTTTTAAATCCAGTTGCGCCGCATTTGCCACTGCAAATGGTTGCCATTGCCCGGACAGGTTATCACAAGCCCCCTGAGTGCCATAAAGCTGTAGCTGCCCGGTATTGATCGCGACCCGGTCGGCCAGATACGCGAAATAACGCGGCTGAAATTCGCCTTGTTTTACCTTGGGTTGCAGTAACTGCAGCACTTGCTGCTGCCATTGCGGGTCCCAATCGGCATGTTGCACCATCAGCCAGGCCGCCTGCGACGCGTCCGCTGAGGTTTTCGAAATATCAAACCAACCAGCTGCTTGCAATTGTTGTTGCAACCAGCGTTGATTTTGCCGGTATATCTGCTGTTTGACCGGTTGCAACGCCACCGCAAAAGCTTTGTGTAGTTTGGCGGCTAAGTCTGGTTCCGGTTCATATTGCTCCAGAAAAGTCCGGATAAATAATTGCTGTTCCGCAGCGGTTTTTGCGTCGGCCCGCAACCGCAGCCAACGGTTATTAAGCCAGTCTGCCCGAACCCAGCCAGCTTCGATTTGCTGCACCGAAGCCTGATAGGCTGCGACGGCTTGCTGCACTTGTTGCAGGTTCGCCTGGTAGTCAGCCTGATCCGCCGACTGCAAGGCTAACTCCAGTGCCAGCAGCTGCTCGGCTTCTGCAGCATTGAGCCGGGCAAAACGCTGTTGCAGCGCTTGCTGCTGGCTTTGCAACTCCGACATGCTGTGTTGCTGCAGATAGCGCCAGCCACTCGCCAGACCGGGCTCTGTGGCCGCATTCACGCCAACAGCAAAGCAGCTGCAGACAAACAAATACAAAAAATACCGATCACGACCCATACTTTTTTCCACCAGTTGTGCCATTGCCTTCGCATCAGAGTACCAAATCAATAATCTGCAGAATGCATTAATTTACTTAGCATTTTCTTTAAATAAACATGTTCGCCAACAGCCCTTAAACTGACTCACACCAAGGCGTCCGCATTTTTCGCTGGTTTGTACTGCCTTAACAGCCACTTCCGGTTGCAGCCCCGAGTAAACAATGAAATATTAAAGTTTCTGCTTCCGGCGCCGCCTGGGTTTGGCTTCGGCGCGTCATTTCATAAGGAAAGTTACATGGCACATCAATGGCGTTTTTTCCGCTCCGGCGGTTTTGATCAGGTCCGGCTGGACAAAATCGAAGACTGGCAGCAGCTGCCAACGCTGGACCCAAAACTGTGGGCCGCGCTGAGTTGCCCGGTTAAAGGGCTGGAGCTCGACCCGCGCATGATGGCTTATTTAGACGACGACCATGATGGCCGGGTGCGGATTGATGAAGTCAAAGCGGCAGTAGCCTGGGCCTTGTCGGTGCTGCAGCGGCCGGAAGTGCTGTTAACCGGCACTGAGCTGCCATTAAGCGCCATTTGCACGCAAAGCGAAGCCGGACAAAAACTGCTGGCCTCCGCCAAACGAATTTTACAAAACCTCGGCAAACCCGATGCAACCGCGTTATCCACAGCTGATACCGCCGATTTAGCGCTGATTTTCCCGGCTGATCAGCTCAATGGTGACGGCGTGATCACCGTCGAACTGGCCGGTAATGACGCGCTGAAACAATTGATCAGCACCCTGCTGGAGCTGGGCATACAGACCGCGGACCGCAGCGGCGCGCCGGGTATCAACCGTGAACAACTGGACCAGTTTGTTGCTGCCGGCCAGGAATTCTGCCAATGGCAACAACAAGGTGAGGCCGTCAGCAAAGTGCTGGGGGACGCGACCGACGAAGCCTGGCAGCTGCACAGCAGCCTGCACGCCAAAGTGACCGACTATTTTATCCGCTGCCAGCTGGCCGCTTATGACGCCAATGCCACGGCGGCGCTGAACGGCAGCGCCGAAGATTATGCCGCGCTGTCACGCCAGCTCTTAAACGCCAGCAATAGCGCCGACAGCCATTTGCCGCTCGCCAGCGTCAACAGCAGCGGCATGTTGCCACTGACACAGGGCGTGCACCCGCAATGGGCCGATGCGCTGGCTTGTCTGGCGTCGCTGGCCGGCAACCTGTGGGGCAATGTCGACACTATCAGCAGCGCCGACTGGCAGTTGCTGACCAACACCTTACAACCTTATGCCGACTGGAAAGCGGCGCAGCCTGCCACTGTGGTGGCGAACCTCGCGCCGGAGGTGCTGAGCGCCTGTCTGCACAGCGAGACAGTCGCGGCTGCCATCGCCTTAATTGACGCCGATTTGGCGCAGCAAGCCGAAGCGGAATCTGTCCTCGACGTCGACAAGCTGGTGCGTTATCAGCTGAGCCTGCGCGATTTACTGCGCAACTTTGTCAGTTTTGAAAGCTTCTACAGCTTAGAAAAACCAGCGATTTTCCAAAATGGCCGGCTTTACATCGACGGGCGCAGCTGCGATTTATGCCTGAACGTCAATGACGCTGGCAAACACGCCAAACTGGCCGGTTTAAGCGGCATGTATCTGTTATATCTGGATTGTGTGCGCAGCAACGGTGAGAAAAAATCGGTCGTCGCCGCCATGACGGCCGGTGATGCCGGTAATCTGATGGTCGGCCGCAACGGCGTATTTTATGACCGTGCCGGTGTCGACTGGGATGCGACAGTCACCCAAATTGTCAGCAACCCAATCAGTATCCGCGAAGCGTTTTTTACGCCGTATCAGCGGATTGGTCGGATGATTTCTGAGCAAATTCAGAAGTTTGCCGCCGCCAAAGATAAAGAAATTGAAGCACAGAGCGCAGCTGGCGTTGGTGATGCGGCGAAAAGCGCTGCAGCACCTGCCCCGGCCAAACCAGCCGCACCTTTTGATGTGGCGAAATTTGCCGGTATTTTTGCTGCCATTGGTTTAGCCATTGGCGCCATCGGCACTGCGCTGGCAGCCGTGGTCACCAGCTTCCTTGGCCTCGTCTGGTGGCAAATGCCGCTGGCACTTTTGGGGGTTATTCTGTTTATTTCCGGCCCGTCTATGCTGATGGCCTGGTTTAAACTGCGGGCGCGTAATCTGGCGCCGCTGCTGGACGCCAACGGCTGGGCGGTCAATACCAACGCCAAACTCAGCATTGCTTTTGGTACCCGCTTAACCGCTTTGGCCAGCCTGCCATCAGGGTCCAGCCGGTCGCTGACCGACCCCTTTGAGCATAAAAGCAGCGCCGGTTTGTGGCTGATTTTAGTGGTGGTCGTGGTTGCGGTTTGGGTGTTCTGGCGTCAGGGTGTATTGGCGGCGTGGTTATAACTTCAACCTTAGCGCGGCGTGAATATGCGCCGCGCTTGTGCTTTAAAGGCTTCACCGATACGGATCTGCTGCTGGTTGCTCAGTTTTAACAGCTGGCTGTCGAGGCTAAGCACATGGCTGGGATTGACCAGAAAAGATTTATGCACCTGGATAAAACCAGCGGCCGCCGTTTGCTCCATCACCGCTTTTAACGTCGTGCTGGCCAGCGTCATCTGCTGGCCTTGCCAGACTTTGACGTAATTGCCATAGCCTTCAAAACAACAAATCGACGCCAGCTCAAAACGGCGCAATTCGCGGTCGACTTTCAGCACTATGTGTTCATTTCCCACAACAGTTGCCGGTGTGGCCACAGGCGCTGGCAGCCCGGCGCGCCGACGAACTTTGTCCAGTGCCGAAGCCAGCCGCTCACCACTGACCGGCTTTAGCAGATAATCGGTCACATCCAGCGCAAAACCATCGAGCGCAAATTCGGCATAAGCCGTTACCAGCACCACCTGCGGCGGCTTTGCCAGCAACTGCAGCATCTGTAGACCGGTTAGCACCGGCAGCTGAATATCCAGCAAAATCAGATCTATGGGGTGTTGCGCCAGCATTGCCATCGCCTCAGCGGCACTGTAGCAGTGGCCGGCAACCACCATATCAGCATGCGCCGCCAGGTGATGCAGCAATACCTGATGCGCCAGTGGCTCGTCATCGACTATCAACAGTTTAAAAGCAGCGGTCATGGCGACTCCGGCCACAGCGGCAGTTGTAATTCGGCGAGCCAGCAACCGGCAGCATCCGGGCCACTCTTTAGCACAAAATCAGTGTCATACAGCAACTGCAGGCGGCGGCGCAGATTGTCCAGCCCCATGCCTGTATCTGTTGTGTTTGCGGTCTGTGCCGGCAGTGTATTGCGGCAAATAAACAGCAGCCGTTGTTGCCTGATACTGGCCGACAGCCAGATCTGACTAGAGTCGGCACTGGTCTCCACACCATGTTTATAGGCGTTTTCGACCAGCATGATCAGTAACAAAGGTGGCAGTTGCCAGCTGCCGGTCTCTGCCGGAAACTCCACAGTCACAGTGGTTTTATTGCTGACCCGCAGTTGCTGCAGGTCGAAATAATGCTGCAGATAGTCCAGTTCACCGCTGAGCAGCACACGCTCTTGCTGGCCCTGATACACCACATATCGCAGCAAATCCGCCAGTTTTAACACCAGCTGTGGTGCCGAGTCGGACTTTAGCAAACATAAGGCATACAGATTATTTAAGGTGTTAAACAGAAAATGCGGATTAATTTGTTGCTGCAGCAATTGCAGCTCGGTGCGGACCTGTTGATGACGCAGCTGCGCCAGCGCGCTGTCCTGCTGCTGGCGCTCAAAGGCCAGAATGATTGGCGCAGTAAACAACCATTGCAGCAGCATAAAATTAAAATTGTACCAGTCAAAAGGGTTCTGGCTGCCACCCGGCACGGCCGGCACTTCGACGCCCTGATTCATCGGTAACTGCAATAACAACCAGCTGAGCGGCGCGTAGCTCAATAAAATCAACACTAAACTCAGCAGTACAAAAGTCAGCAGGCCCCGCTGAGCCAGCACCCGGCGGATTAAATAATACCGCGTCAGCCAATAACAGCCGAACATCGCTGCGGCCAACACGGCAAATTGTCCCAGATACCACAGCCACAACACCGGCTCTGCCGCGATGCGCGACCAGTCCACATGCACCGGAATTGGCTGCCTGGCAAAACCGGGTGGGTGCGAGGTTAATAAACAGGCCCAGGCCAGCGTCCAGAGCGCAAGTAACGCCAGTAGCACCGCATCCAGTGACCAGAGCCGCGACCAGCCGGTCAAAGACCCGTCATGTTGTCGGCGCTGATAAATCAGCTGGCACCAATACAACAACGACAAACCACTCACCAGCAGCCAGTCGGTGCTGCCGAACTGATAGACAGTCGCATCACTTTGGCGCCAATACCACCATCCCGCCGGGTACAACACAAAGGCAACCAGCCACAGTAGAGCAAGCGGCACTCTGCGTTTTGCCGCGGCTGCCGGTAGCAGACATAAGCTTAACCAGCCTTGCACCAACAACAGCGGCAGATACAGCAGCGTTGATTGCCAGAGGGATGTCCAGAACGGTGTGATTGGGCTGGTGGCGGCGACATCGGCCGGCAACATCTGTGGCGACAGCAGCGCCCACAACCAGGCCAGCAGCACCGGGAACAGTGCCGGCAGGTGGTCCGTTTTTATTCGATCAGCAAATTTCATCAGTGCAGGCAGTCCAAGGGGCATGGCCTTATGCTGCCTGCCGCCAGCGTGATTGTCATCTGTGCGCTGACAAAAACCGCTTTTGGCCTGACGAACCGGTCGCAGGCGGTTTTCCCGGTTTGGTCATCGCCACAGGCGGCTTGGTCATTGCCGGCTTGAGCTACTGGCACTGTGGTTTTAGCCTCAGGTCTATTGACCACAGCAAGAAGCATCACCATGTTACAGATCCAACAACTTTCTAAAACCTACGCCGACGGCACCCGGGCGCTGCGTCAGCTGAGCCTTCATGCAGGTCGCGGCCTGTTTGGCCTGCTCGGGCCGAACGGCGCCGGCAAATCCAGTTTGTTACGCACTATTGCCACGTTGCAAAGCGCCGACAGCGGCACGCTGCTTTTTGACGGCATTGATGTGTTGCAGGAACCACAGCGGCTGCGTGCACAGCTGGGTTATTTACCGCAAGAATTTGGTGTTTATCCGCATTTGTCCTGCCGCGCTTTGCTGGAACATATCGCTGTGCTCAAGGGCCTGCATCAGGCCAGAGCCCGACGCGAACAAATAGATCAGTTGCTGGCACTGACCAATCTGAGCACCGTGGCCGGTAAAACCGTCGCGCACTTTTCCGGCGGCATGCGCCAGCGTTTTGGTATCGCGCAGGCGCTGCTCGGTGACCCTAAACTGTTAATCCTCGACGAACCAAGCGCCGGGCTGGACCCACAGGAGCGGGCACAGCTGCACAATGTGCTCTGTGAGATCAGCCGCGACCGGCTGGTGCTGCTGTCGAGCCATATTGTCGACGACATCGAGCAGCTTTGCCCCAATGTCGCCATCCTGCTGCAAGGTGAGATTGTGTTGCAGGGCGACACCCAGGATTTAATCGGCCCGCTTTGCGGCCAGATTTGGCAGGCTTTTGGCGCCGATATCGAGCTGCCACCACAGGCGCAACTGCTGCAGCGCAGTTATCAGCGCGGTATCCCGCTGCAACGGGTTTTTGCGCCGCAATGCCCAGGCGCGGATTTTTCGCCGGTCGCCGCCACTTTGCAGGACCGTTATTTTCTGGCACTGGCCAAGCAGGAGGCGACACAATGAAACTCTGGCCTCTGCTTTTGAATGAATGGCGGTTTTGCCGGGTGCAGCCATTGTTTTGGCTGAGTGTGGTGCTGGCGCTGGCCTTTGCCGCACTGGTTCATCTGAACCCTGGCGCTGTCGATGCGCAGCCGGTCAAAGCCCTGCTGCTGCGTCATAGCATGCTGCTGATGACGATTCAGCCGCTGCTGATTGGCGTGTTGGCTTCGCTACTTCTGTTGCGTGACAGCCAGCATGGCATCAGCGCGCTGATTGAAGTAACGGCACAAAGCCGCCGCCAGCGACTGGTGGTGCGTGCGCTCGGGCTTTGGCTTTGCGCAGCGTTGCTGCAGCTGTGTTTTGTGTTGTTAGTCGCGCTGGTGTTTTCGACGACCTATGCCGACGTGACCGGCATCTGGCGCTGGTCCTGGCAGTTATTACTGGTACAGCAATTGCCGGCGCTGGCGCTGTTGACTGCACTCGCCTTGTGGTGCAGCTGTCGCAGTCAATCACCAATAGTGCTGTATCTGCAAGGCGCGGCCGTCTGGCTGGGTTACATGCTGCTGGCTGCTGCCACCGGTTCGCCGCTGATGGCCAACAGTCAGTCGATATCGCCGCTACTGAGTCAGCTGATGGTGTATCTGGACCCTTATGCGCTGACGCCGGTGCTCGCGCAGTTACGCCAAAGCGGCGAGATGCCGGCCGCTCTGAGCCAGCTTAATGCAACCTTCTGGCTGAACCGGCTGTTGATCATCACGCTGGCCGGGTTATTGTGCTGGCGCGCCTTGCAGCACAAACCGGCTGCATCAAACCAGCGCAAACCCGCTGCAACCACCGATATTCCACTTAGTGCAGTAGCGCTACAGTACCAACCTTGCCCGCCGGACAGACTGCGTCCGGCGCCAGTGTTTGCCGCTTTGCTGCGTCTGCAGTGGCAGCAACTTTGTTTTCAATACAGCACTTTACTGGCGATGTTGGCGCTGTGTTTGCTGGTATTCAGCGAGGTCTATACCGGCCTGGGATATGCCGAAGCTTTTAGTCAGCTGGTGCCAGATAGCCGCGATGCGCTGAACCGGGTCAGTCATGATGTGCTCCCAAGATTTGGCCTGTTACTCACCGCCTTCTGGGCGCACCAGCTCAGCTGGCTGAACCGCCAGACTCGTATCGACGGCCTGATTGCCGCCACGCCGCAGCCTTCCGCGCTGCTGTTAATGAGCCAGTTTATCGTCTTATCCGGCCTGGTATTGCTGCTGGTGCTGCTGAGTCTCTCTGCAGTTGCGCTGGCGCAAGTGCTGTTACAAGTACCGTTGGACCTTGCCGAATATGGCCGGCAGGGCCTGTTGATCCTGCTACCACTTTGGTGCTGGGCGCTGTTATTACTGGCCTGCCATGCGTTATTGCGCCAGCCGCTGTGGGCCAATCTGACGGTGGCAGTCTTGCTGGCATTTGGTTTATCACCGTTGCCGGATTTACTGCAGCTGCAACATCGGCTGTGGCGCATCGGCCAGAGCCAGTTGCAGCTGCCGGACAGTCTGTGGGGTTATCAGGGCGCTTTGGGTAGCACGGCGCAAAGTTTTGCCGGCGATATTTATCACGGCGGCTTTTGGCCGTATTTGTGGTTCTGGGCGTTGCTCGCAATCAGTTTGGGCGCGCTGGCGTTGCAGTTTTATCATCGCGGCACCGGTTTTAGCCGGCCAAAACTTGTTGCAGCACTCACACCACTGACTGCTGCGACCGCGATCTGCGCTGCATTGGCGCTGCTGCAGGGCCTGCATATTCATCAACAACTTGATGCAGCCGGCGCTCTGCAAAGCCGTGATGAACGGCTGGCAAAACGGGCAGCCTATGAGCGGCAATATCAGCACTGGCGGACAGTGCCGCAGCCGGTGGTGCAGCAAGTAACGCTGCAAGTGAGTCTGGACCCGCATACACAGCAAGCCAAAATCAGCGCGACGCTGACGCTGCATAATCCGCATGTGCAGCCGGTTTCACAGCTGTTGCTAGGCTTCCCCGGCTTACAAACGCCCACTGAGTTACAGCAGCTGCAAGGCGGGCAGGCGGTGGCGGACATTGATAACAATCTCGGCCAGCAGGTATTTGGCATTCAGCTGAAACCAGGCACCAGCACAACTCTGCAGCTGCAGTATTTCCTGCAGCAACAAGGCATCACGCCGGCACCCAGCCATCAAATTATCCGGCCTGAATTCAGTTACATGCGCTTGTTACAACTGCTACCGCAAATTGGTTTTGTGCCGGAATTACGGCTGCGTGATGATGCCGAGCGCGCTCGTTTTGGCCTGCCGCCGCTGCCGGCGTCTGAGACACAGCCATCGGTGTTGGCCGCTCACCACACGCCAGCGTCGGCGCGTTATGACTGGGCCCTGCTGGATACCACCATCGCCGTGCCAGTTGGTTATCAGGGCATCGCCACTGGGGCTTTACTAAAAACCTGGCAGGCCGAAGGCCAGCAGTTTTTCCACTACCGCACTGAGGCGCCAGTGCGCAATGTACCGGCCTTAATCGCAGTGCCGTGGCAAAAACAAAGTAGCGAAGCGGCGGGCGTGCCGCTTGAGATCTACAGCCCCGAATTTAATACCGCCACTGATTTAACCATGCAGGCGATGCAGCAAACACTGACCTGGTTCAGCCAGAACATCGGCGCTTATCCGGGCGACGCACTGCGGCTGGTGATGATGCCGGACATAGGCCCAACCGGTTATGCACTGCCGCAGCTGGTGCTGATTAATCACCGCGTTGGCCTGCGTGCGAAGCCAAGCGCCGATGCGCCTTTTAGTCAGGTATACCGGCGCGCCGCGCATGAAGTGGCGCATCAGTGGTTTGGTCATGGCATCGGCAATGGTGTAGCCGGCGACAGTGCTTTTTTGGTCGAGTCTGTGACCAAATATGCCGAGCTGGTATTGCTCGAGCAGCAGTTTGGCGTGGCCGCAATGCAGGGCTTGGTTGATTTTGAGCAACAGCGGTTTGCCCGCGCGCAGGCTGGCAGTCTGGCCGCTGCCAGCAGCCTGATTGATGCGGAGGAGTCTTATGATCAATATTCCCGCGCCACCCTGGTGTTTGCCCGGCTCAGGGCAGAACTGGGGGATGCAGTGATCTTGGCAGCGCTACGTCAGCTTTGGCAGCAGCATCGTTATCCGTTACCGCCGGCCAGTGCGATGGATTTTGTCCGGGTTTTGCGGGCGCAAAGTCCGGCCAGCAAGTTGCCGTTGATAGAGCAGCTGCTGCTCGGCACAGACATCAGGCAATTACTAAACGAAGAATAAACACAACACCCGAAAACTGATATAATGCGCTGGTTTTTTAACCAGCGCGTCAACATCTAAGAGGAGTCTGACGATGAAAAAACCACTGCCGCATGATCACCAGCGCGGCGCCATTCAGGACAATATGCTCAAAGCCGTTATCACCAGCCCGCTGTTCAGAACCCGGGTGGTCAAAGCGAAAAAAGGCAAAGGTTCTTATAACCGGCACGATAAAAAGGGGCGACAATCGCAAGATTCCGCCCCTTTTTGTTGGTTGTTTTTTGCCAGTATTTAAAGCAAATCAACGCCATCCGGCCACTGCCGCACCAACTGCACTAACCGCGCTATTTTTATGTCACTGAGCTGACGGTAATCCAGATAAGGGCAAACCAACAGCCGCAATTTTTTTGCTACGGCAAATTCATCATCCAGCCAGACTAAACCGCCAGTCAGCGTTTCCGGCAACAAACCTTGCGCCAATAAATCGCGCGCATGCTGACGGCCAGCGATAATATGCAAAGTCTCAATGTCAGCATCTGCGCCAAGCCCATCCTGATCAAAGCCATTCGCACCGAACAGCAACGCTGTACCGGAGCCGGCTTGCAACAACACCCGGTCGCGCCATTGTTGCCAGCTTTGCGCACCCTGCAATTCAAGCTGCCACGGCGCGGGCAAAGCCCAGACCAGCTTGGCATAAACGTTAAATACCTTGCGCCAGCCATTGCCGCAGTGCCGGTAAATCTGCTCGATTTGACCGGGCAACAGCGCCACACAGGCATCAAGCCCGGCAAACTCGGCCATCGGCGGCGCTTTGGCGACATAGAGGCGCAGCCGCGCTGTGGCGTCGCCTATGCCGGGTTGTTTTAACAGGCTCACAGCTGTTGCGATTTCAGCCAGGCGTCAACCTGCGCCGGAATGCGCTTGACTCGATCTAACCGGCGTTCGATGCCGGCGGCAGCTTCCAGATAGGCGGTTTTCACTGGCTTGGTTTTGGCAGCAGCGGCCTTTTCACGCAACAAAGTTGCCGTGGCGGCATCGCGGGCCGCGCCTAACAGCGACGCATCAAAGCCGTCGCGGCGCAGCGGATCTAACCGTTCGTCAAACGCTGCCTGATTGGCCAGATAAAAATCGTAGGCCAGTTGGCTGTGCTCCATTGCCACGCGGTTTAACAACCCCGGCGCAAATTGTTTTGGCGTTAAATCAGTCAGTAACAACGTCAGTGCTTGTTTTGCCAGTGTCACATCTTTAGCCGAGGCCAGTGCGCCCAATAAGCGGCGTTTTTCGGTGCTGTTGCTGGTGTTGGCGGCCAGCGTTTTCAGCTGCGCAAAGTCTGTCGCTGTCGCTTCAGTGCCGACAATTCTCAGCACCACGCCGTATAAATCGCCCGGCAACACCGCTTTATCAGTCTGACTGGCGGCAAATCTTTTGCGCGCTTCGCTAATCACGGCTTGATCACCGAGTTCAGCCAGCACGCCAATCAGGCTGCTGCGCAAAATGCTGGTATTGTCGGATTCACCGGCTTGTTTCTCCCAGCCCACTTTGGCAAACATCGCCTGTGCCTGTTTCAGCGCAAAGACTTTGTACGCGGCTTCGCCTTGCAAGCCACGGTATAAGTCGGTGAAGCCTTCTAACTGCTGCACCACGTCTGTAGCGATGATCGGATTGGCATCAACCGGCAGTTGCTGCGTCAGTGCCAGATAACGGCTGATGTCGCTGTAACCGGCGTAGCCCAGCGACACACTGTCTTTGAGTAAACCCAGCTGATCGACCGCCGGCAATTTTGCAAAGCCTTTCACCACATCGGCGAACAGCGCATCGCTGTAATCCACCCGGTAATAACCAGTCTGGCCGGCGTTGACCGTAACCACGCCACAGCCGGGCACTGTCATCGTCTGCTCGGCATCACCGCGAATTTCAGCGCGGGCCACCGCTTGGCCAGTCACTTGCGCCGTCACCGGCACAGTCCACTGCTGCGCTTGTTTTGACGCAGCATCGAGGCCAAAGCGACCTTGCGTTAAGGTCAGCCTGGTATTGCCCTGCTGACATTCTGCTTTCACTGCGGTGATTAAAGGCACGCCAATCTGGTTAGTAAAATCGTTGGCGATGGTTTCCACCGGGCGGCCAGAGGCTTGCGCTAAGGCCTGCCACAAGTTGCTGGTCACCGTATTGGCATACTGGTGTTTTTGCATATAAGCGCGCACGCCTGCACGGAAAGCCTCTTCACCAAGGTAAGCTTCCAGCATGGTGATCACCGACAAACCTTTGGAATAGGTAATGCCGTCAAAAGCGGCATTAGCTTCCTCCAGGTTACGCACCGGCTGCACTATCGGGTGTGACGTTTCCTGCGCGTCCTGGAACATGGCGTAATTGCGTGAGCCGACCGCGCCTAATTCAGCATGCCACTGCGGGTAAAAATGCTGGCTGGCTTTAGATTCCATCCAGGAGGCAAAGCCTTCGTTTAACCACAAATCATCCCACCACTGCATGGTGACAATATTGCCAAACCACTGGTGCGCCATTTCGTGGCCGACGACGGCAAACACTTCTTGTTTGTCACTGGTGTTGGAAAATTGCGGGTCGAGCAACAAGGTGCCTTCGAAATACATCACGGCGCCCCAGTTTTCCATCGCGCCAAAACCACCGGCGCCCGGCACTGCGATGTGGTCAAGCTTCGGCAGCGGGTACTGCACGCCGAAATAGTCGTTGTAATAATCCAGCAGCTGATAAGAGGCATTTAAGGCAAACGCGCCTTTAACCGCGTCACCTTTTTTCGCCACTACACTATGTTCAATACCACCGGAGCGGCCGGAAATACGTTCGTAATCGCCGGCACCGACATACAGCAGGTAGCTGCTCATTTTCACGCTGGGCGCAAAATCAACGCGGTTGCGGCCATCCGGCAGCGGCTGGCGGCGTTGCTCGGGCATGTTGGATAAGGCCAGCTGGCCTTTGGGTTCGATGATGCTGATTTTAAAAATGGCTTTGTGTGCAGGCTCATCCCACATTGGCGCTAACTTGCGCGCATCACCAGGCTCAAACTGGCTGGACAACATGCGACCGGTGCTGCCATCGGGCTTGTTGTAGTCGGTGACAAACAAGCCGGCCGACTGTTCGTAAATTTTGCCCTGATAACGCACACGCAGCTGGTGTTTGCCAGGGCTGACCGGCGCTTTGAAGTGCACACGTTGCGTGGCAGCGACCACTTCGGTATCGACCTTTTTGCCGTCAATGCTGGCGTCTATGATGGTTAAATCCAGCGCGTTCAGCACCAGCTCACTGAGCGTTTGACTGGCGTTAAAATCCAGCGTCAGTTCGCCCTGAAAAGTCAGTTTCTGTAAATCAGGATCTATGGTCAGCTGATACTGCTGCGGGCTGGCGCCGGCGGGTAGTACATCACGCTCTGCCGGAACAGCTGCTGCCATCGCGAAAGCAGAGCAAAACAAAGATGCGCTGACAGCCAGCGCCAGTGGTGTTTTTAAAAAGAATGTGGACATAAAATCAAAATTCCATGCTGGGTCAGAGGGTTGCAGAAGCAACCTTTCATTGAATAGGGTTATTGTGCAGAGTTAACATAATGAAAAATAAATGTAAGGTCACTTATTTTTTTCAGCCATGCCGCCGGCTGCGCTCAATGGCAGGCCGGCTGCGGTGAAATCACACTGAGGTGGGCAGAAAACGAGAATGCGCTGTTCAGGCAGAAGCGTTCATTTCCGCTGCAATTTGCCGCAGTGTCCCGGCCAGTTGCGCCGGCTCCTGCGCACCGGAAATGAGGTAACGCTGGTTAATGACAAAAGCCGGTACCGAGCTGATACCAGCCTGCTGATAAGCAGCCTCTTCAGCGCGTACGTCATCGGCAAACTGCGTCGAGGCCAGCACTTGCGCCGCAGCATCTGAGTCCAACCCAGCCGCTTCGACACAGCGCAGCAGCACCTGCGGTTCACTGACTTGTTCGGCGCGGCCAAAATAAGCGTCAAACAACGCCAGCTTTAGCCGGGTTTGGGCCGAGGCCTGTTGTGCAGAGAGGCTTTGCGCTGATACCGCCGGATAAGCAGCCGCCGCCCATTTCAGCAGCCGGTGCGCGTCAAAGGTATTGCAGGTCAGCCGCTGTTCCATGCCAGTGAAATTCAGCCCAAGGCCAGCCGCCAATTGCATCAGCATTTGCTGAGATTGCTGCATTTGCGCCGCCGGCACACCATATTTGCGGCACAGCGCCGGCAAAATCGGCTCTGGCTTTAATGCCGGATCGGGATTGAGTTCAAACGCACGCCAATGCAAATCCACCTTAACAGCACCGCCAAGGCTTTGCAGTGCCTGCTGCAGGCGGGCATAACCAATGGCGCACCAGGGGCAAGCCACATCGGACACTAAATCGATGCGCAACAAGGTCATACTGTGACTCCTGTTGCCGCTAAGGCAAAATCAAAACCAGCGCAAATTACCGCGACCTGCGCCTGGTTGCACTGCTCTGGTGTCGCGCGCGGGCTGTCCGGATACACTTCTGTGGTGGTGACATATAACGCGTCGGTCATGCCGCCACAAAGCGCCAATGATTTTTTCGCATAGTTGACTACGCCAAACTGCTGCAGTGGCTCGCCAATCAGGCAGCCATTGTCATCAGCTTCTGCCACGTGCGTGACTTGACTGACGGCCTCAATCATCACGCGCTGAAATGCCGGCTGCGGCTTGTCGGTGTCACCAACCAGATAAAACCCATCCGGAATATTCCAGTTGTTATTGACTGTACCGTCGCGCGCCGCTTTGGCAGGGCGGAATTCGCTGTTATCTGAATCTGTGGTTTCGTGTAAATCGATATGCACCAAAGGCGCCGGGAACTGCTGCATCAGCGCCAGCACGGCATTGGCTTCCTGTGACGGGCCGCCGGCGACAAAAGAGCGGTTAGGGTCGACCGCATCCGGGTTCCAGCGGTTGATGGTTTCATAACCCCAGGGGCTGATACATGGCAGCACCAGCACATTGGCGATACTGGCATAGCGGGTGAAATGGTCGCGGATAAACCACAACGCGCCCTGCACACCGCTGGTTTCATAACCATGCACACCGCCGGTTACTAATAACAAAGGCTTGGCCGGATCAAACTGGCGGCTTTTCACGGCATAGAGTGGAAAAGTGCCAAGCTGATACTGGCTGTAATCCAGCGTGCCGTAATGTTGTAACTCTGCACATTCCGCCAGCGCCGGGGCGGACAAAATCTGCTGCAACGGGCTGAGCACTTCAGCCTGATAACTGCGTTTAACCGGTTGCTGACTGAGCCACAAAGCTTTTTCCGCTGCGCCCCAGGGGGTGCCCACAGTGCCAATAGGATAAATACGCGGTACAGATTCAGTCATTGTGGGGGCTCCAAAACAGGAAAAAGCAAAGCCGTACTATAACATCGCTGCCGGAACGGAAAACAGACCGGTGGCGTAAGCGCTGGCGCCACCTGATGTTTTTTGTTATTAATCAGTAAATTAAACGACATGACAGCGCCACTGTCATACGACAGAGCCAGCAAGAATACGACACTAAGGCGTCATGGCGCTGTACTGTCGTCACGCACGGCGCCCCGGCAGGATATAAAAAACAGCAACTGCAGCAGCTGTGCTGTTTAACCAAAAGGAACTGTAAAGATGACAACAACCGCAAATAGCCGGGTCGCCAGTGTGTTTGATTATGCCGGCCATGAAATCCGTCTGGAGGTCAGTATGTTCAGCGGCCGCGAATGGCTGTATCTCGATGATCAATTGCTGGAGAAGAAACTCAATCTGACCTCCTGTCGCAGCACTTTTCAATTTGCGCTGGATGGGCAAAGCGCCGAGGTCCGCCTGCAAGCCAAAGGGCTGGCTGGCGCCCTGACCGGCCATTATGGCGTGGAACTTTTTGTCGGCGGGGTGTTAACCGACTGCGATGAATTTAACTACACCCAGCTGATGGTGAAAGACCCGAAAAAACGCCGGGGCGGATTATCATTTTTAGCCTTGTGTATGGCAGCAGGTTTTGTGTTTGGCACTATTGTCGCCATGTTGTTTAAACACTGAGGCCGGCCATGCAACTGAATCCACAACTGATTAAACAACTCAGAACTGACCGCGGCTGGACCCAACAGCAACTGGCCGATATTTGCGCCATTAGCTTACGCACAGTTCAGCGGGTCGAATTGCAGGGGCTAGGGTCGCTGGAAACCTGTAAGGCGCTGGCGACCGCGTTCTCCATCTCCCGTGAACAGCTGCTGGAACAAAATCAGCCAGCCTCCGACCAGGCAGTGGCAGCGCATACTTCGAAAACCAGGATTTGGGTCGGTCTGGCATTTGTCATCGGGATTGTGGCCGGTTCAGGTCTGACGCAGTGGCTCCTTCGCTAGAGACCAGGTGCTGAACGCCGTGATTGCCACCAGCACCACACCCCTGACACCGGCAATAACAGGCAGGCCGATCCGAGGGCGCCTATCAACAAGCTTTGCGTCAACAGCCAAATATCGCTGAAACTATGCTGCCAGGCGCTAAAACCCAGCGCCAGCAGCAGACAAACGACAGTCCAACGCCAGGCCGGCCAGGGGAAATACTGTGGGTACATCTGCTGCAGGCTTTTGCTCAGTAAGTACACCGGTGCCAATACTGTAGCCAGCAACAGCGCCAACGCAGCCAGAAAAAAAATTGCAGTGATCAACGTTTGCATCAGTCCTCCCTATCAGCAGCCATCTTAGTTGAATCACTGGATAACAGGGAAGAGCCGACGAACCGGCAGAATTTTGGCATAATGTTGTTTTTGCGCATTAAGAGGCCATCATGCTGCAGGCAACCCGTTATATAAGCTATTTTTTTCTGCTGAGCTATTTCGTTGCTTTGGTTTTTACCGGTGTGATGAAAGGCACGCTGTATCAGGATCCGTTGCACCTGCAGTACATATTGATGAGTCTGGGCCTGGCCTATCTGGGGCAGTTCGTACAAAGCCAGACTATGCTGACAATAGTGTTTGCCGTGATCCTGACCGCGCTGGTGAAGATTTGCACACAGATGTACGGCTGGCCCATTACTGAACGCGCAATTGGCGGCATGAATCTGGGATATCTCATCGCTTATTTGCTGTGTATTCAGCAGCTGGTGAAACTGAAAAAGCAGCATCAATCCCGGAACTGATGCGGCCGGTTGGGCGGGACGCCGGAGCTCTGTCGGAGGTCCTGAATGCATTGGTTGCGCTGTTATTGCCTGTGTTTACTGCTGCCGGTTCACGCGCTGCGGGCAGAACCGCTGCAACTGGTTGACACACTCGCCAGTCTGCAACCCAAAGCCGGACCACCGCCGGCTGAAGCGCAAATGCTACTACGCATTTTGCAACAGTACCCATCGTCTTACACACTGGTCGATATCAGCCGAAACCGCGCGCGCGAATGGACCAAAACCGCCGGCAACGCCTGTATTCCGTGGCTGCGCAAAACACCGGCGCGTGAGCGCGATTATCTGTTTACCCTGCCATATATGCTGGAAAGCGCGATCATGCTGGTGTCGCCAGCACAATCCAACTGGCAAAGCCAGCTGGAAAAACTGCGGGATGCCAGCGGGAAAATCAGTCTGGCGCAACTGCTGCAACTGAAACGCCCGCCACTGATCGGCATTGAACTGAACCGCAGTTACGGCGACAAGCTGGATGCAGTTTTACAGCAGTATCAGGGGCATGCCGCCATTTATACCCGCAGCACCGCCGGCGAATTTGTCGGCAGTATGCTGCCGATGCTGCAAAAAGGCTTTGTTGACCTGATGCTGGAATATCCCAAGATTGCCGCACGCAGCGGCAGTGCGCTGCGTTATTGGCCACTCACCGAAGCTGAGCCGTACAACGCGGTCCATTTTGCCTGTTCCCGCACGCCACAGGGTGAAAAAATCGTCGCTTTACTCAACGACAGCATTCGTCACCTGGCCGCAAATAAAGATTATCAGCAACTAATGCTGCAAAGTTTTGCCGAAGCCGAGCGCCAACGGGTGCTGCGCGACTGGCAACACATGCTGGTTAAACCTTAGCTTTTGGTTGCGGTACGCTTTGGAGGGATGCGATATCCGGCTTTCTGTAGCGCAGGTATAAGCTCCGGATCCGGACTGAGCTGAATAAAAGTGATCACGCTAAGCGGTAATCTTTTGCCAAAGAATTGGAGCCTTTTGACTATTTCGCTTGCAGGTGCCTCCAGCTGCAGCATCTGGTGCAGCATATATTCCTGAGCAAAGCTGCGTTTGTTGAAAAAGTAGCTTTTCTGGTCTTTAACCTGTGTTTGCATAAACACATCCAGCTCCTGCCAGTTTGCCTGACGGATATACTGCTCCATCTGCCCGGCAGTCTGCTCAAACTTTCGGGTCTGAGCCACATGGTCCGGGTCTGTGCTGACTTTGCTGAGCAACTTTTCGCTGCTCTGCAGCAGCCGTTGCAGCGAGCTCTCCGGTTCTTGTGCGGTGAGCATTGCCGGTAACTGGCTTGGCGCCTGACATTGCCACAGTTGCGTCAGCGTCTGACTGATTTGCTGGCTGGTCTGCCTTAACTTGCGACTGACGGTGGCACTTGCAGTAGTCCCAAGCGGATCTGCACCGACCGGCTCATGCTGTAACAAGGTCCGAAGTTGTGTTGCTTCAGCCTCTGGCAGCTGCTGTAACCAGAACCATTGCCGCTCGGCCGATACTGGCGCCAGTTGCAGACGCAGCAAAGTGCGCACTAAAGGCAGTTTCTGTTGCAGCTGCTCCTGACTGGCCGGCAGCGGCAGCAAATCAAACGCATTGTCATCCAGCGGGCCGAATCCGGCGGGCACACCCTGCGCCAGCCAATAATCAAACAAAGTGGTGTCGGCGCGCTGTGCCGCCAGCAGCGTCAGATTCATTGGTCGATAGTTTTCCAGCCAGCTGATGGCCAGCTCGCCGCCATAAGATTGCTGCAACATATCGACGATTTGCAGGTCGCGACCAAGCCGGCTGACCAGCAATAAATCGATAAAACCGGCCTTGAAACCGCTGTCGAGCAGTTGTTGTAACTGGACCGGCTGCAGCTCTGGGTCCAACTGCAGAATGACTTGCAGCAGGGTGAATTCCCAAAAGCCAAGCTTGGCAATGTCCGCTGGTTGCGGATACTGCTGCAACCAGTCTTGCAGCGCCCGGTAATCTTGTTGCTCAGTAGCCCGTTTGACCTGCGCTAAATCACTGATGGCGATTCTGATCAACTGCTGGCGCTTTTGCATTAGCAGCACCAAACCGTCCTGAATTTGCCGGCCCACAGGCCGCAGCACCGCGATATCGCCGCCGAGTTCGCGTAAATATTGCAGCTGCAACTCTGGCCGCAGCTGTGCTTCCTGCATCAGGCGTTTTAGTGCCTCACTCTGGTGTTGGCGGGTGGCACGCAGTGTCGCAAATTGCGCCGCCAGCTGTGTTGGCGCCGGGCAGCTTGTCGCGACAGCCGCTGAGGCAGATACCGCAGCGCTTTTTGCAGTCGGCGTTGTGCCCCTGGTTGTCGCCTGCTCTGCCATGGGTGACAGCTGGCCTGCAGTTGCCGGTTGCGCAGAAGGTTGTTGTAGCTCATCAGGCCAAAACAGTATCGCCATCCCCGGCAAGACCAATATCAACAGCCATTTCCGCATGCCATAAACACCTGAAATTAACAAAAACGCAACCATCATAACGAAATTCCAGTTGGCCGCCAGCAGAGAAACCGGTACAGCCGCCAGTCAGCTGGCGTCGCAGCTCATCGACACCTATGCTAAAAAAATTCAGATTGGCGGAAGAACTAACGCATGCGCTGGCAAATTTTTCTCTTAGGATGCTGGTTGCATCACAGCACAGCAGCACCGGTACAACTGGTGACAGAAGTCTTTCCACCTTATCAGCAGCTGCAGGATTCGACAGTCGCTGGCTGGTCTGTCGACATAGTCCGGCAAATTATGTCGGCTGCCCAACTGCCGTATCAGATTGACGTGATGCCATGGGCGCGCGCCGTTAAAACCGCCAGTTCCACCCCGGATACACTGATTTTTTCTTTGTTACGCACCGAAGAGCGCGAAAGCCAGTTCGCCTGGATAGCACCATTGTGCCCGATGCGCATTTCGTTTTATGCCAGTAGTCACAGGCCAGAAGTTCAGGCAGCTGACTTAAACAGCGCGCTGAAATATGTAGTTGGTGTAGAAAACGGTCAGGCGAACTATCGTTTTTTACGCGAGCAGGGCTTTCGCGAAAGCCGCAATCTGGTGGTGGTTGGGCACAATCATCAGCTGCTACAAATGCTGGATCTGGGCCGAATTGATTTGATGTTAGTGTCTGATATTTATGTACAGCAATTGCCGGAGCAGGGTGCACAGTTGCGTCGGGTATTTACGGCGCACGCTTTGGAAAAATATCTGTATCTCGCCGCCCATCCAGCCACCAACCCGCAGTTGCTGGAGAAACTGCGGCAAGCCTGGCAACAGGTAAAAACCAAGCACCCGCCACCTTGTCAGCAAGTCAGTTCACCGCCTTTCTGATCGCTGAACCAGCCAGCAGATGTTAGCGTATTGCCGCTATCGCTGATCAGCCCCGGAGATGTATGGATTCGCTCAGTCAAATGGCCTTAGGTGCCGCCCTCAGTATTGCAGTGTTCCGCCGGCGTCAGCCGCTGTGGCAATCAGCTTTATTGGGCGCGGTAGCCGGGACTTTGCCCGACCTTGACGTTCTGCTGCAGTTTGACGACCCAATCAGCGAGATGACCCGTCACCGCGCCGAAAGCCATGGTCTGTTTTATCTGACACTGGCTTGTTGGCCGCTGGCCTGGTTATGGCGCAAGATCAGCGGCACGCAGGCCAGCTTCCGCCGGTGCTGGTGCGCGATTTTTGCCGTGCTGATCACGCATCCGCTGCTCGATACTCTGACAATTTACGGCACTCAGTTAGCTCAGCCATTCAGTGACCGGCCTTATGGCACCGGCAGTGTGTTTGTTATTGACCCGCTGTATACAGTGCCGCTGTTACTGGGTCTGGTGCTGACGCTGCGGCGACAAAGGCTACGCAGTAATGACTGGATGCTCGGGCTCAGTACTTTGTATTTAGGCTTTGGTCTGCTGGCACAGCTGCACGTCAAAAACCTTGTGCTGGCGCAATTGCCGGCCGGGACCAGTTCAGAGGCTGTACTGGTAACTGCCACGCCATTTAACACCTTAGTCTGGCAGGTAATAGTACTGGAACCGGACCACTACCGGGAGGGCTTTTATGCGCTGGCAGATGGCGGCAAGCCTGTCGTCTGGCGGCTCTGGCCGCGCGATCAGGCTCTGCTACGCCAATCGCAACACAATCAATACATCTCCCAGCTTACCCGCTTTAGTCATGGATTTGTCGTGTTAACGGAAACGCCGGACGTGTTGTTACTGGCTGATTTACGGATGGGGCTGGCTCCGAACTACAGCTTTCATTTTGCCCTTCGCCAGAATGCCGATGGCAGCTTACAACCACCTTGTCAGCTCAGCAGCGCCGCAATCCAAGGCGAGATAGGCATGGCGCTGCGCTGGTTATATCTTCGTGCCAGCGGGCAACAGACTACGGCCTTTTTTAATCCGCAAATCAACACGGCTGTTGCGCTAACGCAACTAGCGCAACAGCCATGTAAAGGTGAAGTTCGCTAATCAACCGGTGTTAAATACACCGGTTAGAGCTATCAGGTTTTGAAGTTATTGACCAGTGCATTCAGCTCCACCGCCAGCCGCGACAATTCATGTGCCGACGCACTTGTCTGATTAGCGCCGGCTGCCGTTTGCGCCGCCAGATCGCTGATGTTGACGATATTGCGGTCAATTTCGCGCGCCACTTTCGCCTGTTCTTCGGCGGCACTGGCGATCACCAGGTTGTTGTCGCTGATACTGCCAATCTGGCTATTGATGGTTTCCAGTGCTTTGCCGGCGGCCTCGGCCACTGTTAAAGCCTGACTGGCTTTTTCACCGCTTTGTTGCATCGCTTGCACGGCGGTGCCGGTGCCTTCGCGGATTTTTTTGATCATCTCTTCGATTTCACGGGTCGACAACTGCGTGCGGGCTGCCAGCGCCCGCACTTCGTCTGCGACCACGGCAAAACCACGTCCTGCGTCACCAGCTCGTGCCGCTTCAATCGCCGCGTTCAGCGCCAGCAGGTTGGTTTGTTCGGCAATAGCGCGGATCACGTCCAGCACTTTACCGATATCCTGCGCCTGCAGCGCCAACTCCTGTACCACTTTGGCACTTTGCGCCACATCTTCATTCATATGAATAATGGCATTGACAGTCTGCTGCACCTGCGTTTTACCAAATTCGGTATTGCGGGCAGATTCGGTCGAGCTTTCTGAAGCCCGCAACGCGGTTTCCGCCACTTCATCCACCGCCGAGCTCATTTCGGTAATGGCGGTCGCCGCCTGCTGAATTTCATCATTTTGCTGTTGCAGACCGCGGGAATTATCTTCGGTTACAGAATTCAGTTCTTCCGCCGCTGAAGCCAGCTGATTCGACGAATTGGCGATATGCGCTAAGGTCTCACGCAGATTTTTCTGCATCCGGGCTAACGCCTGCATCAGTTGCGCTGGTTCGTCGGTGCCGGAACTGTCAATTTGCGACGTCAGGTCATTGTCGGCGATCCGACCTGCCAGCTGCACCGCACTTTGCAGTGGCGCCGTGATGCTGTTGGTTAAAATCACCGCTATCGCCAGCGCAGACAAAATAGACACAGTGATCAGCACCCAACTGCTGATTTGACTGGCGCTGTAAGCATCGGCGGAATCTAGCGAGCGTTTTTTCAGATAGGCATTATTCAGATCGCTGAGTTTTAACAAAGATGCCGTCATTTGATCGGCAAAACTGCTCATCACTGTATTTTGCAGCTCGATGGCTTCCGGTTTTTTGCCCGCGTCTATCAGATCCATGACTTCTTGCTGCCGGGTCATATAACCCAGCACTGCGGCAGAGAATTTATCGAATTCTTCCTTTTCTCCGGGAATTGAAATCAGTTTTACATACTGATCTTTGTGTGCCACCAGTTCATCACGCAATGCCATGATTCTGCTTTTAATCTGCGCCTGGTCCTCGGCACTGTCGGTAATGAACATTCTTAAGGTGAAAATCCGCAGCCGGCTGGCGGTCAAGTTAATATCAGCCAACGTTTCAACACTTGGTACCGCATTGGTTTCCATTTCGACGGTCACATCACGTAAACCTGCCATTGTGCTTAACGACATCAAGCCCTGCGTCAACACCAATGCGCCCAATATTAAGAAACCGGCCAACAACCGATTCCTGATCCCCATAGTCCGAATTGCCATAACTATCCTCATGTAGACTCTGATGATTTTTTTCAGTGTAGAGTAGTCTGCGTAAATAGAAAAATCAGAACCGAATCACAGGTTTGTTGCAAGCAGCGAAAAAGTGCGGTTTTGCACTGCACCATTTCGCCCCTGCGCTTTCGCCTGATACAGCGCCGTATCCGCTGCGGCCAGCCACTGTGCCGTCGTCTGACCAAAGCCAGGCACCTGACAAAGCCAGCCGATACTGACGGTATAATGACTTTGCTGCTGTTCCAACATCACCTTTTGAGCAGCTAAATCATTGATAAACCGCTGTAACATCTGCTCCATCTCTGGAGCTGCCACGCCAACACTGACCAGAACAAACTCTTCGCCGCCAAAGCGGACCAACACATCGGTGGGCCGTTGGAAATGTTGTTGCAGCATACGGGCAAACTGGCGCAGGCACTCATCGCCAAACAAATGCCCGTGCACGTCATTTAGTTGTTTGAAGTGGTCCAGGTCCATCAGGGCTAACGTCAGCGGAAGTTGCTCGCGTTGACATAACGACAGACAGGCCGGCAGTTTGTCGTCCAGACATTTGCGGTTATACAATCCGGTCAGACTGTCGCGCTGGCTTTGCTGTGCCAGCCGCACATTGGCCTGTAATAACTGCCGGTTCAGCCGCCGCACTTTCAGATAAGCCCAACTCAGGACCGCCAGAATCGAGACCGCGCCAAGACTGACCCCCGCCAGCAACTGATAATCCGGTTCGGTCTCCATCCGCACCGACAGCCACTGATTATTGATTTGCTGCTGCAATGCCGGATCTATCCGTTCAATTAATAACTGACTGATTTCATTTAATAAAGTTTCGTCATTCCGGCTGGCAATACTGAGTTCGCTGTCGCCGGGCAAGCGGCCGGCAATTTTCAGATTGGTGATTTTGTATTGCTGCAACAGATATCCCAGGCTGCCCATGTTGCCAAACATGCCGGCCAGCTGGCCGCTTTGCACCATCAGCAAACCTTCTTCGTAACTTTGCACTTCAACAAATTTCAGTGTCGGGTGCAGCTGGCGGTACAGCTCGGCAAAGCCAAAACCACGACGGATGCCATAAAGCGCATCGCCGAGTTCGGCGACACTTTTGACCCGCCGGTGCTCAGTCCTGGTGACGATGACACTGGGGATCACCAGATAAGGCCGGGTGAAATTTAAGTATTTTTTCCGGCTCGGGGTTTCCATTGCCAGCAATAACAGGTCACAGCGCCGCTGTTCAACTGCAGCAATAGAATCCGGCCAGCTGGTCGTTGGCAGCAACTCCAGCGGCACCGGCAACTGGCTCTGGAAAAAGCGGACATAGTCGGCCGACATGCCACTGTGGCGGCCTTGGGCATCAATGCTTTCAAACGGTGGCCAGCTGGGGTCTATGCAATACCGCAACTTTTGTTTGTGTTGCAGGTACTGACGTTGTGCGTCGTTCAGGGCCATCGGCTCTGCCTGTGCACAGCAGCATAGGATCAGCAAGAGTAAATACCAACAGCGGCTCATCACAGACCCCGCAACTCAGAAGCAAAGACACCACAGGTTATGCAGCGGAACCACGCTGTTAGTGGTGGTCATGCTGCAACCTGATTTACTGATACATATCAATTCAACCTTAGCTGAAAGGAACTACATTAGAAATAACCGATGGGAGATTTGTCATGACCGAAGCACAAACCCTGCGCCTGTTGAAAATTATCATGCTGTGCGGCATCAGCCTGCTGATCTTCGGCCACTATCTGTGGTCAGGCTTAAAACTGCATGAAACGATGGGCGTGAACGGCATTATCCTGATTGGTTTGTGTTGTGCTTTGGGGCTGATTTTGTCGCTGCCGACCAAAATCTATCTGACGTTGCTGTTGATGAAACGCGAAGCTGAACGCAAAGCCAGCGCAGAGCAACAAAAGCCACACAACTGACCGCACTCAGCCGGCCGGCTTTAATTCCTGTTGCCGCAACGTCCAGGCGGCGGCGGCGATAAACAGCGCGCCGGTCCATAAGATCCAGCTGGCGCCTAACAATGCGATGACACCACCGGCCAGCGCAATAATGACGTTGCCGCAGCACATCAACAACGTCAGCAATCCCATCACCCGGCCAAGGCCAAGCGCACCATACTGTTCGGTGCAATAGACCTGAAACCAGGCACTGAACATCGCGTTCGGCACGCCGCACAGCACCAGCCAGACCCAGGCCAGCTGACCGCTGGTAAATGGTAACAACAATAACATCATTGCGACGCCGACAGCCGCAAATTTAGCACTGCGCAGCGCGGGCCAGCGGGTGCCAAGCCGCGCCATACCGACCGCGCTGACGGTGGTCATCACTGCACATAACACCGCCGTGATCAGACCAATCTGCAGCCCGCTGAATTGCTGCTGCTCAACCAGCCACAGCGGGTAATATTCGTAAAAGGCATTCAGGCCAATGGTGTAAAGCAACTGCGCCATGACCACCAGCCGCAACAGCGGCAGCCGGACTAAATTCAGCGAGTTATGCTCGCGCAATTGCCGCCAGAACGGCTGCGGTTGTGGCAACGGTAAGTCGGGCGGCAACAGGAAATACAACAATAACAAACAAGGCAACATCGCCAGCGCTGCAATCAAAAACGGCACATAATTGCCCAAATGCATAGTCATACCGCCCAGCAGCGGCCCGACCAGCCAGGCTGCGTACAACGCACTATTCATCCAGCTAATGGCCTTGGTGCGCTCAATCTGCGGATGTAAATCAGCGGCAATAGCGCGGCAGATACTGACCGAACCTTCGCATAAACCGGTCAGAAATCGAAATAATACAAAACCCGGATACCATTGCACCGACAACGCCCAGGCGGACCCCAAATAGCCCGCCACAGCTAAAGCCAATGAAAACGCCAGCACCCGGCGCCGGCCATAATGATCCGACAAAGCACCCAGCGTCGCACTACCAAATAACATACCGAGTGGATTGGCCGCCAGCGCAATGCCCAGCAAAATCTGCGGCGCGATGCCCAGCCAGTGGTTGAAGTCATTTTGTGCCGTCGCCGCAAACAACGGTGCCAGGATAGGATAGGGTAAAGCGATGCCGGCGACTGAGATGAGCGCAATCAGGCAGATGACCCATAACACGGCCTGTGGATGGGCATAACGAACGGCGGCAGGGGATGCAGACATAACAGCTCCAGAATAGGGCTATCATGCTAAAACGCCCGCAGGTCTGGTGCAAGCGTGACATCTTCCGGTGCGACCAACACAGGCCACACCGGGTTTAGTCTCTTACTGTATGAGATTAAGCGGCGCGATAAGGCATTGGGCCCAGATAATCTTTTTTACCAACATCGACGCCGTTGTGACGCAAAATGGCGTAAGCAGTGGTGATGTGGAAATAAAAATTCGGCAGCATGTGCTGGATTAAAAACTCTTCCCCAGTCAGGGTTTTGCCTTCCCAGCGTGGCTGCGTGATCACCTGCGTGGCGGCGTTGACAAAATCTGCGGCGTTAAATGTCGCCAGATAAGCCTGAGTATCGCGAATGCGCTGCTGTAACTGCTCCAGCGTGGTCTCATCGTCGGCGTGTTTGGGTGCCTGATCCACAGTACCGGTTAAGCGGGCAACACCTAGTTTGGCGGTATCACAGGCGATTTGCACCTGGCGAATCAGCGCAAACTGGTCCGGCGCCAGCCGGCTGTTCAACAGCACGGATACATCGAATTTTTTACTGTCGGCATAAGCGGCGGCTTTTTGCAAAATAGCGCTGAGGTTATCCAGCATTTTGTGAAATTGTGGCACTGTCAGTTGGTAAATCATACGTTGCTCCGATTGAGGCCCGATGCCTGTCGCACAGACATGGGCGCGCACTGCGACAATTTCAAGCCGGGCTGATGGCATCCATGCTTGCAGCGCTCCGCAGCGCAGGGTAATTTGTGCTTTCTGCTTTGCCCAAACTAAGTTTTTGAGGACACCAATGGATGCGATCTGGTCAGCTGTGGCGATTGCCAGTGCTTTAGCGGTCGGGGCCGTGAGCCCGGGCCCGAGTTTTATCGTGGTGGCACGGAATGCCATCGCGCTGTCGCGCCGGCACGGCCTCGCAACCGCCTGCGGTATGGGGCTTGGCGCCGGTACTTTTGCGGTGCTGGCGCTGCTCGGCGTGCATGCGGTCCTCACCGCAGTACCGATGGCATTCTGGGCATTAAAAGTTGCAGGGGGGTTGTATCTGCTGTATCTGGGATATCTGATTTTCCGCGGCGCCAAAGCGCCGTTGCAGGTTCAGACCGACACGCCGGTGGAGATGATTAGCCTCAAACGTGCTTTTTTAGGCGGTTTGTTCACCCAGCTCAGTAATCCGAAAACGGCCATTGTGTTCGCCAGCGTGTTTTCAGCTTTGTTACCAGCCACTATCCCGCTGTGGTTTTATGCGGTCTTACCGCTGCTGGCCATGATCATTGATGGCGGCTGGTACATTTTGGTAGCTTATGTACTGTCGGCCGAAGCGCCGCGCCAGGCTTACCTGAAATTTAAAGCCGGCATCGACCGCACTGCGGGCACCGTGATGGGTTTACTGGGCCTGAAGCTGGTGCTGAGTATGCCTTAGTTACATCAAGCCAAATCGTCGTGATAAAAAAACAGCGCCGAAGCGCTGTTTTTTTATTTGCTGCATCACTGAGATTACAAATGCGTCTGCAAAAACTTCAGATAAGCTTGCTGGGCACTGATGCGGTTGGCTTTTTTGACGAAACCATGGCCTTCGTCCGGGAACAGCACGTACTCAACTGGCACGCCGTTTTTCTTAATCGCTGCGACCATTTCATCACTTTCCACCTGAAGCACCCGCGGGTCGTTGGCGCCCTGCACCACCAATACCGGCTTTTTCACTTTGTCACCGTGAAATACCGGCGAAATGCGGCGTAAGCGTTCGCCATCTTTGGCCGGATCGCCAAGCTCGGCATACAAAGATTCACGGAATGATTCCCACCACGGCGGAATGCTTTCCAGCGTGCGTACCCAGTTAGTCACACCAAAAATATTGATGCCGACTTTAAACTCATCGGTAAACGCCATCGCCGCCATCGTCAGATAACCGCCATAACTGCCGCCCATCACACCAATACGATCGTCGGCAATCCAGTCCAGCGACTGCAGGTATTTTTTGCCGTAGACGATATCCTGTAAGTCGTGTTCGCCATGTTTTAAATCATCAAGGTGGAAAAAGGTTTTGCCATAACCGCTACTACCACGGTTATTCACCGCCAGCACCGCATACCCCTGATTAACCAGATGTTGAATAGAAGCGCTGTAGCCGGTACGCGACTGACCACCAGGCCCACCGTGGATCCAAATCAGCGCCGGTACCTGGGCAGTAGTGCTGGCTTGTTTCGGTTTGTACAGCAGCGCCGGAATTTGCAGGCCATCAAAGCTTGGGAAACGCACCACAGAACTGACCACCAGCACAGATTCATCAATAGCTTTATCCAACGCCTGAGTTAAGCGTTCAGCTTTAGGACTGCCCACCGACCAGACGTATAAATTGGATGGGCTGTTATCGGCATTTAAATAAAAACTCAGGGTTTTACCATCATCAGAAAACTCAACACTACGTAAATCGCCGGCTGGTAATGCCGGCAGCGTCAGTGGCTGACCGCTTTGCTGGTCAACGATGGTCACTTTGGTGGCGGCATCGGCGTTGACGCCTTCGACGCGGAATTTATTGTCTTTGCTAAAGCCGATATACATGATGTCCCAGTCGGCTTTGCTAAACAGTGTGGCTTTGCCGGATGCGATATCAAAGGCCATGGCCTGACTGAATTCGGACTGCTCGTCGGTGCCAAAAATCAGCGTTTTGCTGTCGCGGCTGAAGCTGTACACCTGATGCGTGATATTGCCCTGATGTGGCGTCACCAAAGTTTCCGTTGGTTTATCTGCAGAGATATCAATTAAATGCACGTTATTGTCGGCATTGGTGCGCGTTTTTATTGCGGCGAGGTAGCGGCCATCCGGGCTGATGCCGGCCACGTCATAACCGGCATCGTTTTGATAAACCAGACTGCGCTGATAGGTTTTGCCGTCGTATTTATACAGATCGAAAAATTTGGCGTCGCGCTCGTTGGTCAGCACATAAAAACTGCCATCGGCGGCCCAGTCGACAAACATGGCTTTGAGTTTGTCACCCGGCGTCAGGTCCTTCACTGTGCCGTCAATTTCGCGCACATACAGATGGTCCAACTCGTTGCCGCCTTGATCAGCGCTGTACAGCACCCGGTCATCCTGTGGAAACCAGCTGACCGGCATCATTGCATCCGTGGTGGATTGGGTCAGCGCTTGCCAGCTTTTGCCATCCATGCTGACTTTGTACAGGTTAAAGACACCGGTTTCGTCGGACGCCACCAGCATAGCATCGCCGGCAGCATTGATGTCGTTGCCGATGTAAGATTTGGTGGCATAAAACTGTTCTGGCGTGTACTGACTGAGCTGAGGGGCTGGCGCAGCTGCTGCCGGCGCGGCAGCACTGGCCGGAGCTTCCGGCGCTTTACCGCACGCCAACAATAAAGCCGCGCTTAACGCCAGCAGCGGATAAATGATCGTTTTCATGGTATTCCCTTATTGAAATGTTCAGCACAAAGAGGCTACGGCACGCACTGCCGACAAAGCCAAACTAGAGCAAAAAAACAACAGACACAATGCTGACAACCAATATTTACCAAAAGCAAAAACCGCCCGAGGGCGGTTTTATCAGCAGTGCTGCATGCTTAGAATTTAAAGCTGGCGGTCAGACCAAAGCCGCGGTTACTGGCTTTCAGTTCTTCATCTTCGATGTCCGGGCGCACCAGATATTCCAGCGCCAAATCCAGCTTGTCGTTGACAGCGTATTGAAAGCCGACACCATAAGCCAGGCCATTTTCGCTGCTGTCGGCGTTTTCTGCTTTACCATCCACCACTGCATCGGCATTAAATTTGGTGTAGTCGTAACCGGCCAGACCGTACACTGCCACATCGTCGGCCAGCGGGTAGCTGGCTTTGGCAAACAGCGCGTAACTGCGGTCGATGCCAACAGTCAGACTATCGCCTTGCTCACCAACTTTGTCGTCGTTGGCTCCCACCGCAATGCGGCCTTCCAGTGCAAAGTTCTGATGGAACTGGTAACCGCCTAACACGCTGAAACTACTCAGATTCCAGTTTACTTCGACCGGACCTGCGTCTAATTCGATGGTTGGGCGATGTAATGCAAGACCCGCATAAGCGCCGGTGTCGGCGGCCTGAGCTGCAGCTGTCAGTAATAAAGAGGCGAGTACGATTGGTTTGAACATGGTAATTCCCTTCATGATCTGTTTATTTTCGTGGCCGCCGCATGCGGCCCGTAGCGAAAACTACCAAAAGAAACATAAACAGAAAATGAATGAGATAAATTAATATGTATATTTGTGTGTATTTTGTTTCATTTTGCAACAATTTTTGCTGCTTTTCGCTGCAGTTGCCACCATAAAAACGGCGTACTCAGCAAAATTATCAGCACCGCATACCACAACAGAGCGCCCAGCGTTGCCATCAACCCCAGACACAATAAGGCGCTGATGGCGGCAGTCGGCCGGAAACGTGCCGGCAGTAATTTCAGGGCCGCCAGCATCGACATCAGATAAATCACCGCAAAGACGCCATTGACCCAACCAATCAGTGCTTCCAGTTGCTGACTAAACGGCGACGAGCCCAAAATGACCAACGCCATCAGGCCGATGATCAGATACAGCGCCCGCTCCGGGACCTGATGCCGGTTCAGTGGCTGAAACCAGGCTGGTAACACGCCTTGCTGACTGAAACTCCAGGTCAGCCGCGCCACGCTGGCGGTATAGACATTGACTGTCGCCAGGCCGCTGCAAAGACCGAGGATACCAATCACCCATTGGCCATAGCCGCCGCACAGCCGGTCAAAGGCCTGCGCCATCGTCAGCGATTCACCGGGACCGGCCAATGCCCACAGCAACGCACTGCAGCCAAGATAAATCAGCCCGACGACTAATAGCCCAATCAGCAATGCCGGCACCATATCCCGCGCCGGATCACGGAAATCCTGCGCCAGATGTGTCATCGCCTCGACCCCCAGAAAGCTCCAGAACCCTAGTGCCAGCGCAGCGCTGATGCCGCTCCAGGCCGGCAGGGTCAGCCCAGTAGCCGGCAGCGGCGCACCGCGCAAGAAAAACAGTCCAATCAGCAGCACGACCACCGCGACTATGGCTAAAGTCAGGCCCAGCTGCAGCCGGGCCGATAGCTGAAAACCAACCCGGTTGAGCAGAAATAACACCAGCAAAAAACCTAGTTGCCCCGCCAGCTGATACTGCGCGCCAAACCAGGGCTCGATAAAAGACCAGGTCATTAGCAAAGCCGCAGAACCGCCGACCGGCACCACCAGCAAAAACAGCAGCCCCATCACCCGCCCGGCCACGGCGCCAAAAGCTTCGCCAACAAAATGTGCTGGTCCGGCTGCGTTAGGAATCGCGCCGGCCAAAGCGCCAAAAATCACCGTGATAGGCACCGCCAGCAATGTCAGCAGCAGCCAGACACCAATCGCCGCACCACCGGCCTGTTCCAGTGACACCTGCGGCAGAATAAACACACCGGTACCCAATAACGTGGTGGCCAGCAATGCTGCGCCCTGATAACGACCAATCTGGCCTGTTGCTTTCATTTGACGCTTCCGTTCAAATAGCTGAATAACACATTCTACCTTAGTCAGTGCCGCCAGTTTGCCTGCTTTCACCGGCAAAATGGCGGTGCCGCCGGCATTTTCACCGGAGACACCAGACGTGGATAAATTTGACCAGCAAATCCTGCAACAATTGAGACAAAACGCCCGGCAAAGCATTTCGGATATCGCTGCAGCCGTGCATCTGTCACGCAGTGCTGTGACTGAACGGATACGTAAACTCGAACAACAAAAAGTGATTCTGGGTTATCAGGTGGTGCTGCAATCCGCCACAGAAGCTAAAGTCCGGGCTTATTTTGAACTGCAGCACAAAGCAGCGCGTTGTCAGGAACTCATTCCCTTTCTACGCAGTTTTGCTGAGCTGAAATCTTGTCACGGCATTAGCGGTGAAGTTGATTTGATGTTGTTTGTTGAAGCCGACAGCATGGCGCGAATACATCAAATCCGCGAACAGATTGACGCCCATCCGGATATTGTCCGCATTAAAACTCATATGGTGATGAGCCAGTGGTTTACACCACAAAGCGCTGAAATGGCTCAAGCTCCGGTAGAAGCCAGCACCTGAGCCAGCGTCTTCATCGACAAAAAAGGCCCGCAAGCGGGCCCTTTCAATCGAATCTGCCTTATTTGGCCATTTGCATCGTCGACTGCAGCAAAATGCCCTGCGGCACTGCTTTCATCTGCATGCCAACCTGCATATTGGTTTGCATCAGCTGCGCCAGTTCAGCCGGAACCGGTTCTCCGGTACTTTCCAGTGTGCCTTTCAGCACGCTGAAAAACTGCTGATAGTCCAGGCTAAAGGCCAGCAAGCCTGATTTATTCAGCTGCTCTGTGCTGAGTGCTTTGGCTTGTTGTTGCGCTTTATCACCACTGAAAATCATCAGATGATGTTCAGACGCCATCAGGCTTGGTTTGATGCCGAGCATCGCCAGTTGTGGAATTTTGTCTGCAAGCGGTAAAGTTTCTCCAGGTGCCGGCAGTTCGACAGTCGCCAGCGCCGGTTGCAGTGCTTTGACACTGTCAAACAGCTGCTTCACATTACTGGCGCTTAATACAAACAGCGCATCAGCGGTTTTTGGCACTTGTTGTACTGCATCAAACTCGAGCTGATTAACCTGCAGCGACACGCCCTGCACGCCGGCCGCCATGCCGGCCATCATCAACATCGGCATTGGGTTGTTTTGTTTCAGTGCAGTTTGCCATTCAACTAATGGCGCACACTGATATTGCGTCGTGGTCAGATTCTCCCAGATTTTGCCGACAGCGGCCGACAGCTGGCCGACATCCAGACCTAACCCCAAAGACAACATGGCAGAAGGGCCTTTCAGCTCAGCAAAACCGGTCGGAATAAAGCCCTGCAGCTGCTGTAATGCTTCCACAGTTTTGCTGTTTTCGGTTGGGATCAGCATTTTGCTGTGCACTTTGGTGGCGCCACTACCAATCTCAAAGCGGTTTGAAGCAAATAACCCCGGCCAGCTGGTCGCTATCGCGGCTACGTCGGTCTGACAGCTGGCTTCACGCCATGGTGCCAACGCCACGCCTAGTTCAGTGCCAAACAACAACTCGACGTCTTTTGCCAGTCGGTTGCCGTCTTTGCTGGTCAGCACTTTGCTGAGTTCGAGACTGCTGACATAACCAACAGAGCCTTGATCTAATTCGTATTTTTTGCTGACCTGTTGCAGGTAACCATTGTTTTGCAGATTCTGTTCCGGCTTTTGCGTACCGAGCGCAATGGCTAAATGCGACGGGTCCAGCTTGTCTGAAGTTAAAGTCAGTGTGGCCCAGCCGTCTTTGACACTAACTAGTAAATCAAGCGCCAGTTCTTCATGGCTTAACTTGTATTGCCGGTACTTTTGCTCAACCAGCGTTTGCGGGCTATGACTTAAACCACTTTGTTGCTCAATCGCATCAAACATGGTCCAAAAGGCTTTTTCGTCACCCAGCTCTACTTTTAATACCGGCGCTAAACCGACCATGTACAGCAGGCTGCGCATCTGCGCTTTAATGCCGGTTTTGCTGCTGATCTCAGCCGGCGTGGCCAGTGCGGACAAATATTGTTTCCCCAAAGCCAGCACGAATTTTTCACTGCTACTTTGTGCGGCCTGCAGCTCTGCATCAAGCTGCGCCAGTGCAGCCGCGTTGTAATACTGCGGCCCCATGCCGATGCTGCTTAAATAACTTGGCAAATCAACCGGTTCTAACTGTGCGGAAAACACCGCCGTATCTGCCGGTACATACTCCAGCGCGCCCAGCTGGCCGGCACTCTGATTGGCGCCAAACTTGTACCAGGCAAATACCCCAGCTGCAATCAGCGTTGCAGCGATCAGACTTTTCCGCATTCCTTACTCCTTGGTTACTGACCGGAAATTGCGCCGGTCACGCTTCAGATATAGTTAACGCCGGCTGACCGTGATGGTCTGACCGGTCATCGCCAAAGCCACAGCTTCAGCTACTTTAATGCCATCAATACCGGCAGACAGGATACCGCCAGCATACCCTGCGCCTTCACCGGCTGGGAATAACCCCTTGGTATTCAGACTCTGATAATCGGCGCCCCGTTTGATGCAGATAGGGGACGAAGTACGGGTTTCTACACCGGTCAGCAGGCCATCAGCACGGGCAAAACCTTTGATTTGTCTATCAAAAGCCGGAATAGCTTCGCGAATGGCGGCAATCACATAATCTGGCAGCACCTGCGACAAATCGGTCAAATTGACGCCTGGGGTATAACTTGGCTGCACATCGCCAAGCTCAGTCGATGGCACGCCAGCAAGGAAATCACCGACCCGCTGCGCCGGCGCATCGTAATTGCTGCCGCCAAGCACATAGGCCTGCGCTTCCAGTTTGCGCTGCAGCTCAATGCCAGCCAGCGGATGGCCCGGATAATCGCGTTCCGGATCTATGCCGACCACAATAGCACTGTTGGCATTGCGTTCATTGCGTGAATATTGACTCATGCCATTGGTGACGACCCGGCCTTCTTCTGAGGCTGCAGCCACCACAGTGCCACCCGGGCACATACAGAAACTGTAAACAGTGCGGTTGTTACTACCATGGTGCACCAGCTTGTAATCGGCGGCGCCCAATAACGGATGACCAGCGCTGGCGCCATAACGACATTCGTCGATCATTGACTGGCGGTGCTCAATGCGAAAGCCCACCGAAAACGGCTTGGCTTCGATATACACACCCCGCTTGTACAGCATCTCAAAAGTGTCACGCGCACTATGACCGACCGCCAGCACCACATAACGGCTATGCAGTTCAGTGCCATCATTCAGCCGCACACCCATCAGCTGCTCACCGTCGCGCAGAATATCGTCGACACGGGTACTGAAGCGGATCTCACCGCCTAATTCGATGATCCGTGCACGCATTTTTTCCACCATGGTCACCAGCTTAAAGGTGCCGATGTGGGGTTTGCTGACATACATGATTTCTTCCGGCGCACCGGCTTTAACAAATTCAGTCAGTACTTTACGGCCATAATGTTTCGGATCTTTGACCTGACTATAGAGTTTGCCGTCAGAGAAAGTGCCGGCACCTCCTTCGCCAAACTGTACGTTGGATTCGGTATTCAGCGGCTTTTTGCGCCAGAAACCAAAGGTATCTTTGGTGCGCTCCCGCACTTCTTTGCCGCGTTCCAGAATAATGGGTTTAAAGCCCATTTCCGCCAGCAATAAGCCTGCGAACAGGCCACAAGGGCCCAGACCAATCACCAGCGGGCGCTCGGTCAGTTGCTCCGGCGCTTTGGCGACAAACTTATAACTGGTATCCGGTGCCGGCCGGATTTGGTCATCTTTACTAAATGCAGTTAATACCCGGGCATTGTGATCTGTCTCTATGTCCAGCGTGTAAATCAGCTGAATATCGGATTTTTTCCGCGCATCAACACCGCGTTTAAACACGGTAAATTCAATGAGTTGTTCTGGTTTTAATTTCAACCGGGCGCAGATAGCGGCGGGTAAGTCGGCGTCGCTGTGATTGAGCGGTAATTTTAATTCGTTGATGCGGATCATCGGGGGTTCCTGTTGGTGTCATGGCGAAAGCGCGATGGCGCTGGCTCACAAAGCAGAAATAAAACCGTTATTTTACGTGAAACCGGCACTTTTGTCCGGTTTTATCCAGCCGTGGCCAGTCTTGTAATTTCGGCCTGCTGCATTACAATTCGCCGGAATTTCCCGGCCTTCATTTCAGGAATTGCTGTCATGGCTTTTGTAGTGACCGACAACTGCATCAAATGCAAATACACAGATTGTGTCGCTGTCTGCCCGGCCGACGCCTTTTTCGAAGGCCCCAATTTCCTGGTGATCAGCCCAACAGCTTGTATAGATTGCGGTTTATGTGAGCCGGAATGCCCGGCCCAAGCGATTTATCAGCAAGATGCTTTACCGCCAGGACAAGAGGCTTTTCTCGAACTCAATGCCGAACTCAGCGAGATCTGGCCCAATATCACTGAAGTACAGCCGGCGCCGGACGATGCCGACGCCTGGAATGGGGTTGCGGACAAACTGAAGTATCTGCAAACCTGAATATTCAGCACTGTCACGCCTGTTTCGCTGTCACCGCAAACAATTGCTGCTCCAGCGTCTGGCCTTTGGTCAACTGGCGATAACGCCAGCCAAACTGACGCAGTGCCATCAACAAAGTTAAATCAAAATCCGGCGCCAGCTCCGCATCAAACTGCAGCACATATTCATGTTTCTGACTGTCACTAACGGCAATCACGCCCGGCAGCGCGCGCAGTTGTGGCAGTACATCAGTGTAAGCGCCAGGTTCGAGCGTCAGGGTGACATATCCTTGCGTCGCGGCACTTTGCACCGCACTTTGTTGCACCAGTTTGCCGTGCTCCAGATACAACACGGTGCCGCACAGCCGTTCCAGCTCAAAAATGTTATGTGAACTGATGATAAAACTGGCTTCACCGGACAAAGTCGCAATCAGCTGACGCACTTGCAAGGCATTGACCGGATCCAGACCTGCGGTCGGTTCATCCAGCATCACCAGCTCCGGGCTGCCCATCAAAGCCTGGGCGATGGCGACTCTTTTACGCATACCATGGCTCAGTGCAGTGGCTTTTAAATCCGCGCTGCCGGCCAAATCGACCAGGCTCAGCACCCGGCGGCTTTCCGCCAGCGCTTTGGCTTTGCTCATGCCCTGTAACTGGCCGAAAAAACTCAGTTGGGTCAGTAGCGAAAAATTCGGGTCCAGCATCGCGTCCTGCGGTAAAGCGCTGACCCGGCCAAACAAAGCACTACTGCCGGGTTTATGGCCTAACACTGTTAATTCGCCACTGCTGGCCGGCAAATAACCACATAACAAACTGAACAAGGTGGTTTTACCGGCGCCGTTGGGGCCGATGAGCGCGATAGGTTCACCAGACGGAAGGCTGAAAGTCAGATCCTGCAATACCGCTTTTTGGCCAAAAGATTTGCTTAAATTCCGTGCTTCAATCAGATAACTCATAATGCTTTCTCCTGCATCACGATACGGCCAATCAACAGCAGCACCGCAGTTTGTAATAACGGCAAGCCACAGTGTTTCAGTGTTTCCCAGCCTTGTGCACCTAGTAACATCGGTAATTGCGCGCCCGGCAGATACTCCAGTACCACTCGCAGATCCGGGAAGTGCCAGACCAGATAACCTAATGAACCGGTGACAACACCAATGCTAACAATCGCCAGGCTAATCGCCAGCCGGCTGGAACGCACCAGTGCCGAACACAACGCCATCAGCGCGGTAAATGGCAGCAACACAATCAACAGATTTAGCCAAATCACCAAAGTGGCATTGATAGCAGACAGCGGCAGTTCACCAACGCGCCAGACCGCCAGCCCCAGCGTTGCCAATAACGACAAACCAATCAGCAGCGCCTGCACCAAAATTTGACCGATAAAACGGCCGAAGAAAATACTGTCGCGACTGGAGCGTAAAGTGAGGAAACGTAAGGTACCGCGCGAGCGGTCAGAACAGGTTTGATCTGCGGTGGCAAACAACACCGCCAATGGCATAAAAAACACTGTCAGTGCCCAATATACAGACAGTTCCGGTAGCGACCAGTTTAGCAGGTTGTACATCCCGACCATGCCAAGCATGCCACTTAGCATCTGCTGAATTTCCGGCTCCTGCAGCTGCACGCTGGCCTGATAGATCGGGTAACGCAACAGGAAGTACCAAATCGTGGTGAAGGCCGCCAATGCAAACCAGCCGCGTGGGGTTAAAAATAAACGTTGTAATTCAAAGCGGCTGTAAAGCCAGGTCTGGCGACCAAATAAAGATAAAGCGGCTGACATTGGCACTTCCTTTTTTTGCAGTTCAGATAAGCTGTGCTGGCAAAGATAGTACCAATATATAACTAAATGAAATTTAACAAGTTTACACTTCGCAGTCGTAAGCAGATATGTTGAAACCGCTAAATGTTAGCCATTTTGACAAAAGTGTGTAGAGAAAACTCAGATTGAATCGCTGTATTTCAGATGACGCTGACTCAGCCAATAACCGAACCAGGACAACAGCAGGCAAGGAACTATCGCCAACAAACGCTTTGGCAACCGGTGTTCCCGGTCAAGCAAAGTGAGCAGGCAAGGCGCGTAAACGCCGTAGATTAAAAAAAACGTCAGGACCAGGCCCGACCAATCCATGGTCAACAATTCCATCAGGACACTCCATTCCACGAAGTGTCCACACCTTAACGTTCCAATCAGCATATTGCAACAATAAATTTACTAAATTCCCTGTAAAACCTGCATCACCACCACTGATCTTTGAGTTTTCCGTAATGGAAATAACCCCACTGCCCAACCCGGCGTAGCGGCGCCAGCGGGAATTTCGGCAGCGCCGACTGATACAGAGGTAAATCTGGCTGCGGCAAGCCCATGACTTTGTCTGCCAGCCGTTTGCCGGCCTGTACCGAAAACGACAGACCACTGCCGCAATAGCCCATGCTGTACACCACATCACCGTGCACATCGGCCTGATATAAATGTGGAATATCGTCCAGCGCCATACAGATCCAGCCCGACCACTGATAGTCGTATTTCAGTGTGCGCAGCGCCGGGAAACTCAGTTTCAGCACATCAAGCAAGCGCTGGGCATAATATGGATTTTCGGCGTCACTGCCGGTAATAGCACCGCGGCCTCCAAATAAAATGCGGTTGTCCGGCAGTTTGCGGTAGTAGTATTTCAGTGCCCGGGTATCCATCACCACCTGACTGGTCAGCAAGTTACAGGCGGCTAGCTGTTCAGCACTCAGTGGTTCGGTCACGATGATTTGTGACAACACCGGTAAAGTGCGCGCCTGCACACCGGGATGCAGCTGTTTGGGTGTATAACCGTTGGTCGCCAGAATGACTTTACGCGCCCGCACCTGAGCCTGAGGCGTTTGCAGCAATTGCATGCGGCCGTCGATCTGCCATTGCAGCACCGGACTGGCGGTATGTACTTTAGCTCCCGCACCGCGCGCCAAACGCTGATAACCCCAGGCCAGTTTCAGCGGATTAACGCCAAAAGCATCAGCAAAGCGCAAAGCGCCAAAACTCTGCTCGTCAGCGACATAGCGCTGATGCACATCGCTGCGGCTTAACAACTCAACTTCAGCGCCAAAGGTTTTTTCCAGCAAGCGGGCCTGCGCCTCCAGAGTCGGCACCATCGAGGCTTTATGCGCCATCCGTAAATAACCCGGTTCCTGCTGGTCACAATCAATACCAAGGCTAATCAGCTGCCGGACCCGATCTAAACCAGCCTGAAACTCATGGTAGACACCGCGCATCACGGCTTCGCCCCATTGTTTTTGCATCTGGGCATAAGGTTTACGGCCGCTTGATTTCAGTACAAAACCAGCATTGCGGCCACTGCAGCCCCAAGCGGTCTGATTCGCTTCCAGCACCAGCGCTTTGACGCCATGTTCCGTCGCCAGATGATAAGCCGCGGATAAACCGGTATAACCGGCGCCGACAATAGCAACATCGACATCAAGACCCTGCGTCAGGACCCCATCATCCGCCGGCGCAGCGCCGGAATGTGCCGCCCAATAGCTGTCCGGATATGGTTCCCCCTGGCCCGGGGAGCGGTCGTGAAGCGGATCGTACATAACAACACCCTGATTACTGCAATTCAGAGCGCATCATGGCAAGATAAAACATAATTTCCAAGCCATCCGGATGTGTTATGTCAGAGGCTCAGCGCAGTATCAGCGCCATCGACTATCAACCATTATCACCGGCACACTTTGCCGCCGTCATTGCGCTGGGTAATCAGGTGCATGGCGACGGTTATCTCAGCGCTGAACTTATCAATAACTATTATCAGCAAGGCCAGAAAGATGGTCATAACGCCGGCGTCGTCGCGCTGGACAACAAAGGTTTAGCTGGTTTCCGGCTGGCGTTTGCGCCGGGTCAATGGCAACCGGATCAATGGTGCAGCCCTGAGTTATGGGGCGTGCCATTGGCGCAGGTTGGTTATTTTAAATGCAATACAGTGCGGCCAGATTTACAGGGCAGCGGCATTGGCGGCGCGTTACTGAAATTGTCGATGCAGGCATTTGTCGCACAAGGCGCTGTCGCCGGTGTGGCGCATCTGTGGGTGCAAAGCCCGGGCAATGCGGCGGTGCGCTATTTCAGCAAGCATGGTGGCCAGCTGGTGAAAATTCATCCGGATAAATGGCGGCAAGACAGTCTGAACGGCTACGAATGTGTGCGCTGTGGCTTCGATTGTCATTGCGATGCCGCCGAGATGATTTTACGTCTGGCGCCCACAACCGCGGGCTGAAAAAACAGTTTCCTCTGTTTGCCGGGATGACAAACAGCAAACAGAGGAAACTGCGGGAGAGCCGGAAGCTGAATCAGGCGCAACAACTGCACTGCTCAGTGGCCAAGATCTATATCAGCGATACAGACAACACATCACACCGTTTCACGTGGAACCCGCCTAAGTCGAACAACAACGACTGAAACACAATAAATGTAAGCGGTTACATGAATCTTAAATATGACAGAGCGCTCGCTTCAGTGCAAGCGCTTACATTGGATATTTCTACAGCGGATTTTTGCGGCTAACCCGCCAGCGCTGTGAGTACTTCTGGTGCAGCTGCTGTGACCGGACTACTAGTTTGGCAATAAGTCTGTGGATTGAGCCGGCATTGCAGATACTGCAGAATGACTTTCACCCCGGCTTTCATATGGACCCGATGCGGATACACCAGATGCACCGGCAGCGGCTCCGGCATATATTCAGTCAGAATGGGTACCAACCGGCCAGCATCAATTTCATCGGCCACCTGATAACGGGTGACATACATCAGACCAACCCCGGCCAGCACCGCCGGTTTTAATGCTCTGTTGCTGTTGGCATGTAAGGGGCCCTGCGTTAACACTTCCAGCGGCTGGCCCTGGTCTGAAAAGCGCCAGTATCTTTCCTGTGGACTGTTATCAGTACTGAGACAGCTATGCGCCGTTAAATCGCGTGGATGTTGCGGGATTCCCGCCTGTGCCAGATAAGATGGCGCGCCGACCAGCACGATCGGCAATTTGGTCAGTGGCCGGGCGATCAGGCTGGAGTTTGCCAATTTGCCAAAGCGGATCGCTACGTCGACTTCTTCACCGACCAAATCAACCAGCCGGTCGGTTAAATCCAGCTCAACCCGTAACTTGGGGTAGCGCTGCAGCAATTCCGGCAATAATGGCGCGATAATTTTGCTGCCGTAAGTCACTGCCACACTGATGCGGATGGTGCCAGCCGGTTCGTCACGCATTTCGTCCAGATGATGTTCCGCCTGATCGGCCTGGCGCACCACTTGCTGGCAGTAGGCAAAAAATGCCTGACCTTCCGCCGTCAAACGGATTTGTCGGGTAGTGCGCTGCAACAGTCGCACCGACAAATGCTGCTCCAGCCGGCTGATGGCTTTACTGACCGCGCCTTTGGACATTTGCAGTGCCAGCGCCGCCTGAGTAAAACTGCCGGTTTCGGCCACCCGGGCAAAAATCGCCATATCACTTAAACGCTGTAGTAATGACATCAGAACCTCCAACCAGAACATTTCAGCTAGGGCGTGTTGACGTTTGGTGTTTGTTTTTGCAGCAGTTTGGCAGCTTTTTATGCAAGGCAGTGCGAGAGCCGTGTAGTTATTCTACACAAACGAGCACTAACGCCGCAGAAAGAGCTGCCAAACGCTGCCCTGCGGGTTCGTTTGGTGGCGCTTTGGGCTTTGTCACTCGTTGCTCACATAGAATCACTATGCCACGCGCCTCGTTTCGCGCCCAAAACGCCACCAATTCGAACAAAACTTAACAGCCAAACGTCAACACGCCCTAGTGTATCAAATGCAAAATAGCCTGATTGTTTCTTGTTGGAAACAATCTGTCCTGAAATAACCGGCTAATCAGCGCGAAATGTCCTGCGTATCATTTGCACAGAATCAGCACAGAATTTGTGCAACGGAGGGAAGACTATGTTTCTGCAGATTTTATACGCGGTGGTCAAAGGTTTATTGGAGATGGACGGTTATCAGGTCACAGCGGCAAAAGCTGCCCCGATTGACGAAGGAGAGCTATGTTGCCCCACCGACAAAAAGCCGGACTAAACAGCTGCCGCTGGCCTTGCCCAAGTCATGATGCCCCAACAAAAAGATGAATAAAATTTCATCTTTTTGTGCTTTTAATGCGCAATCGACGCTGAGATAACCGCCATTAACCGCATATAGACTGGCTTTCACAAAGCTTTTCTATAGAATGCGCCGCCCCGCATCCGGGGCTAATTTCTGCAAATATATGCAACCGGTAAATGTGCTCCAGCACGTTTTTTGTACCGTTATTGTGAGGTGTTGATGTTCCGTCGTCCATTATTAACCCAGGCCATCAGACTGAGTCTGAGCGCCGCCGCCACTTCAGCCGCGTTGTTCAGCACTGCGGCTGTCGCTCAGCAAACCAACGAATCTGCCAACGCGGTTGAACGCGTCCAGGTGACAGGTTCACGCATTATGCGTGAAGGCGCCATTGCGCCGTCTCCGGTAACCTCTATTTCCGGCGCTGAACTGATGGAAACCGGTGCGCTGAATATCGGCGAAGTGTTAAACGAATTACCGGCGCTGGCCTCTACTTATTCGACGGCCAACTCAGGCAACTACATCGGCACTGCCGGCCTGAACCTGCTGGATCTGCGCAGCATGGGTGCCGACCGCACGCTGGTGCTGGTCGATGGCAAACGCCATGTGTCATCGAGCGCCGGTTCTGCCTCTGTCGATACCAATACCATCCCGACCGCCTGGATCGAATCCGTTGAAATCATCACCGGCGGCGCATCTGCAGTTTACGGTGCCGACGCAGTGACCGGCGTGGTGAACTTCAAGCTGAAGAAAAACATCGAAGGCCTGGAAGTCAGCGCGACCGGCGGTAAAGCCAACGATAACCCGTATAACAACCACAAGTTTAACTTCTCTTACGGCAGTGATTACGCTGGTGGCCGCGGTAATGCAGCATTTGCCGCTGAAGTGTCAGGCCAGCGCGTGCTGAACGCCAAAGAGCGCTCTTTAACCCGTACGCCGTACATGAACGTGCGGAACGCCGCCAGCAAAGACAAAAAAGACCCACTGACCAATGCCACTATTCATGACGGTATTCCAGACCGCATTACCTTGCCAAATACCGGCTGGTACGACTCCTCAGTGAACGGCAACTTCTATCTGGAAGAAGGCGATGCGCTGAACTGGTACACCTTTAATCCGGATGGCTCGGTTCGCCTGCAAAACCTTGGCACCACTTATGGCGAATGGGGTCGTTGTAGCAACTGTGATTTGTTAGACCTGAAAGAATATCAGGACTTACAGCCAGAATTTAAGCGTTACAACTTCAACGCCAAAACCAATTTCGAGCTGAACGACGACCACCTGTTAAGTGCCGAAGTGAAACATGTGGTCAGTAAAGCCGACAGCGCCGGCCAGCCATCTTTCTTTGAATATGACTCCGCACTGGAAATCACCGCCGACAACGCTTATATCCACCCGACGCTGGCAGCGCTGATGGCGAAAAACGATCTGGATGCTGTTTACCTGCACCGCTTCAACAAAGACGCCGGCCGCCGCATGGAAAGCAACACCCGGATCACCAACCGTGCCCTGGTTGCGCTGGAAGGGAACATCAACGACGACTGGAGCTATGAAAGCTACGCCGTCTATGGCGAGACCAAACTGGAACAGCAAAACTTCAACAACCTGATCCGCAAAAATTTCGCTCAGTCGATTGATGCCATCAAAGATGCCGACGGCAAAATCGTTTGTCGTGACGTTGCAGCCCGCGCCGCCGGTTGTGTACCGACCAGTGTGTTTGGATATGGTGCGGTGAACCCGGCCGCCAGCGCTTGGTTTAACACCAACTCGATGTCAACCAGCACCATCAAACAGGAAGTGGTCAACGCCAGCGTGTCAAACAGTGCCTTGTTTGAGTTACCAGCCGGGATGGTTGGTTTTGCTGCCGGTACCGAATATCGTCATGAACAAAGTGATTCAGTCCCAGATGCTTTCGCTGCCACAGGCGCGACGTTCTTAAACGCGTTGCAGGAAGAACACGGCAAGTTCAACGTCAAAGAAGCTTTTGCTGAAATCACCGCGCCATTGCTGGCAGACGTTTTCCTGATCCAGGACCTGACCTTTGATGCGGCTATTCGTGTGGCGGATTACAGCTCGATCGGCAACGCCACCAGCTGGAAAACCGGTTTAGACTGGACCATCACTGATGAACTGCGCATGCGTTCTACCTATTCAGTCGCGCTGCGCGCACCGAATATCGGTGAATTGTACGGCCCGCAAAACCAGACCTTCTTCAGCGTCTACGACCCATGCAGCAAGCAATACAACCAAAGCGCACTGCGGGTACAAAATTGTCAGGCACTGGGTATTCCGGCAACATTTGACCCAACAGCTACAGCATCATCGGTTGAAGGTTTATCTGGCGGCAACCCGGCACTGCAACCGGAAGAGTCAAAATCTTACACGGTCGGCGCGGTTTACCAGCCTGAGCTGATTGAGAACCTGACGTTCACCGTCGACTACTGGTCCATTGATATCGACGACGCCATTGCTTCAGTGGCGGCGCAGGACATCCTGAACAAGTGTGTAGATAACCCGAACGGTATCAACAACCAGTTCTGTGCCCTTATTAAACGGGATGCCACCAGCCGCGAGCTGAAACTGATCACTTCAATCACGCAAAACGTTGCCGCACAAACAGCAGAAGGTGTCGATTTTGAAATTGGTTATGACTTTGACGTCATGGGCGGCCTGGTTAAAACCAAACTGATCGGTACTTATCTGGATTCACGCAAAACCTTCTCATTCCAGGACAATCCTTCAGTGTATGAAGAAAACGCCGGTACTGAAGGTGAAGCGGTATGGCAGGAAAACTTCTCGGTGTCTTATGCACGTGATGCCTGGACAGCAACCTGGAAAACCCGTCACTTAAGCGCGGTCAGCCTGTACTCAGACCAGGACCTGGTAACCAACCCGGATCCGGTCGACATCATGGGCTACGGCAGCTACTTCATCACCGACATCAGTCTGGGTTACCAGTTTGAAAACGGCGTGAACTGGAGCGTCGGTATCGACAACCTGTTTGACCGCAACCTGCCAGGTGTCACCACCGGTACAGGCACAGGCTCAGCCAGCTACGACAATATTGGCCAGTTCTTCTACACCACAGTGTCTTACAAGATGTAAGTACATTGCATAGTTGAACAAAGGGGGCTGATTTCAGCCCCCTTTTTTATTTGAGGTTTATTGGGGCCTTATGCCACTTTGTTCTTAGCAAGTGAAATTCGCTGTATCGGGAAGTCTGAAAGTCTGGCCGCTGAGCATGCTAAAAGCTCAAGCTAAATTCAATAATATTGTTTAATTTCAATAAAATACAGTCATGGCAACCCTATTTTCCGGCTGCATCTGTCATCAATGCCCCTTATAACCACAAATGCAAACAAACCGCTAAACACCCAGACATCTGGTTATAACCAAATCATCTGATAAAGCATCAATTGCTGCTTTTTCAACACTTCAACTGCTGGTTAAATGCGCCGCAATGACCGTCGTACTGATACGACGGCAGCCTCAAGATGCGGAGTTGATTTATGACCACAGCCACTTTACCGATGTTGGATTTAGCGCAATACCAGGGTGAACACCGGGCTGAGTTTTTACGCCAGCTGCGCGTGGCGTCGCGGGATGTCGGCTTTTTCTACCTGACGGGTCACGGCATCAGCCTTGAAGCACAACAGCAAATGCTGGCACTCAGCCGCGAATTTTTTGCCTTGCCGCTGGCGGATAAAATGCAGGTGCAAATGCTCAACTCCCCGCATTTTCGTGGTTACACCCGCTTAAACGGCGAACTGACGCGTGGTCAGCCGGATCAGCGTGAGCAGTTTGACATCATGCGGGAAGACGAAGTTGTGGGCCTGCCCACCAGCAATGCTTTGCGGCGCCGTTTAGTCGGGCCAAATCAGTGGCCTACCGCTTTACCAGCGTTAAAACCGGCCTTGCTGTCATTTCAGCAACAACTGACCGACGTCACTGTCACCCTATTGCGCGCCATGTTAGAAGCACTGGAATTACCGGCCAATGCGCTGGACCACACCATTGCTGGATTAAATGGTCAGGAAGGGCCATATCAGCACATGAAAATAGTCCGTTATCCTGTGGCAACTGCGAATGCCAGCAAACAGGGCGTCGGCGCACACAAAGATCCGGGTTATCTGACGCTGGTGTTGCAGGACCAACAAGCCGGCCTCGAAGTGGAAACCGCAGACGGCTGGGTGTTGGCGGAACCGGTCCCAGGCGCCTTTGTAGTCAATATCGGCGAGCTGCTGGAAATGGCCTCCAACGGCTATTTAAAAGCCACTACGCACCGCGTCACCAGTCCGCAGCGACATGACCGCTACTCAGTGGCGTTTTTTATGGCGGCGCAGCTCGATGCCACAGTCCCAGTCCTGCCGCTCAACGCCGAACTGGCGGCTGAAGCACAAGGCCCGGCGACAGACCCCGCTAACCCGTTATTGCGTCAGGTGGGTGATAACACGCTGAAGGGCCGTTTGCGCTCGCATCGTGACGTCGCAGCCCGGCATTATCCGGAGCTGGCGCAAGCAAGCTGAGTACCCACTTTTACTGGTTTTCCGGACACAGCCGCCAAGCAAGCTGCGCGTCCGGATGGCTCGGTTTTTTCCCACAAATTCGCTAGGCTTGCCGGCAATATCACCGGCTGGCCCGGTCTTCGTTTACAAGGTAGAACTCAATGAAAACGCAAACGCTGGCGGTCCATGCCGGCCAACAACCAGACCCGAGCACCGGCGCCTTAAATACTCCGGTATATCTGACCAGCACTTACAGCTACGGCACAGCGCAGGAAGGCAAAGACCGCTTTGCCGGCAAAAACCCAGGGTATATCTACAGCCGGTTTGCCAACCCAACTTCCAGTGCGCTGGAGCAAAAACTGGCGGCCTTAGAAGGCGCCGACGAAGCCGTGGTAGTCGCGAGCGGCATGGCAGCCATCAGTTCTATCGTCTACGCCCTGACACAACAAGGCGACGAAGTCGCTTTTATCGACCCGGTCTATGGCGGTACCGACGCCTTTTTGCGCAACACCTTAGTGCGCGCCGGCGTCAAAGTGGTCAGCTACAGCTCAGATGATGATTTTGTCAGCCGCCACAATCCAAATACCCGTTTGGTGTTGTGGGAGCCTGTCACCAACCCAACGCTGAAAGTTGTCGACAGCCGCAAAATCATCGCAGTCGCCAAACAAATTGGCGCTATCACAGTCTGTGACAACACGTTTCTGACGCCGGCACTGTTTCAACCGCTCAGCATCGGCGCGGATTTAGTCATGCACAGCGGCACTAAGTATCTTTGTGGCCACGGCGACATTATCGCTGGTGTGATTGCCGGCAATGGCCCGCTGATCCAGCGTGTGCGCACGGTCGCGCTGAAACATATCGGGGTGCCGATGGGGCCACAGGAAGCGTATTTATTGCAACGCGGCGTAAAAACCCTGCCACTGCGGATGCGGGCGCATTGTGACAATGCTAAAGCGGTGGCGGAATTTTTAGCCACGCAAGAAAAAGTCGCCGCGGTGTATTTCCCGGGTTTATCCGACCATCCGGGCCATCAGGCCATTGCCGACACCGCCAGCGGTTTTGGCGGCATGGTGGCGCTGGAGCTACACGGTGGTTTTGACGCCTGCGCCCGTCTGCTTGATAACCTGACGCTGTTCGCCCAGGCCGTGAGCCTCGGCGATTTAGAAAGTCTGGCTTGTCATCCAGCCAGCACCACCCATGCCGCGATGACGCCGGACGACCGGGCGCGTGCCAATGTTACCGACAAGTTGGTGCGTTTAAGTATCGGCGTGGAAGATATCGAAGACTTGCTGGCGGATTTGGCCCAGGCGCTGGCGAAGGTCTGATCTTTTGGCTCAGTATTCAAAAGACTGAATCGCAACCCGGTTCAGTCTTTTTTCATGCCCGACAACAACAAGTAAAAATTCCCTTGCTCAGCCCCAGGCAGGGTCATGTCCATGATCATCGTATTGGTGTCTTTAGAGTAGAACTGACGCAACTGGCGATTGAGCGCATCCAGCGCGGCAGGTTTCAATGAGGTGCCATACAGCTCACAGCCATTTTGCCGGCACTGCACGCGTTCCACCTGTAAAAACTTCAGCTCTGGTTGCGTGACGAATAAATCCTGCAACTGCTGCTCTGTGGCGAGAGCCCAATCCGTATCGACCTCTGTTTGCTGAAAAGCCTGCATCTGTTGCTTCACCGGGTCCGGAAAGCCCGACAAATCCTGCTGTAGCCGCTTGGGATACTGCTGTTCAACAAAGGCCAGCCAACTTTCATCGACTGTCGATTGCTGCCAGGCTGGGTCAGATAATGCCGGTGCAGCCGGGCGGGCCTGTTGCTGCGGCTCTGCCGGTTCCGGGGAAGTAGTCTTTGTCGGTGCCGGTGTGCTCGTCGCTGGTGCAGCAGATGGTGCTGAAATAGTTGGCGCAGCAATAACAGCAGTCGCCGCATCTGCTACTGGCGGAACAGCTACAGCCGATGGCTGGAATTGCGCCAGCCCAAAACCTATCGCCACGCCAATCAATAGAACCGCACTGTAACGCAGCATTCCCTGCATAAAAGTCCCTGTACTGATAAAAAACCCTTAACAGATCAATACCAAATTAACAAAGCTACCACAATGCCGGACTGATCAGATTTGCTTTCACCTGCGTGCAAGCCAATACTGGCAAGGCTCAAAAGACCATAATAAAAACTCAGGAACAAATATGAAAACATCTTTCCAACCTACGCTCATCGCGGTGTTGGTCGCCGGCGCATTGCTCGGTTGCCAGCCCGCCAGTAAACCCGCAGAACCAAACACTGTTGCTCCGGCACAAGCCGCAGCTCCGACCGCTGAAGAAGCCAAAGCTTTTGTGGCGAAAGCTTCGGAGCAAACCCGTCAGTTATTGCTGGAAGTGAACCGCGCCGACTGGATAGCCAACACCTATATCACGGAAGACACTGAAGCGCTGTCGGCCGATTACAACAAAAAGCTGACCGAAGCTGTGGTCGCGCTCGCCAACGAAGCCGCGCGTTTTAATGACACGCAGGTTGACGCCGACACCCGCCGCCAGCTGGATAAACTGAAACTGGCGCTGACGTTAGCCGCACCCAAAGATCCGGCCAAAACTGAAGAACTCGCAGGCATAGTCGCCAAACTCAATGCCATGTACGGCAAAGGCAAATACACCAATGCAGCCGGCAAAGAAATGGCACTGGGTGAAATGTCGGCGGTGATGGCCAGTTCGCGTAGCTTTGATGAACAACTCGAGATGTGGAAAGGCTGGCACGACACCGCGGCGCCGATGAAACCTTTGTATGTACGCCAGGTTGAGCTTGCTAACGAAGGGGCGCGTGAGCTGGGGTATGCCGACACCGGTGCCATGTGGCGCTCCAAATATGATATGGATGCCGACGCCTTTGCCGCTGAACTGGACAAACAATGGGGCGCCGTCAAACCGCTGTATCAGGCGCTGCATTGCCATGTCCGCGCCAAACTTGGTGAAAAATATGGCACCGACAAAGTGCCCCAGGACAAACCAATCCCGGCACATTTACTCGGCAATATGTGGGCACAAACCTGGGGCAATATTTATGATCTGGTGGCGCCGGAAAATTCAGATCCGGGTTATGACGTGACTAAATTATTGGCAGACAAAGGTTATGACGAGCTGAAAATGGTCAAAGGCGCCGAAGGCTTCTTTACCTCTTTGGGCTTTGCGCCACTGCCGGAAACCTTCTGGACCCGCTCACAATTCACCAAACCACGCGATCGCGATGTGATTTGCCACGCGTCAGCCTGGGATTTAGACGCCAAAGACGATTTACGCATTAAGATGTGTATCGAAAAAACCGGCGAAGAGTTTGCGGTGATTCACCACGAATTAGGACACAACTTCTATCAGCGCGCCTATAAACATCAACCGGTGTTTTATCAGGACAGCGCCAACGACGGTTTCCATGAAGCCATCGGCGACACCATCGCTTTATCCGTCACGCCAAAATATCTGCAGCAAATTGGCTTGCTGGAGCAAGTGCCGGACGAATCCAAAGATATTGGCCTCTTGATGAAAATGGCGCTGGATAAAGTGGCGTTTCTGCCTTTTGGTTTGTTAGTTGATCAGTGGCGCTGGCAGGTGTTTTCCGGTCAGGTGAAACCAGAGCAATACAACGAGGCCTGGTGGAAATTACGCGAGAAATATCAGGGTGTGTCTGCCCCGGTAGCCCGCACTGAAGCCGACTTTGACGCCGGTGCTAAGTTCCACGTACCAGCCAATACGCCTTACACCCGTTATTTCCTCGCGCATATTCTGCAGTTCCAGTTCCACAAAGCGCTGTGTGAAATTGCCAAAGACGCCGGCCCAATCCACCGCTGCTCCATTTATAACAGCAAAGAAGCCGGCACAGCATTAAACGCCATGCTGGAAATGGGTGCCAGCAAACCCTGGCAGGACGCCTTAGCGACATTAACCGGCAAACCGGAAATGGACGCATCGGCGATCCAGGCTTATTTTGCGCCGCTGCAAGCCTATCTGGACGAGCAAAACAAAGGCCGCCAGTGTGGTTGGTAATGGCTGGTGATTTGAGTTGATGGTGTAACAAACACAAAGGGCAGCGCCGGCTGCCCTTTGCGTTTTTCACCGATGTTTAGGCCATCAAACAGGCATTTAACCAGCGCAACGCCAGGTCCAGGTTTTCCAGACGTTGCTGCAGCGCCGTTCAGAATTTACTGTCGAGCTGTTTTTGTAACTCCTGTAGCTGTTCTTTGCTGAATTTACCATTGGCCAGTAATTTTTTAATCAGCTCAAACTCATGGCCCTCGCCGGCCACCATTTTGTGCATCACCACTTTGTCGGTGATGACCCGAACATCCAAATCCAGATCGTCACCATCAAGCGTTTTCACCAGCACCTGCGGCTCACCCGGTGCAGTGGACTTCATTTGTTCGACGATTTTGCGGATTTTGTCGCGTTTTTCGGCCGGCAGTTCCGCCAGCGCTTTATCCAGTTCGGCCGGGCTTTGGCTGCTGTCCCATTTAAAGGTTTTGCCGTCGGCGTCGTTCAGCACCAGCACTTTGGTTTGTTTTTTCTCGGTCACTTTGTCCGGGCTTTTATCAGTCGGTTCAGCCACAGCACCAGCCTGCGCACAGGCGGTCAGTGACAACAACAGCAACGGGAATAGGATCTTCGGTAAACATTGGCCAGATTTTTTCATCATTTCACTCCTTGGGAATTAGAGTCCGGTGCCGGACTCTGACACATCACCATAGGAAGTTTGATGCCATAATTTTTATTGTTATTTTTCATGCAGTTAAAATTTAAGGCTTGCGAACGCCAGCAAAATATCCCGAAATGAGGAGATCAGATTGCCGATATGCGCCACTGGCTGTGGCAGCCACTGATTTCACTTAATAAAAGTGATTTATTTCAGCAGGTTAATTGCCGGAAACATTCAACTGAACTGGCATCGAATTTGCCAACTAACCACAACAGTGGCTCACCTCTGGCCCTAGCAACAGGAATTCGCATGTCATTCAGTTTACCCAAAGCCCTGATCCTCGGCGTCTGTAGTCTATTTGTGCTGATGGGCCTGAGTCAGGCGCTGACGCTGTGGTGGTTTCAGCAACAATTACAGCAAGAGCTTAGTGAGCAAAGTCAGGCGCTAAGCCGGATCATTCTGGCCCGCACGGCTGAAAAACTGCAGCATCAGTTTGTGTTTAATACCAACAGTGCGGTTCAGGTCTTCACGACAGACCAGGGTGCCCAGCCACAAGTCTCAGTCCAGTCAGAGCAACCAGCCGCGGCTACTGCTCCTGCACAGAACACGCCGCCAGACCGGCAAGTGGAAGTACGTAAACTGGAAAACGGCATCACTATTGTCAAAATGCAACAACACGACGAAGGCAAGGCCAAGGTCGACCTGGATTTAAACCTGCAACTTGAACAAACCCTGGCTGAATTAAAACAGCAAGGCGCAGCGCCGCAGCATTGGGTCAGCCAGTTTAAATTAAAAACCAGCGGCTCCAGCCAGCAACTGATCAATCAATACCTCGGCTATCAGCTGCTGGCGCTGGCGCTGTCGACCGCTTTAGCGCTGTTGCTGCTGCTTTGGTTTGGTGCGCGTTTGTTACAGCCGCTGCAGCGACTGGTGCAGGGATTTCGCGCTCTCGCGCAGGGCGAAGCCGGTATCCAGCTCGATACGCAGGCGCCACTGGCAGAATATCGTCAGGCGCTGCAGCAGTTTAATTTAGCCAGCACTGAACTTGCCGCCTTGCAGCAGCAAAAAGCCGAGCTGGCCCGCCAGCAGCAGCTGGTCGAACTCGGCGAAATGAGCCGCGGTCTGGTACATGCGCTCAGAAACCCGATTCATACCATGGCTCTGGCGCTGGAGCAGGTCTCCGGCAACGACCCGGCGCTGCAGCAGCTGATTGAGCAAAAAATGCAGCATATCAACCGCACGTTAAGCACTCTATTGACGCTGAGCTGCCAGGGCGTTGACCGCAGCACGCCCGTGGCGCTCAAAGCCGTACTGCAGGACCTTTGTCTGGAATTCTCGGCGCAGCAACTGCAACTGGACGCGCCTGCACTGTGTTGCCGCGGCGCGGAAGCGGAACTGCGTTTTATTCTGCATGTGCTGGTCAGTAATGCCGTCGAGGCCAGCCCGCAACCGGGCACTGTTTGCCTGAAGTTGTGGCAGGCGCCCGACGGCATTTATTTTCAGGTCACAGATCAGGGCCCAGGCCTGAGCCCAACCGTTGCCGCGAGCCTGTTTCAGCCCCATATCAGCAGTAAAGCCGAAGGCGCCGGTATGGGGCTTTATCTGGCGCAGCGCCTGCTGCAAATGTATTACCTGGGCGATATTGAGCTGCAAAACAGACCGGGAGGCGGCGTGTTGGCGCAAATCAGGCTGGGCACGGAGATCAACCAATGACTCTCTCACAAGCATCACATCAGCCGTTGTCGTTGCAGCAACCACAACTGCTGGTAGTGGAAGATGATCACAGTCAGCGCCAGCTGGTCACCGAGTTATTACAGGCCGAAGGCTATCGCGTCTGCAATGCGGACAGCGTGCCGGCGGCTATTTTGCAATTGCAGCAACAGCCGGACATCGCGCTGGTATTCAGCGACTGGAAACTCGGCAGTTTAAGCGGCTTGGAACTGCTGGATTATTGCAAAACACATTATCCAACCGCCGGTTTTGTTATCGCAACGGCTTACGGCTCGGTCAGTCATGCGGTAGAAGCCATTCAGGCCGGCGCCGACGACTATCTGGCAAAACCCTTTAAGCGACAAGAACTGTTGCTGGCGGTCCGAAAAGGCCTGCGCGCTCGCAGTCTGCGCAAACAAAACCAGCAACTCAGTGCCGCGCTCAGTGAGCAACAGCAGCTGGTGGATATCATCGGTCATGCACCTTGTATGCAGCAGCTGTTTCAACGCATTCAGCGTATTTCCGGCACTGATGTGACTGTGCTGATCAGCGGCGAAAGCGGCACCGGCAAAGAGCTGGCGGCGCGGGCGCTGCATCAGCTATCGCCGCGCCGGCACGGGCCATTTATCGCATTGAACTGCGGCGCTATTCCGGAAAGCCTGGCGGAAGCCGAGTTATTTGGTGCCGAAAAAGGCGCTTTTACCGGCGCCCATGCAGCTAAAGCCGGTAAGTTCGAAGCGGCAGAAGGCGGCACGTTGTTTTTGGATGAGATCGCTGAACTGCCGCTCAGCCTGCAAGCAAAACTGCTGCGTTTATTACAGCAAGGCACGGTCACCCGCCTCGGCAGCCATCAGGAGATCAAACTGAATGTGCGTATCATTGCCGCCAGCCATCAGGATTTGGCCGTGGCAGTGCGTGAGGGGCGTTTTCGTGAAGATTTGTTTTACCGGCTCAATGTAGTCCCGCTGCATATGCCGGCGCTACGGGAACGTAGTGAAGATATTCCGCGCCTGCTGGAACATTTTCTGCAATTACACCAACAGCGTTATCAACAGCAGGCGCCAAACTTAAGCAAACAGGCGTTGAAGCAGCTGCTCGGCTATCGCTGGCCCGGCAATGTCCGCGAACTGGCCAACCGGATTGAACGCTATGTATTGCTGCAGGATGAGCAGGAATTGCTGGCGGGGTTACAGCCGGACGCCGGCCTGGCTCCGACCAGCGGTTTTGTGTTACCGCCACAAGGTCTGGCCTTTGAAATGCTGGAGAAAAGCTGTCTGCAGCAGGCATTGCAACGCTGTGAGGGCAACAAAGCGCAGGCAGCGCGCTTGCTGCAGTTGCCCTATAAAGCGTTTTTATACCGGCTGGAAAAGTTTGGCTTAACCGGCTGAGGGTTCGTCCTCGGTTTGCTGCAGCGCTAAAACAGCGCGCCGGCGGCGATAGCGGGCTCTGAACAGATAAAACGCTTTGGTAAGCAAAGTTGCCAGCGCCACGCCGAGTAAATCCGCCAGAATATCCAGCAGCTCAAAGCTGCGGGACGGGAACAGTAACTGACTGCCTTCTTCCAGCAAGGCAAAGCCTAAAGTCAGCACCACACCGAGATAAAGCCGGACAGGCCCCACCGCCACTTGCCGCGCTTTAGTGGCAAAGTTCAGCAACAAGGCCAAAGCACCAAACAGCAGCACATGACCCATTTTATCGCCATAAGGCAAAGACCCGGCCAGCTGCAGAAAATAGTTCGGCGCGCCGGAATCTGCCGCCACTATGACCCAAATCAGAAAACTAAAAAAAGCGATCGCCGGTAACCAACGCATATTTTCCCCTGTCATCCCGCCCTGATGCGCGATGGTCAAAACAAAAACGATTTATTTTCGCATCCACCCTAAACTTTTTTCCGTACCCGTACGACCAAAGTTCAGATTCAACATCAACAAGGATATTCATCATGGCCCAAGGTTCTGTCCAATCAGATCTTATCCAGTCCCCCGGCTGGCGCCAGGCCGGCCAGGTTTTTCTGCTGTTTATGCTGGCGATGCTGTTTGCCAATGCCCTGTTGCTATTTCTCGAAAGCAAACTTGGCCTCTATAGTTACTTTGCAGCACCACAACTGCAGCTGCTGACACAGCCTATTCAGTGGTTTTGTCAGATCCTGACTTAAAAGACTCCACTTGATAGCCGGCTTGTTGCAATAACGCCAACACTCCTTCAGTACCGGCTAAATGGCCCAGTCCCACTAACACCAGCTCTTGTTCATTGTTCCCGAACAGTGCCTGAATTTGCGGCAACCAGGCCTGATTGCGGGCGACAAACATTTGCTGATACGTCTGGGCATCGGCTGATTTCACTGGCGTCAGCACCAGTTGCTCCACTGCTGCCAAATCGCCACTGCGCCAGGCACCAAGTGTTTTAGTCATCATCTCCGCCGTGTCACCGACATCATTCAGCGCATGTTGCAAAAACAGATCTTCGCGGCCTTCACCTAAGCCAGCTAATAATTTCAATTGAAATTCAATTGGTTCCAGATATTTCAGCGTTTTTTTCTGTTGCTGCGCCAAGGTCAGATAATGCTGGTCAACACCGGGAGACGTGAACTGATGCTGCTGCAGTTCCAGCAGTGTCAGCTGAGTCACCAGCATGCCGGGTTTAAATTGTTCGACCTGCGGCAAGCTCAGCTTGTGCCGTTGCAGGATCTCCAGCAACTGCTGGCGGGTTTTAGCTGCCAGCTTGCTGCTCAGCGTGGTGCCTGCCGGATACATCAGCTGTTGTTGCAGCGAAGCGGCGCTTGACTGGTCCTGCATTGGCGCCAAATCCGTCTCCAGCACCACTACGTCACTGTGTTGAAAAGCCGCATCAAACTCGGCCGGTAGCGGATATTGCGCCGGTGGCAGCATGTGCACAGTGCCGCCAATGAATAGTTGATCTGCGCCTTTACTGACCCGCCATACAGCGCTGTCGGCCTGTGCCAGTGCGCTGCACAACAACAAAATGACACTATATAACCGCGCCTGCATCGTTGATTTCCTTATTGTTCCTGACAGAAAAGGCCGGTGATACCGGCCTTTTTACTTATTTCTTAATTTTCTGAGGTCGTTGCCAGCCACTGATATGACGCTGTTTAGTTCTCGCCACCACCAGCTCATCAGCGGCAACATCGTGCGTCACCACAGAACCGGCACCGACAGTACTGTTCTGACCCAGCGTCAACGGCGCCACCAGTGAACTGTTGGAGCCAACAAAAACACCATCTTCAATGGTGGTCTGGAACTTGTTGGCACCGTCATAGTTACAGGTAATAGTACCGGCACCGACGTTCACTTTGCTGCCGATCACCGCATCGCCAAGGTAAGTCAGGTGGTTGGCTTTGGAACCTTTACCGAGCCGGGTTTTTTTCAGCTCGACAAAGTTGCCGACATGGCTGTCGTCCGCCAGCACTGAATCAGGCCGGATGCGGGCAAAAGGCCCGACCGAACAGTCAGCACCAATAGACGATGATTCCACCATAGTATTGGCTTTGATTTCAGTGTTATCGCCGACCGTGCAATCTTTCAGGATACAATTGGCGCCAATCACCACGCCATTGCCCAATACCACTTTGCCTTCAAAAATAACGTTAATATCGATCATCACGTCCGAACCAACGGTCACTTCGCCACGCACATCAATGCGCGCCGGGTCACGTAAGTTCGCACCGTTCAGCATCAACTCTTCGGCTTTGCGGGCCTGATAAGCGCGTTCCAGCTGGGCAAGCTGTACACGGTTATTCGCGCCTTCGGTCTCAATCGGGTTGGCCGGATGCGCTGTGGCGATATCGACGCCATCGGCATGCGCCATCGCAATGATATCGGTCAAATAAAATTCGCCCTGGGCGTTATTGTTTTGCAGTTTACCCAGCCAGTGTTTCAGCTGTTTGCCCGGCACCGCCATGATGCCGCTATTCACTTCGGTAATTTTCAGCTGTTCGGCATTAGCATCTTTTTGCTCAACAATACCCACGACTTTACCGTTTTGCCGCACCATCCGGCCATAGCCAGTGGGGTTTTGCAGGTGGACCGTCAGCACGGCCAGGCCGTTCTCGCTGCGCGCCGCCAGCAGTTGCTGCAGCGTTTCCAAGCGGGTCAGTGGCACATCGCCGTAAAGCACCAGCACCACGTCGTCATCAGCAACCTGCGGCAGAGCCTGTTGCACCGCATGGCCGGTGCCCAGTTGCTCGGCTTGCAGTACCCAGTTCAGCGGCTGGTCGCCTAAACCGGCTTTCAGCTGCTCAGCACCATAGCCATACACCAGATTAATTTGCGCTGCATTGAGCTGACGCGCGGTATCGATCACATGCTGCACCATCGGCCGCTCTGCGACTTTGTGCAACACTTTCGGTAAAGCTGATTTCATCCGGGTGCCTTTGCCGGCTGCCAGGATCACGACGTTTAATGCCATCTGAGCCAATCCTTTTAATAATGATGCGGCCATTCTAACCGAACAGCACTGAAATTACAGGGGCGGTGTTGGGTGTTGGTCAAGAGCAAAATGGAGCAACTATTGTCCTTGCCAAGAAGCCACAAACACTTCACCGTACAGCGATTTGTAGTGCAAAGTGATTTTCAGGGTTTTCATCAGCAGATCAAACTGCGCTGGTGTTAAAGTGCAGGATTCATCGGCAGCACGGATCACCATCTGGCGGTCGCCAACTTTATAAAACCGCGCAACGTTACCAGCGCCAAAACACAGCTTTGAATTATCAATGCCCAGCGCCGGCCAGATGCCGTGAGCACTTTGCGGCTTTTGACCAGCAACCTCAAAGTCCACCTGCGTCACTTCAGCCGGTCCGAGGCCATTGTTGTTCACTAATAAAACAAAGGCTGTCCTGCCTTCTGCAGCCGGGTCCATATTGGCTTCAAATTCGAGGTACGGCCGCAGCGACAATTTATTATGTTGCTGGAATGAATAGCCCTGCCACACCGACGTAATCAGCGCACATAAAGCCATAATTACCGTGCTGATCGCCGTCCATTTTTCCCAATGAATAGTTTTGCTGTTTTGCTGGTCCATTTGAGGGCTCTTGTTGTTTGGTACGAGAAACAGCAGCTGTGTTTCTTGTCACCGTCTTAGTTTGTGAAACCTCAGATTAACATAGATAAATGGCAAAAAAAAAAGCCACCCGCAGGTGGCTTTTTCAGCAAGAAACAACTTACTTTTTGCGCAGTTTCTGGATCAGACGCAACTGAGCAATCGCTTCGGCCAGCTGGGCCGCAGCTTCTGCATAGTTGAAGTCAGCGCCGGCATGTTGCATCGCTTCTTCGGCTTTTTTCTGAGCCGCCAATGCTGCCTGCTCGTCCAGGTCTTCCGCACGGATCGCCACATCGGCCAGCACTGTCACGGTGTGCGGTTGTACTTCAAGTACACCACCTGCCACATAAATCAGATGCTCTTCACCGAACTGTTTTACGATCCGCACCATGCCTGGCTTGATGCCAGTCAGCAGTGGAATGTGGCCAGGTAAAATACCCAGCTCACCTTCGCTACCAGTAACCTGAATGGACTCAACAAGGCCGGAGAAGATACGCTCTTCAGCACTTACCACGTCCAACTGTACTGTCATCGCCATTTCGCTCTCCTAAAGCTGTAAAATTACAGCTTCTTCGCTTTTTCGATCGCTTCGTCGATAGAACCAACCATGTAGAAGGCTTGTTCTGGCATGTGATCGAATTCACCTTCCAGGATGCCTTTAAAGCCACGGATAGTGTCTTTCAGTGAAACGTATTTACCTGGAGAGCCAGTGAATACCTCAGCAACGAAGAATGGCTGTGACAGGAAACGCTGGATCTTACGGGCACGGAATACTGTAGTGCGGTCTGCATCTGACAGTTCGTCCATACCGAGGATCGCGATGATGTCTTTCAGCTCTTTGTAACGCTGCAGCACTGACTGTACGCCACGGGCCACTTCATAGTGTTCTTTACCGATCACCAGAGGGTCCAGCTGACGTGAAGTTGAGTCCAGTGGATCGATCGCCGGGTAAATACCCAGAGACGCGATGTTACGGCTCAGTACGACTGTTGCGTCCAGGTGAGAGAACGTAGTGGCTGGTGACGGGTCAGTTAAGTCGTCCGCAGGTACGTAAACGGCCTGGATAGAAGTGATAGAACCAGTTTTGGTTGAAGTGATACGTTCCTGCAGAACGCCCATCTCTTCCGCCAGTGTTGGCTGGTAACCTACCGCTGAAGGCATACGGCCTA